>OJLL01000048.1_pt1 | contig 40603 bp, 33 predicted proteins | sample 1596941 | NCBI WGS metagenome assembly OJLL01 (sample SAMEA3904689, study PRJEB24821) | metagenome | biome: Builtin; feature: hospital; material: surface | place: USA | collected 2013-08-13 | reverse complement strand
CGTAAATTCGCCCGCGAGCAAGCCCAGTACCTCAAGCAGCAACTCGATGACTACCGCGCCGAACAACAAGCCAAAGAACAGGCCAACGCTGAGAAGGAAGCCGACGGGGAAGCTAGCACCGACACCCAAGACGACATCCCCTTCTAAACCCACCGTCGAAAACAACGACGTCAAAGAAAACGACGTCGCCCACCACAACGAAACACAAAAATCCCCCGCACACAGCGGAGGATTTAAGGAAGGCGAGGTGTATTAGCCGATCAGCTTGCGGAGTGCAGAGAAGTCGACCTTCACGATGCCCATGTTCTGCAGGAAGGCGGCGATTGCTGCCAGAACGGCGGTAGCGAGGCCTGCGCCCAGGAGGCCAGAGCCGACAGAGGAAGCAGTCTTGCTGGAGCCGTCGTCGTTCTTAGCGCCGTCGTTGTCTGCGCCGCCGTTACCGTCGCCGTTACCGTTGTCTGCGTCGTCGCCAGCGCCGAACCACCAGTCCTGGATGATCAGGTTGGCAACGTCGGTGTTGTCGATGTACTTGCCGCGAACCGGGTCGGTGTTGGTGGCCTTAGCCTTGATGTCCTCAGAGCCAGCGCCCTGGAAGAAGAACGGAACAACCTGGTTGGTGTGCTGGCCGGAGTACCACTGGTGCTCCGGAGCCTTGCCCTCCTCACCGGTCTGCGGGTTCCAGGACTGGGTCTCGTCCTTGCCGGACAGGTAGCCGGTCTCGTGGTCAGCGGTGACGATGAGCAGGGTCTCATCCCAGTTGGAGTTCTCCTCAACCCAGGCGATGGCGGCGTCGACTGCCTTGTTGAAGTCCTGGGTCTCCTCGATGTCACGGCCGGTCTGGTTGGCGTGACCGGACCAGTCGATGGCGCCACCCTCGATCATGACGGAGAAGCCCTTGTCGTTCTGGCCCAGGACGTTGAGGGCGCCCTTGGTCATGGTCGGCAGGTCAACGACGTCGTTCTTCGGGTCGGTGCCCGGCTCAGCGGCATCCGGGTTGCCGTCGCGGCCCTGCTGCAGGGTGGAGGCTACCGGTGCGAGACCAAAGTACTTCTTATCAGCCTCAACGTTGCCCTCAGCCCACTTCTCAAAGTCGGCGGTGTTCTCGGCGAACTCCCAACCGGCGGAACCATCGCGCAGGGAGGTGAAGGACTCCTCGGAGATGTAGTGGTAGTCCGGCTGATCAACCTTCTGAGCGTTGTTGTCGAACTCCGGGTGGCCGGCGCCCATGATGACGGACAGGTCGGAATCGACCATGTCGTCAGCGATCTCGGTGTAGTTTTGCGGCTCTTGTTGTGCGCAGCGAAGGCGGCCGGGGTGGCGTGGCTGAACGGAACGGAGCTGACAACACCAGCGGACTTACCGAGGGAGATGGCCTGCTCAGAGATGTTCTTCAGGGAGTGGCCGTAGCCGGACTTGCCCAGCACGCCGTTCTCGACCTTCTGGCCGGTGGCCATGGCGGTACCCGCAGCGGCGGAGTCGGTGACCAGGTTGTTCTTCACGTAGTCGTGGTCGGTCCAAGCCTTGGTCGGGTCGTAGGAACCGCCTTCCGGGAAGGTGGTCATGGACAGGCGCTCGAAGTCCTCGAAGGCCTGCACGGACTCGCCGTCGAGCTCCTTGACCTCGCCGTCGAATGCGCCCTCAACCAGGTACTTGGACTGGCCGGACTCGTAGAGGTTGGTGGACGCAATGTGGTTGTAACCCATGCCGTCACCAATCATGTAGATGACGTTCTTCGGGCCGCTGGTCGCAGCCTGAGCGGGGGCAACAACGCCAGCGGTGGCGATGGAGGCGACAGTGACTGCAGAAAACAACGAACGGCGACGCCCCTTGAAAAGAGGCTCGCCGTTCTTAATGCGGGAAGGAGGTTAGGCCATCTGCAGCGTGGTCACGCAGGTGCCGCCCTCGTCAGAGGTATCCAAGGGAACCTCGCCGGTCTTGCCGTCCTTCTCGATGGTGATGGTGCCCTTCTTGTCGGCCGGCAGCCAGTAGCCAATGAAGCCGTTGTCGAACGTCGTCGTGTCTTCGTTGACCAGCTCATTTCCCTCGTCATCCGTGATGGTGACGTGGATGTCTTCCTTGCTGAGCTCACCGGTGCAGGTGGTCAGGGAGTGGTTGAAGCAATCGTGCGTATTGGTGAGGTACGGGGCAACGGAGAGGTAGAACTTGTCCTCTGGCAGCGGCAGGGAGGCCTCGCCCTGTTCAGTAGCGAGGATGAGCTCGTTCGGGCGCACTGATGCGATGAGATCGCTATTGCGCTCGTCCTTGGACTGGCGATCCAGCTTGTCCACGATTTCCTGGCCATCCAGGCCCTCGAGGCCAAACTCAGCCTGGATTTCCTCGGCGGAAACCTGCTGGACCTCAGTGGTGGCAGCCTCGCTATTGGAGTCCTCGGTGGAGCAAGCGGACAGGGTGACGGCTGCGGCAAAGGCGGCAGCGAGAGAGATAAAGCGTTTCATAGTTCTTTCGAATGAGTCCGATTAGGTGTGGTTCAAGCCTATACCCCTCCCCCGTATCAATCAAAAGGCTGAGATCAATATCATTATTCTGCTCTCACCAGGCTAGACTGTGCCTTATGTCTGATACTTCATCCACAACGCTGCCGCCCTGCCCCGAGTGTGCCTCCGAGTACACTTACGAGATGCCACCGCTCATTGTGTGCCCCGAATGCGCGCACGAATTCTCCGCCGACGCTGCTGACGGAACAGCAGCTGAGGATTCTGAACCCGTCATCGTGGACTCGGTGGGCAATGCGCTTGCCGACGGCGACACGGTCACCATCACCACCACCCTCAAGGTCAAAGGTGCCCCGAAGCCGCTCAAGGCCGGCACCAAGGTCCGCGGCATCCGCCTCAACGTCGATGCAGGCACCGGCCAGGAGGACCACAACATTGACTGCAAGATTGACGGCTTCGGCGTGATGAAGCTCAAGCCAGCCGTGGTGAAGAAGGTCTAGGGGCAGAGAAAAAAGGAGGCTTACTGCCGCCCCACCGCGGCCTCATCGCCAGCATGTCGGACTCAGCAGATACGCTGAACTACATGATTACCGGCGCCCTCAAAAATAACGTCGACCGCATCTGGGATACCTTCTGGTCCGGCGGCATTTCCAACCCAGTCTCCGTTATCGAGCAGTTCACCTACCTGCTTTTTATCAAGGACCTCGACGAGCGCCAGGTCCAGATTGATAAGCGCCGGGCTTTGGGTGATCCGACTGCGACGGAGGACATCTTTGATGCCAGCCAGCAGGACTTGCGGTGGCGAAACCTTATTGAGGACCGCGACATTGCCCGCCGCAAAGCCACCATCATCAACAAGGTCTTCCCCTTCATCAAGGAGATGGGCGGCACAGGTTTTCAGGAGCACATGGCCAACGCCTCCTTCGATATCGAATCTGAAGCCACGCTCTCACGCGTCATGGAGCTCATTGACCAGCTGCAATTCTCCAACAAGGACATGAAGGGCGACTTGTACGAGTACATGCTGGACAAGCTGTCCACCTCGGGTACGAACGGTCAGTTCCGCACGACCAGCCACATTATCGAGCTCCTCGTCGCGCTTATGGAGCCCACACCACAGCAGCGCATCATCGACCCAGCGTGTGGCACGGCCGGGTTCTTGGTGGCTGCCAATGATTGGATTGCCCACCATCACCGCGAGGACCTGTTCAACAAAGACACGCGCACAACGTTTACCAATGAGGGCTTGACGGGCTTCGACTTTGACAAAACCATGGTGCGCATCGCGGCGATGAACATGTTCATGCACGGCTTTGAAGAACCCAACATTTCTTACCGCGATTCGCTGCAACAGCTGCCCACAACGTTCGATGAGGCCTTCGACCTTGTCCTGGCCAACCCGCCTTTTGCGGGCAGCCTGGATAAGGATGCCGTCGATCCCAAGCTCAAGTCGGTGACGACGGCCAAGAAGACCGAGATCCTCTTTGTCCACCGCTTCCTGCAGCTACTCAAGCCCGGTGGTCGCGCCGCGGTGATTGTCCCTGAAGGTGTCCTCTTCGGCTCTACGAAGGCGCACAAAGCCCTTCGCAAAACCTTGGTTGAGGATCAGCGCCTGGACGCCGTCATCAAACTGCCCTCTGGCGCATTCAAGCCCTACTCGGGTGTGTCCACCGCCGTCCTGTGCTTTACCCGCACCGATTCCGGCGGTACCGATGAGGTGTGGTTCTATGACGTCACCGCGGATGGTTACTCACTGGATGACAAGCGCACTCCGCTTCTTGACGCCCCCTTGCTTGGCCCCTCCCCTGCCTCACACATCCAGGACTTAAGCGATCCCGCGCTTGCCGGCGCCCCCACGCCCGTCACCCTCACCGACGAACAGCTAAAGCTCAACAACCTCCCGGATGTGGTTGCTCGTTGGCATTCCCGCACCACCGACGAGCGTGAGCGCCCTCGCACTGACTACTCCTTCACGGTGCCCAAGGAGGAGATCGCCCAAGCCGACTATGACCTCTCCATGAACCGCTACAAGGAAATCGTCCTCGAAGCACAAGAAACCCGCGACCCCATGGACATCATCGCCGAAATCGAAGAACTCGACCGCGACATCGCCCAAGGCCTTGCCAACCTCAAGGCCATGCTCAGCGAGGGGAAATAGCATGGCGCGCACTGTAAAGCATGATTGGCCGATGGTGCGGTTGGGGGATGTGTGTGAGGTTGTTTCGGGCGGCACGCCGAAGACAAGCGTTGCGGAGTATTGGGACGGTGAGATCCCATGGGTAACTCCGGCCGACCTGAGCAAGCTCAAGGGCCTCGAATTATTTGCTGGAGCGAGAGCAATTACTCAAAGAGGTGTTGATAAAAGCTCTGCCGTGCTTCTTCCAACAGGAAGTGTGGTGCTGTCGAGCCGCGCACCGATTGGGTATGTCGCAATCACACAAGTGCCCATGGCTACGAATCAGGGCTGCAAGAGCTTCATTCCCTCGCCTGAAGTAGACGCACGTTACCTTGCCTATCATTTGCTTTCGCAGAAAGATGTCCTTCAATCGCTTGGGACAGGTGCGACATTCAAGGAGCTCTCCAAATCAAGGGCTGCGGACATCCGAATCCCCCTCCCTCCCCTCGAAGAGCAGCGCTGCATCGCGGCGATTTTAGATGAGGTGCATAGCGCACTGGTTAGGGTTGATCAGTCCTTGGCAGGCTTACTTCAACTCAAACAGGAATTGTTTACGGCCTCCTTTCTAGAAGGTCAGCGCGAATCGATAACAGTTGGTGAGTATCTTGAATCCACTCAGTATGGAACGAGTGACAAGGCTAACGAGAACTTCGGCATTCCGATACTGAGAATGGGGAATGTTTCCTACAGCGGCGAAATCGATCTTTCGGATTTAAAATATGTCGAGCTGGGGGCCAAGGAGCGAGAGAAGTATTCTTTGAAGGCCGGAGATTTGCTTTTCAATAGGACGAATAGCAAGGATTTGGTGGGAAAAACCGCGGTCGTCCCAGCTTTGGAGGGCGAACACACTTTTGCGGGCTATCTGATCAGATGTCGAGTAAACGATAAGGCAGTTCCTGAGTACGTATCGGGTTTCCTAAACTCGGTGCTTGGCAAGAAGATTCTGCGAAACACCGCAAAAGCAATTGTGGGAATGGCGAATATCAACGCTAATGAGTTGAAGAGGGTGCCCATTCCTAAAGCATCATTGGACGAGCAACAAGAGTTCGCATCATCAATTTCGCGAATCGAAGACGTTGAATCTCAGATGAAACGCCAGAGGGAACTTCTGCAAGAACTACAAGTATCCCTATCCGTCCGCGCATTCCAAGGAGAGCTCTAATGGCTGTCGAAAGATGGGAAGCCTACATGATCTCGGTGTTGGAGGCTCTTAACGCAAATGGAGCTGAGCTCCGGCGTCGAGAGCTTATCGAGATAACTGCGTCTTTTGCGGGGATTACTAACGACGAGCGGCTTGAGACCATTGCGTCGGGGCAGTCGCGCTTTGAAAACCGTATCGGGTGGGCATTGACATTCCTTAAGAAGGCGAACGCCATCACTTCGCCAGCGCGTGCGCGCTTTCAAATTACAGATTTTGGCCGTGACTTGTTGGCACGCTACCCGGAAGGAATGACGGAGAAGCAGCTGCTGGGAGAGATTGCGGGCACGGAAGCGGCTTTAGCGTGGCGGGGCCCTAGTCGGGGAAGCAAGGCTGTGCACAAGGCGGACGCTGATAAGCAAAGCGACCTTCCGGAGGCCGAAAGTGAGCTCGACCCAGTGGAGCAGGTGGAAACCGGTGTATCTCGCAACAACGAATTCGTGGCTGGTGAGCTGCTTACTCGCTTACACGAGAACGAACCGGCGTTCTTTGAACAGGCAGTGTTGGACCTGCTCATGGCCATGGGATACGGCGGAACACAAGGTAAGGCCACGCGTACGCAGCTATCCAATGACGGTGGCATTGACGGGATCATTGACCAGGATGCGCTGGGTCTTTCCCGGATTTACGTGCAGGCCAAGCGGTATGGACTGGACAAGAGCATTGGTCGTCCGGATATTCAGGCGTTCGTGGGCGCGCTGCAGGGCGCGCAGGCGGACCGTGGGGTGTTCCTGACCACGGCGAAGTTCTCCGATAGAGCACAAGAGTACGCGGATGCGGTGGCCTCACGCGTCGTCTTAATCGACGGGAATAGGCTGGCGGAACTGATGATCCGCTACGGCGTGGGCGTGCAGGTAAAGCGTACTGTGGCGCTGGTCGAAGTGGATGAGGACTACTTCGAGTAGGTAAGGGAACTAGATATGGCTGAACCGAATGGCGAAGATGCCGGTACTTGGTCGGGCGTGTGGACGATTGGGTCTGCCGCTGAAGAAATTCCAGGGGTGCTGAACTACGTCCCGCCAGAGGGCTTTGAGCTGCTATTGCCCGGGGGTGCATTTCGGGGAATGTACGAACGCAAAGGCTTCGGTGAATCCAAATTCACGCCAGGAGATGAGGTCGGCATGATCGGTCTTGCTGATAGTCATTTCCCGGCAATTTGGGGCGTAGTGGAGGGGCACAAGGTGACGCTCCTTGATTTTGAGCTCAGCAGACAGAGAAACTACGGATTCAAGTATCAAACGGCCTCCTATAAAGGCCACCTTTTGGCTTGGGGTGCTCACATACGAAACAAGGAAGAACTTTGTATCTGTGAAGCATCCTTCTCAGCGGACTACTTTCATCTGCTGGTTGAAGATGGTCTTCGTATTGAGGTGAGTAGAGGAAATTGTGCCGAGGAAAAGCGATACTTCACCGTAGAGGGTGAGTGGGACCCCAAGTCAACCGTTTTGGGGGAGGTCCAACTTAATGACTCCGAGGCCTCGTTCAATGCAGTAATAGATGCCCCGAGACTCGAACAGTCAAGAAAGGAATACTTTGCAACCGCCACTAACTCGGTAGCTCTTCGTCACTCCTTCGCCCCCAAAACGAGCATTCAGCGGGTGCTTGAGATAAGTCGAGATCTGTCTAGGATTTTAACTTTAGCTCGAGGAAAAAATACCGATGTTTACTCAGTATCTTGCGTTCTGGAAGGCGAAGGTAAGACAAGACAGTGGGTCGAACTTATTCAATCGAGGAATACGGTAGCGGATGTTCAATCCAGTGGAAGACTAAGCGCTGAATTCGCTTTTCGCCTCGGCGTAGACGAATTCCTAGCGGCTTGGAGCAAGTGGCTGAAGTTCTCCGCAGAAGGCTCACGCTTGATCGGTTTGCTTATCGAGCTGAAGACCGGCCAGTCGTTTTTAGAATCGAAAATCCTGCTTAGTGGCGTTCTTGCGGAGGCTTTCCATACGCAAGTTTTTGGTTCGTGCTTATCAGAAACCGAATCTAAATTTGAGACACTATTTCCCCAGGGTCAAGCTTATGAACTTAGGCAGGATGGAACGGAGCGGCCTACTTTCAAGCTTCGATTGCTCGACCTTTACATGCGGCTGCCAAAAGAACTGAGAGATCACCTATTACCGGAAGGGCTCAGGCAGTGGCTGCGTTACCAAACAACAATGCGAAACAGTGTCGCGCACGCTGCACAAATAAAGGATGATGAATGGCAGGTTGCGTACGACGCACATACGTTGACTGTCGCCGTCGTAGAAGCACATGTGTGGCTTAAGTCAGAAGTCTCTCTATCGCGCCTGCTTAAGAATTCAAACGAAAAAGTGCGAAGTGCTGCGGCCAGGATGTCACGCTTGAAGCTTTCCAAATAATTCTGCTTTGAGGTCCAGTGTAAAGACTGGGACGAAGATTCCTTTCGAATATTTCGAATTGCTCTAAAATGGCCTTATGAATGAGGCACGGAATCAACGCCCCCACACGACCCTCCCGCCGCAAGACCTAGAGGCCATGCTCGATGTGAGCAGGTTTCTGGAGAGGTTGGAGAGGCCCGCTGCGCTCGTGGACTCCGACGGGCAGGCGGTGAATCTGCCCGAAGAGGCATTTCGGGTGTTGTTAGAAGCTGTTCGCGCGATGCAGCAGGGGAAGGCCGTTACTGTTGCGCCTGTGGACCAGTTGCTTACAACGCAAGAAGCAGCAGATTTTCTGGGCATTAGTAGGCCGACTTTGGTGAAAAAGCTCGAAGATGGATCGATAGAGTTTGAGCGCACCACCGGCGGCAAGCATAGGAGGGTTCGGCTGGTTGACGTGCTCCAGTACCAGGATGGGCAGAGGGCTGAACGTCGCAAAGCACTACGAGAACTAGTCTCTGAGGCGCAGCGCGCGGGCGCCTATGGTGCGGGTACTGATGATGTAGATGCTGAGGATATTGCCTTGGCCCTCAAGCACGCACGCAAGGAAGCGGCAGAGAAAGCGCGGCGTGGCTAGGATTTCGGCTCTGCTGGCTGTGTGCAGGCTGATCCAAAAGGACGGAGGAAAGGGATCACAAGCGGTCTTCCCTGTCCAGTAGTGAAACAACGTCGGTCTTAGAAGGTAGATAGTTTGTGGTCTCCGGCTCTGGAGCCGTAGTGGTCAGTGGGGAGTATGGCTTTGGGTCGTGGCTCAAGATTCCGGCAGCTACTAGTTGGTGTACACGGCTATCTGGGGATGAAACGGGAACTATCCGAGCAACGGGGTGAGTCCGGTCAGTGTTGGTCACAGTCTCTCCGGTGATTGGTGAGCTTTGGAACAGCCAGCTGTAGAACAACGGGATAGTGGTGATTTTAGCGGCGTGTGAGGAAACAACAAGGGGGAATCGGAGCGTTGTTCCAGGGAACGGAGTGATGTTGGTAGATAGGCCAAGAGTCGTGACTTAGAATTACTGGAATCAAGACGTATCCGATGTGAAATCTTGTCCCTGGAGAACTCTATGGTGACCCCGACTCCCCCTACTCCCCCGACTGACGGGCGCAACGCTATGCCGGGCCGGCCAGGTCGCAGCACTAACTTCGGCTTTGTGCGCTACGTGTGGCCCACGGCGTATGAGGAGTGCTTAAAGGTAGAGCGCTTCGTCGATGCGGACCCAGTGATTTCCTGCTTCTACGCGCGCAAGGTGCTCGAGCGCGTGGTGAACCACATCTGGGCGTTCCGGGGCCTCGGAGATACCGGTTACCTCAGCCTGGCGGATATGACCAGGGACCGTGGTTTCCTTCAGTGCGTGAAGAACGAGACCATGCTGCGCAAGATGACCATCTTGCGCAAGAGCGGCAATGACGCCGCGCACGCAGACGACATGGAGGGCAAGCAAGCGCCGGCCACCCCGCAGAAGGCGCGCACGGTAGCTGCGCACTTGTACGACCTTATGGTGTGGGCGGTGCGGCACCACTCGGCGAACCCTGCCGCCGCGCCGGGCCCGCAGGCGGCTTTCGATACTAACTTGCTGGGCCAGGCCACAGCTGACTCTTCGGGCATTCACGTTGCTGGGCGCTCCCAAGCGCAGACCGCCGCGTACCTCAAGAAGCTGGCGCAGCAGGATGAGGAGCTAAAGAAAAACCGGCTGCTGCTCGATGAGGCACAGGAAGCTGCCCGCGAAGCGGAGGAGAAGCGTCTTCGTGAGGCAGCCCAGTTTGAGCTTAAGCGGCGGAGCGCGGAGCTTCGGGCGAAGGCGGACCTCGCCGATGCGCAGGAAGAAGCCGAAGCGGAGCGTGTGGCTGCACAGCAGGTAGAAGAGAAGCTTGCTGCCAAAATTAAGGCCCTTGAGGAGAAGCTAGCCGAGCAGGAAGCGGCCGCGGCTGAGCGCGCCGGGGCGGGAGCACAGCCTGACGCGCCACTGGCGATTGGTGAAGCCGAGACTCGCCGACAGCTCATCGACCCGATGCTGGTCGTGGCCGGTTTTAGTGGTGACTCCGTCACTCGGGAGCTTGAGCTGCACGGCATGCCTAATACGTCTGGCGTTGGTTATGCGGACTACGTCCTGTGGGATGATGACCGCACACCACTAGCCGTTATCGAGGCGAAGAAGTCCATGGAGTCCATGAGCGTGGGTTCCCACCAGGTGAAGCTGTACGCGGATTGCATCGAGCGCGAGTATGGAACACGACCCGTCATGTTGTGCACTAATGGTTATCACATCGACCTCATCGATGATGCCGCTAATCTTCCTGGTTCTGGTGCGGGCTACCCCGCCCGTGAGGTTGAGGGCTTCCCCACTGCGCAACAGTTGCGCCGCATGATTGGTCGGCGCACCATGCGCGCCCTGTTGAGTGAGACGCCCGTAGACACCGAGATTGCTGGCGGCGGTGCCCGCACGTATCAGCTTGAGGCGATCCGTGCGGTGACGGAGACGTTGGAGGCAAGGAGGCGTCGCCAAGCATTGCTGGTCATGGCGACGGGAACCGGTAAGACCCGTGTGGCCGTGGCCACCGCCAAGCTGCTGCGCCAGGCCGGCTGGGTGGGCAAGGTGCTGTTCCTGGCGGACCGCACAGCTTTGGTCAATCAGGCGCACAAGGCTTTTGTGAGCATGTACGCGGAGTCCACGCCCGTGAACCTCATCAAAAATCCTGAGCAGGTGGGTGACGTGTATGTCACCACCTACAACACGATGATGAATCTCATTGGGGATGACGGCGACAAGCCAGCACAGTTCGGGCCTTTCGACTTCGACCTTATCATCGTGGATGAGGCCCACCGTTCCGTATACAACCGCTTCAAGCGCATTTTGGAGTACTTCGACGCTTACGTGGTGGGGTTGACGGCGACGCCGAAGAGCGAGATTGACCACGACACGTACGCGCTTTTTGAGATGGAGGATAAAACCCCATCCTTTGAGTACGGCCTGGATGAAGCCGTGGCGGACGGCAACCTCGTTCCCTTTAAGACGGCTCGGCAGGACTCACTCTTCTTGCGGCGCGGAATGTCCTATGACGAACTGTCACCTGAGGAGCAGGTGGCATGGGATACGTCCGATTGGGGTACCGACGAGGACGGCGGGCGGCTTGATCCTCCTGGGCAGATTTCTTCGGCTGAGATCAACCGCTATCTGTTCAACAAGGACACCATTCGCAAGGTACTGAAAACCGTGGTGGAGAACGGGATCCGCGTGGGCGGCGATCAGTTGGGGAAGACCATCATCTTCGCTAGAACCCAGCGTCACGCGGACCTTATCAAGGAAGTGTTCGATGCTACGTTCCCGGAGTACTCGCGCACTGGTGCCTCCGTCATCACCACCCACACGACGTATGCGCAGTCGGCGCTGGATGATTTTGCAGATCCAGACGGGGACGTCAACATCGCGATTTCCGTGGACATGCTGGACACCGGCGTGGACGTGCCAGAGGTGGTCAACCTCGTGTTCTTCAAGCCCGTCTACTCCCCTACCAAGTTCTGGCAGATGGTGGGCCGAGGAACGCGTTTGCGGCCGGACCTCTTCGGCCCGGGGATGGATAAAACGAACTTCCTTATCTTCGACTTCTGCGGCAACGTGGACGAGTTCTACAAGGGTGAGGCCCGCGAATCGGCAACTGGGCGCCCGCGTTCGCTGTCGGAAAAGCTCTTCGACGCCCGCGTGGGCTTGCTCGCGCAGTTGGACAAGACAGCTGTCGCGCCGGATCTGCGCGCCGGGCTTGCGGACTCCCTCCACGCCTCAGCGGCGTCCGTGCCGCTGGGCCACATCATGGTCCGTCCCAGCGACAAAGAAGCTCTATTGCGCTACCGCGAGCGCTCTGCCTGGGACGATGTGAGTGAGGAGAAGGCGGAGCAGCTGCGCCGCCATCTCGCGCACCTCCCGCTGGACACAATGAAGGATTCCGAGACCGCCAAGCGCTTCGACCTCGTGATGCTGCATCTCCAGGTGGGACTGCTTGACCACAGTCCGGAGTTTGAGGCACTGCGCCATCGCGTGGAGAGGATCGCAGGTGACCTCATGGCAGTGAGCGCCACCATCCCCATGGTGGCCGAGCGACGGTCCTTCCTCGAGCGCGTGCTGGATCCGGAGTGGTGGAACAACGTCACGGTTGAGGACTTAGAGGCCATCCGCCTTGGCATGCGCTCGCTTATCCAGTTCGTGCCTAAAAGAAAGCGCAACGCCGTGACCCTCGATATCCAGGATGAGATGGGTGAGCTCACGATTGATAACGAGATGCCGGCGCAGTTGCCCGGTACCGGGTCCTACCCCTCCCAGCTGGAACAACGACTGCGCGAATTGCTGCAGGACCACGCCAATGACCTGGCGATGATCAAGCTGCGCAGTGCGCGCACGCTTAACGCAGAGGATGTCGCGGCTTTGGAGGCGATGGTTGCCCAGGCAGGCGGAGGAAGCGCGGGCTCCGAGGAAAGCATCCAGGTGCTACGGGAACGCATGGGTGGAGATAGTATTCCGGCCTTCATCCGGCGCTTGGTAGGCCTCGATGAGGAGGCCGTCAGGGAGCAGTTCTCGGATCTCCTGGGCAATACTTCTTTCAGCGCCGCCCAGATTCGTTTCATCACGATGCTGGTGGACGTGCTGGTTCACAATGGCGGCGTGGCCTACGAGGAAATCTTCCAGCCCCCCTTTGACGAAGAGGGTTCGGTCATCGACATCTTCCGCAACAACACCGATGTCATCGTGGATTTGAGAAACCGCCTGGAGCGGATAGAGGCGACGGCACAGGCCAATTAGGCAGCTGCCGAGCTAGCAGCTCCCGAAGCGTTCTCGGTGGCTTGTCCGTGACCAGAAGGTGCTCTAGCTGGGTCTAACTGGGCCGATGTCTGTGTGGTGACTACACTGTCAAAGCATGACTAACCCGAGCGATACCACCGCCCACCGCTACACGCCGGAGCTCGCCGCGCAGATTGAGAAGACGTGGCAGCAGTACTGGAAGGACAACGGCACGTTCCATGCGCCGAACCCTGTCGGTCCGCTTGCTGAGGGAGAAGAACTCCCCGCGGAGAAGCTGAACGTGCAGGACATGTTCCCCTACCCTTCCGGCTCGGGCGTGCACGTGGGGCACCCGCTGGGCTACATCGCTACGGATACGTACGCGCGCTTTAACCGCATGCTGGGCAAGAACGTCCTGCACACGCTGGGCTACGACGCTTTTGGTCTGCCTGCTGAGCAGTACGCCATCCAGACTGGTACGCACCCGCGCACCACGACGGAGGCGAACATCAGGAACATGCGCCGCCAGCTGGGGCTGCTCGGCCTGGGCCATGATCCGCGCCGCTCCGTGGAGTCCACCGACCCGTCCTTCTTTAAGTGGACGCAGTGGATCTTCCTGCAGATTTACAACTCCTGGTTTGATGAGGAGCAGCAGAAGGCGCGCCCGATCTCGGAGCTCATCAAGGAGCTCGAGGTGGGCAAGCGTAAGACTAAGGACGGCCGCTACTACGCGGACCTCACCAAGGAAGAGCAGCGTCACGCGCTCGATGAGTTCCGTTTGGTCTACCTGTCCAACTCCACCGTGAACTGGTGCCCGGGCCTGGGTACCGTGCTGGCGAATGAGGAGGTCACCGCGGAGGGCAAGTCCGAGCGCGGCAACTTCCCAGTCTTCCGCAAGAACCTGCGCCAGTGGATGATGCGCATCACCGCCTACTCGGACCGCCTGCTCAATGACCTGGACTTGCTGGACTGGCCGGACAAGGTCAAGTCCATGCAGCGCAACTGGATTGGTCGCTCCCGCGGCGCGGAGGTCACCTTCCATGCTGAGGGCTATAACATCGACGTCTTCACCACGCGCCCGGACACCCTCTTCGGCGCGGAGTACGTGGTGCTGGCCCCGGAGCACGAGCTTGTCGACGCTCTCCTCTCCCCCATCCCCTACGACGATGACGTGGACGAGCGCTGGACCTTTGGCAACGACGACCCCAAGGAGGCCGTGGAGGCCTACCGCGCCTCCATTGCGGCGAAGTCCGACCTGGAGCGCCAGGAGAATAAGGAAAAGACCGGTGTCTTCCTGGGCACCTATGCCACCAACCCGGTCAACGGCAAGAAGGTGCCGATCTTCATCGCGGACTACGTCCTGACCGGCTACGGCACCGGCGCCATCATGGCGGTTCCGGCGCACGATACGCGTGACTACGAGTTCGCCACCGTCTTTGGTCTGCCGATTACCGAGGTCGTTGCTGGCGGCGACATCACTAAGGAGGCATACACCGAGTCCGGCAAGGCCGTGAACTCTGCGAATGACTCCCTCGATCTCAACGGCATGTCCAAGGACGAGGCCATTGCCGCCATCATCCCGTGGCTGGAGAAGCAGGGCGTGGGCCGCGAAAAGATCCAGTACAAGCTGCGTGACTGGCTGTTCGCCCGCCAGCGCTACTGGGGCGAGCCCTTCCCCATCGTCTACGACGAGGCCGGACAGGCCTACCCGCTGCCGGAGTCGATGCTGCCCATCGAGCTGCCGGAGGTAGAGGACTACAAGCCGGTGTCCTTCGACCCGGACGATGCCGATTCTTCCCCGCAGCCGCCGCTGGCGAAGGCCCGCGAGTGGGTTGAGGTGGAGCTGGACCTGGGCGATGGCCCCAAGACTTACTACCGTGACACTAACGTCATGCCGCAGTGGGCGGGTTCCTCCTGGTACCAGCTGCGCTACATCGATCCGACGAACGATGAGAAGTTCTGCGATCTGGAGAACGAGCGTTACTGGACGGGCCCGCGCCCGGAGGAGCACGGCGCCAACGATCCGGGCGGCGTGGACCTCTACGTCGGCGGCGTGGAGCACGCCGTGCTGCACCTGCTCTACTCACGCTTCTGGCACAAGGTGCTCTTTGACCTGGGCTTTGTAAGCTCCAAGGAGCCCTACCGTCGCCTGTACAACCAGGGTTACATCCAGGCCTACGCGTACACGGACTCCCGTGGCGTTTACGTCCCGGCCGCCGAGGTAGTCGAACGCGATGGCGCGTTCTACTACGGGGATGAAAAGGTCAACCAGGAGTACGGCAAGATGGGCAAGTCCCTGAAGAATGCCGTGGCCCCGGATGACATCTGCAACGACTATGGTGCCGATACCCTGCGCGTGTACGAGATGTCCATGGGCCCGCTGGATACCTCCCGCCCGTGGGCGACCAAGGACGTGGTGGGTGCGCAGCGCTTCCTGCAGCGCCTGTGGCGCCTGGCTATCGATGAGAACTCCGGCGAGCTGTCCACGACGGACGCCGCGCTTTCCGACGATGACCTGAAGCAGCTCAACCGCACCATCGCCGGCGTGCGCGACGACTATGAGAACCTGCGCCTCAACACCGTCGTGGCCAAGCTCATCGAGTACGTCAACTACCTGACCAAGACCTACCCGAAGGGCGCGCCGCGCGCGGCCGTGGAGCCGGTAGCGCAGCTGGTCTCCCCCGTCGCTCCGCACATCGCGGAGGAGCTGTGGAAGCGCTTCGGCCACGCGGGCACCATCACCTACGAGTCCTTCCCGGAGTTCGACGAGAAGTACCTCGTCGACGACGAGATTGAGGTGCCGGTGCAGATCAACGGCAAGGTCAAGGCCCGCGTCATGGTGCCGGCCGACGCCGACCAGGAAACCGTCGTGGGCGTGGCGAAGAACGACGAGCGCATTGCGGAGCTCACCGCCGGCAAGAACGTGGTCAAGGAGATCTACGTGCCGGGCCGCATGGTCAACCTGGTGGTCAAATAGAACCACCGCGGTCGCGGCGTGGAGCTAGTCCAGCTCTTGGTTTAGCTCCTCGCGCACCTTGGTGATGATCGCGCCGAGGAAGCCCTCGCACCCATCGGTGATGATGGGGAATGTGGAGTCATCCTCAATAACGCCCAGCGTGAACAGTAGGTCGCGGGTGATGGCATGCGTGTAGTCGTATTCTGGGTTGAACTCCCACTCGCCGCGCAATAGGTGGACCAGCTCAAAGGAGAGTTGAGGGATGCCCTCCGGTTCGGCGTAGGCGTAGGGGATGTTATTCAGGACGACCTGCGTTGCCCAGAGCGGATCGCTCATGGCCTTGCGGCCATACTTGGTGAGCTTGATATCCGTCGTTGTGGTCTTGATCCAATCCAAGTCCGTCAAGAAACCCCGCAAGTTCAGCAGCGGCTGGTGGTAGTCTTCGCGCTTGACCTCATCAAAATCATTGGGGCTACTTAGACCCTCCTTGAGGCGCGCGACGGCCGCCTGCTTGAGGTAGCCGGCCCCGGTCAGGCGTGGGAATTCCTCGATGACCTCGAGGTATTCGCGTATGCGCTGGCCTACGTGGGCGGCGATGGCGTCGTTAAGCGTGGGCAATGCGTAGTCCGGCGCCAGCTCCGGGTAGGTTTTGTGGATCTCCGCGCGCCACTCCTCCAGCATCTTCGTCGTGGGCGTGCCCAACTGCTCCAGCTCATCGTGGAGGGGATCCAGCGGCAAATCCCCTGGCAGTGCGGGCTTCGTGCCGCCCTCCAGGTTCGCTGCCTCGGTGCCCATCGTGGCCAGGCGTTGCGCCACGGCAGGCGGGTAGAAGGTGGTGAGGCGCTGGTGGATTTGATCCAGGGTGTAGTTGGGAAAGTGCGCGAAGATGTGCTCCATGCTGTCCGTGGGCACGGCCATGTAGGCCATGGTGGACTGGACATCCACCACCACCTTGAACATCTCCTCGGCGCTTCCTAACGCACTGACCAGGTCAGGGCCCTCGCCGGCGATGAGGGCGGGCAGCCCCATGACCACGCGGGAGCTATCGGCGATGCTCAGCACGATGTTCCACGCGCCCTCCGAGGGGTGATACTGCGCGCCGTCGCGGAAGGTCTCGAAGAAGTCCTCGTCGATGATGGCCAGGACGTCGATGGGCTCGTCGCCGCCGGCCTCCACGAGGATGCCCGGCGCCGCGGGCTCAAGGCCCAAGGCGGCATGGACGATGATCATCATCTCCCCCACCGTGAGCTCCGCTGGCGCGGCGACGAAGCGGGACGTGGTGAAGAAAGGATTCTCCACGTCGATGCGGACGTTCCTGGCTAGGTTCATAGTCACCGACAGTATTAGAAAAGCCTGCTACGCGCGCGCCAACGCTTCTCCCACGCGCTTGCCCGAGTGGATGCAACCGCCCAGGAAGGTTCCTTCCAGCGCGTTCTTGCCGTGCATTCCGCCGCCGCCGAAGCCGGAGGCCTCGCCGCAGGCATAGAGGCCAGGAAGCACCGTGCCATCGGGATTGAGGCACTGGCCGTCGAGGTTGGTCTCCAAACCGCCGAGCGTCTTGCGGGTGAGGAGCTTCAGGCGCACCGCGATAAGCGGGCCTTTGGATTCATCGAGGATGCGGTGCGGGGGAGCCACGCGGATGAGCTTGTCGCCGAGAAAGCCGCGGGCTACGCGAATGTAGTTGACTTGGGCGTCCTTGCTAAAGGGGTTATCCAGCTGCGAATCCCGGTCCTCTAGGACTCTCCTAAGGTGGGCAACATCTATGGTGGGGGAGCCCTCTGGTGAAATGCGGTTCATTCCGGCGACCAGATCCTCCAGGTTGTCTTCCACAATCCAGTCGATTCCGTTCTCCATGAAAGCTTTGACTGCCACGTGTGTGCCGGGGCCTAGTTTGCCGGCGAGCTTCTTGAACTCCTTGTCCGTCAAGTCCGGGTTCTGCTCTGAACCGGAGAAGATGAACTCCTTGTCCACGATCTCCTTGTTGAGTACGAACCAGGAATAGCCGTGACCGGTCTGGCCGATGTGCGTCAGCGCCGCCAGGTTATCGGTGCCGGGGAAGAGGTTCGTGGGCAGACGGTTGCCTTCCGCGTCGAGCCAGATCGCGGACGGCCCCGGGATGATGCGTATGCCGTGGCCAGGCCAGATGGGATCCCAGTTGGTCATTCCTTCCGTGTAGGCCCACATGCGGTCGGTATTGACAACGGAGGCACCGGCGTTCTGGGCGATGTCTATGCCGCGGCCGTCGACATGCGCGGGCACGCCCGTGACCAGCTCCTTCGGGCACTCGCCCCAGCGCTCGGTGGGCCACATCTGGCGCACCTTCTCCACGTTGCCGCCTATACCGCCGGTGGCGATGACGACAGCGGAGCCGCGCAGTTCGAAGTGCTTGACCACATCCCTCGAGCTCGCCTCACCACGCGGCTGGTTGGTGGGGGAGAGGACGCTGCCGCGCACGCCGACCACACGCGGGTTTCCGCTGTCGTCGTTCTCAACGACGAGCTCATCCACGCAGTGGCGGAAATGGAATTCTACCTGGCCTTTTTCTTCTGCTTTAAGGAGTGGCTTGCGAAAGACGCGCACTACCTCTGGACCCGTGCCCCACGTGAGGTGGAAGCGTGGCACGGAGTTTCCGTGTCCGGAGGCATCGCCCGAACCGCGCTCGGCCCAGCCGATGGTGGGCAAGACGTTGAGGCCTAGGCCTTTGAGGTAGGAGCGCTTTTCATTGGCGGCGAAGCGCACGTATTCGCGTCCCCATTTGTGGCCCCAGTAGTCATGGCGGTCATTGTCGGTGACTGGGTCGTAGTCTGCGGAGTTCGCCCAATCGCGCCAGGCCAACTCTTCGGAGTCCTTGACTCGCATCAGGGATTGCTCGGGGGAGTCCACATAAAACAGTCCGCCGAGTGACCAAAAAGCCTGCCCGCCGAGGTTGTTGCGGTTCTCTTGTTCCAGGAAAATGACGTGCTTGCCGCCCTTGAGGGCCTCGTAGCCGGCGACCATGCCAGCGAGGCCGCTGCCGACGATGATGATGGAATTCTCAGCCGAGGTAGTTTCTTTCATGACAGGAATGATAAAAGAAACTGGCCTCAATTGAGTGCCTTGGCTCGCATATCATCGTCTCTGCGCCGAGGAAATGGAGTAGGCGTAGGTGGTGTTCACCTTCTCCACGAGGGGCAGGATGTCGTAGGTCGCCACAATCTCATCCTCTTGGTTGTAGAGCACGGCATCCCAGCAGACTTCGCCGTAACCATCGGTGACGCGCGGGGTGATGCGCTTAGCGGTGAGCTCTACGCGGATGGAATCGTCATAGGTCACGGCATGGACGCAGAGGTATGGAAGATTCAGTTGCGCGAGCTGGATAAGAAGATGGGTGGCGAAATCCTCGAAGAGTCGGCCCAGCTCGTGGTGGCCACCATGCCGGTTGAGTGAAATACCCAGTCCTTCGGTCTGCTCCACGGCGGAGCTATGGCGTGCCTAGCTGAGGCCGCCATCAAGTTGGGCAAGACGCTGTGCTCCCACGAGATCCTCATTACAGATGAGGAGGGGAGAAGACTGTGCACCGCTCGGATTACGAATGCGCTGGTATCCCCGAGAACGGGAGGGGAGTAAAAAGGGGGCCGTAAATGAAATGTAAAAATCGGGGTCAAGGGGTGTAAAGATGCTGCAAAGAAGCGTTAGGGCCGGGGGAGAGCGGGCCTAACGTCAATGCTCGGCAGGTGCTTTAGTCACCGGCGCTCGGTGTTCATACGCACCGGGCACAACCTTGTATTGCTTTCACCCAAGGGGGTCTCTCCCACATGTTGGACATTCTGGTCATCGTGATCGTGGTTCTGACATTTAGCGCTCCCTCCGCCATCAACGAGTTTATGGACGGAGATGCCTAAATCATGAACACCATCACTGCGGTCATCGGGCTCATCATTGTTGTAGCGCTCGTGGCCTACCTCATCATTTCCCTTATTGACCCGGAGCGTTTCGCATGATCGCCAGCATCGCGGCAGTGGTGCCGCAATACCTTGCCCTCTGTGTACTCCTCGGTGCAGCGTACGTGCCGCTCGGCAACTGGATGGCCCGCGCCTATAGCTCCGACAAAGACTGGGCCGTGGAGCGCCTCGTGTACAGAATCCTCCGGGTTGACCCCAACCGGGGCCACAACGCCAAGAATTACACGCGGGCGCTGCTGGGATTCAGCCTGGCCTCCGTGCTGGTTCTCTATGCGGTGCAACGTCTCCAATCCGTCCTGCCCAGCTTTGGCAATGCCCGGGAAGAGGCGGTGGAGCCGTGGATGGCCTTCAACACTGCGGCCTCCTTTACCTCCAACACCAACTGGCAGTCCTACTCCGGTGAAGACACCCTGACCAACGCCTCCCAGATGTTGGGCCTGACCGTGCAAAACTTCGCCTCGGCAGCCGTGGGTATGTGCGTTGCCGTCGCCCTCATTCGCGGTATCGGCCACCTAGGTTATAGCCGTGACACGCTGGCCACTGAGAGCGGTCAGCACCTTATCGGCAACTTTTGGGTAGACCTCACCCGTGGTCTCGTCCGCATTCTGCTTCCCCTGTCACTCATCATCTCCACCGTGCTCATTCTCGGCGGCACCATGCAGACCTTTGGCTCCAACCTGGTGACCGCTTCGGGCGTGGACATTTCGCGTGCGCCCGTGGCCAGCCAGGAAGCAATTAAGCTCCTGGGTACCAACGGCGGCGGCATCTTCGGCGCCAACTCGGCGCACCCGTTTGAGAACCCGACTGGCTTTACCAACCTGGTGGAGATTTTCTCCCTGCTTGTCATCTCTTTCTGCTTTATCCGCGTCTACGGCGTGATGCTGAATTCCCAGAAGCATGCGTGGACGCTTCTGGGTGTGGCCGGCGGTCTCTGGACACTCATGGTGGTCCTGGTCAACTGGTCTCAGCGCACCCTTGTCGGCGGTGCGGCACACGCGGCCGGGGCCAACATGGAGGGCATCGAACAGCGCCTCGGCATTGATGCCTCCGCGTTGTTTGCAGTCTCCACGACGGGCACCTCGACGGGTGCGGTGGACTCCATGCACGATAGCTATTCCCCGCTCGGCGGTGGCCTGCTCATTCTCAACATGTTGTTGGGTGAGATCGCGCCGGGCGGTGTGGGCACCGGCCTGTATGGCCTGCTCATTGTAGCCATCCTGGCCGTCTTTATCGGCGGCCTACTGGTGGGGCGTACCCCGGAATTCATGGGCAACAAGATCGGCCGCAAGGAAATCTCCGCGGTCAGCCTGTACATCCTCACCATGCCCGTCTTGGTCCTCGTGGGCGTCGGCGCCTCGGTGGCCCAACGCAAGCTGGTAGAACTCTCGGCGACGAACTTTGGCGCGCCGGGTACCGCGGACAATGCGCACGGGCTTTCCGAGGTCCTCTATGCGTTCACCTCCGCTGCTAACAACAACGGCTCCGCTTTCGCCGGCCTGACGGTTACTGAGCCCTGGTGGCAGATCACCTTGGGTCTGGCCATGCTGTTGGGCCGCTTCTTGCCCATCGTCTTTGCCCTGTACCTCGCCGGCAGCCTGGCAGGGCAAAAGCGCCAGGCCACCACGGCTGGCAGCTTGCCGACGTCCGGCGTGACCTTCGCGCTCCTCACCATCGGCGTGATCCTGCTGGTCGCTGCACTAACCTTCTTCCCCGTTCTCACCCTGGGTCCCATTTCGGAGGCACTATCATGACAACCCCAACCATGACCACAGAGCCGAATTCTGAGCCGGACAAGGCTCCTCGCCGCGCGGCTTCTGAGAAAAACAACGGCCTCGCCGCCGCGGCACTCAAGTCCCTGCCGGGCAAGATGTCCCCCCTTGCTCAAGCCCGCAATCCCGTGATGTTTGTGGTGTGGGTCGGCGCCGCGCTCACGACCGTGTGGTCCATCATCAACCCTAGTTTCTATGGGTGGGTTGTGACGGTGTGGCTGTGGTTCACTATTGCCTTCGCGGCTTTTGCTGAGGCCTACGCCGAAGGCCGTGGAAAGGCTCAGGCGGATAGCCTTCGCTCCGTGCGCGACGATGCAACTGCCAACCTCCTGACGGACTCTGGTATTGAGGTGATTCCGGCTTCCGAGCTAACCAAGGGCGCTATCGTGCGCGTCGAAGCAGGTGAGACCATCCCGGGCGACGGTGACGTCATCGAAGGCGCCGCGACTGTGGATGAATCCGCCATCACCGGTGAGTCGGCCCCGGTGGTCCGCGAGGCCGGTGGTGACCGCTGCGCCGTGACCGGCGGCACCGTGGTGCTGTCTGACTGCATCACGGTGAAAATCACCTCGGAGCCGGGTTCCACCTTTGTAGACACCATGATTGCCTTGGTGGAGGGCGCTGAGCGCCGCAAGACACCGAATGAGATTGCGCTGAGCATTCTGCTGTCGACGCTGACCATTCTCTTCCTCGTGGCGGTGACCGCATTGGCACCGATGGGCTTATTTACCGGCGCCGAACTCTCCCCGCTCTCCCTCGTGGCGCTGTTGGTGTGCCTTATCCCCACCACGATCGCGGCCTTGCTCTCCGCCGTGGGTATTGCCGGAATGAACCGACTGGTTCGCCATAACGTGTTGGCCACCTCGGGCCGTGCGGTGGAGGCTGCCGGTGACGTGGCTACCCTGCTCCTCGATAAGACCGGCACCATCACCTACGGCAACCGTCAGGCCACCGGCCTGATTGTGGCTCAGGGTAGTGATGAGCAGGAAGCGGCCGAGGTTGCCCGCGTGGCCTCCATAGCGGATGAAACACCGGAGGGACGCTCCATCGTGGCGTGGCTGACGGAGAACTACGGGCTCAGCGGTGGGGGCGACGACGAAGCCCGAACCGCTGAGGTGATCCCCTTTAGCGCCTCGACCCGCATGTCCGGTCTGGATTTAGCCAGCCGCAAGCTTCGTAAAGGCGCTGGCGACGCCGTGCGTGCGTGGGTTACCGAGGCCGGCGGCCACTGGCCGGAGGAGATTGAGAACGCGGTGACCCAGATTGCCCAAGCCGGCGGTACACCACTGCCGGTTGCGGTCGAAGAAGCCGACGGTAGCCGTAAGGTTATTGCGGTGGTGCAGCTGAGTGACGTCGTCAAGCCCGGCATGGCCGAGCGCTTCGCCGAGCTGCGCCAGATGGGGATCAAGACCATCATGGTCACCGGTGACAATCCTCTGACTGCCGCCGCTATTGCCAAGGAGGCCGGCGTTGATGATTACATCGCCGAGGCCACCCCGGAGGACAAGCTTGCCTGCATCCGCGAAGAGCAGGCGCAGGGCCGCATGGTGGCCATGACCGGCGACGGAACCAATGATGCCCCCGCGCTGGCCCAGGCAGATGTTGGCGTGGCCATGAACACCGGCACCTCCGCGGCTAAGGAAGCCGCCAATATGGTGGACCTCGATTCCGACCCGACCAAGCTCATCGACATCGTGCGCATTGGCAAGCAGCTACTCATTACCCGCGGCGCGTTGACCACCTTCTCCCTGGCCAATGACCTGGCCAAATACTTCGCCATCCTGCCGGCGCTGTTCTCGGCGCAGTTGCCGCATCTTGAGCGCCTCAACGTCATGCACCTGCATTCCCCACAGTCAGCTATCGTCTCCGCCGTTGTCTTCAACGCACTCATCATCGTTGCCCTGATTCCGCTGGCCCTCAAGGGCGTGGCGTACAAGCCTGCCTCCGCGTCCTCCCTCCTGCGTCGCAACCTCGGCATCTGGGGATTGGGCGGCGTCATTACCCCATTCATCGGCATCTGGCTCATTGACCAGGTTGTCTCCCTCCTCCCAGGTCTTTAAGAAGTAAAGGACAGTTCAATGCGTGTCTACATGCGTAACCTCATCGCCGGATTCGTCGCTGTGTTCTTGTGCGTCGTTGCACTCGGCATGGTCTACCCGGCGGCCGTCTGGGCGATTTCTCGCATCACACCGGATTCCGCCGACGGCAACCTTATTTACCGGGGTGAGTGCCTCGTGGGCTCCAGTCAGATTCAGGATGGGCTCACGGATGGGCCGTACTTCTTCCCTCGTGCGGAAGGCATGAGCAACTACGGCACGAGCAGCTCCGAGCTGGAGAAATCCATCACGGAACGGCGTGAGCGCATTGCGCAGCGGGAGGGCGTGAGCCCGGAGGAGGTGCCGGCCGATGCCCTCACCGGCTCCGGCTCTGGTGTGGATTCCGGTATCAGCCCCGAATATGCAGTACTGCAGGCCCCGCGCGTGGCCCGAGAACAGGGCCTGAGCGTGGAAGAAGTAGAAGAACTCATCGTGGAAAACACTGAGCACGCCAGCCTTGGGTTCCTGGGTGAGGATGCCGTCAATGTGACGACACTCAACATGTCGCTGCCCACGCCGACGCCGTGTGCATAAAGATGAGTTCATACGAGCACTTAAGATGAAGCAATGATGACCGAAGCAAGCGCACCCGTCCCTCGGTGCAAACGCGGTACCTTGAAGATTCTTCTGGGTGCCGCGCCCGGCGCGGGCAAGACCTGCGCCATGCTCAATGAGGCGCACACGCTAAGAGACCACGGGCGCGATGTTGTAGTGGGCATCGTGGAAGACCACGGGCGCGCCTACACGAAGGCTCTGTGTGAGGGACTCGAGGTTATCCCCCGGCGGACCGTCGAAGGGCTGTCCGCGGGTGAAATGGATACTACGGCTGTCATCGACAGGCACCCGGACATTGCGCTTGTCGACGAGTTCGCGCACTCCAACCCCCGCGATGAGGAGCACAAGAAGCGGTGGGAAGACGTCGAGGAGATCCTGGATGCCGGAATCGACGTGATATCAACGTTGAATATCCAGCACGTAGAGAGCCTGAATGACGTCATCAATCAGATTACGGGCATTGCGCCGCAGGAAACAGTACCGGATGAGGTGGTGCGGGCCGCAGATGAGATTGAGCTTGTCGACGTTTCCCCGCAGCTGTTGCGCACCCGTCTTAGGGACGGGCAGGTCTACCGGGAGGCCCGCATCGAACCGGCCCTGAGCAATTACTTTCGTATGGGAAACCTCACCGCGCTGCGTGAACTGGCCTTGCTGTGGTTGGCAGACCAAGTCGACGAGGCGCTCATTACCTACCGCTCTGACCAGAAAATTACAGATACGTGGGAGGCGCGTGAGCGCGTCGTGGTGGCTATCCAGAACGTGGCGCATGCGGAAACCCTCATTCGCCGCGGGCGCCGCATCGCGACGAAATCCTCGGCGGAGCTGCACGTGGTGCACGTGGTCTTTGGTGATTCTTTTGCCTCGGGTACGTCCTCTGTAGCGGGATCCGCGCGACAGCTGGCGAGGTTGCAGACCTTGGCCAACGACGTGGGCGCGCGCTTGCATCAGGTCACGGGTGATTCGGTCCCGGAGGCACTGCTTAACTTTGCGCGCAGTGTCAACGCCACCCAGTTGGTTCTTGGGGTTTCTCCCCGCCGGCGGTGGGGCGTGCACTGGCATGGCACCGTGGCTGAGGCGGTATTGCGGGAGTCGGGCACGATCGACTGCCACATCATCAACCTGCCGCCGGACAAACCCCTTCCTTTAACACGCCTGCTGCACCCGTTCCGGCCATTCCCACAACGTGCCATCGCCTGGCTCGGCTCAGTTGTGGGTTTTGTGGGGCTGACAGCGCTGCTTGTCGCGATTGATGGTGCAGAGCTGGGAACTGGCACGTGTTCGGCGTTTTACTTCGCTCTCATCCTGCTGGTCAGCCTCGTCGCGGGGCTGTGGCCCGCGGTGGCGGTGGCAATAGCCTCAGGCTTGGCGGTGAATTGGTATTTTACTGAGCCGCTGTACACCTTCGATATTGCGGAGCCTGCCAATGCTGTCATCGTCGTGGTCATGGTGGCCATCGCCTTGGCCGTGGGCATGCTGGTGCGCCGGGCAAAAATCGATCGCACCAACGCGGCCGTCGCCGCGCGCGATGCAGAGCTGCTCACGGTGTTTTCTCGTGCTGCGCTGAACCGCCGCGCGGACGTCTCACCGAAGGATGTTGTCATGCGCAAGGTAGGGGAGGCCTTTGGCTGCCACACGGCCGTGTTGCTCGATGCTGAAGGAGATAGCCTCGCGACGTGGCGCGCGCCTGTCGCCGAGCGCACGTCCACGCACGTGCGCATCCCGGCGAAACCACGGACTCAGCAGTGGGTAGAAACGGTAGTGGCCAGTGAAGATAGGACGGTGCAGCTGCGGATGGAAGGGCCCGCCCTGTCTGCTCGCGATCGCGGGCTCGTCACCGTGGTCACGGGGTATCTCGCGGGTATCGTTCGCCGCGAGCGCCTCGCCGCTGAAGCCGCCCGGGCAGACGCCATCGCCGCTGCGGATGAGCTGCGCCGCGCGCTCCTGTCCAGTGTGAGCCATGATTTGCGCACCCCGCTGGCGACAGCCAAGTTGGCGGTATCATCGCTGCGCAATGCCGACATTGAGTTCAGCGCCCAGGACCGGGAGATGCTCTTGGCAGAGACTGCTGCGAGTATCGAAGAGCTGACCGGGCTGGTGACCAACCTGTTGGACTATTCGCGGCTCACGGCCGGAGCTATCACGGCGCGCCGGGAGACGGTACAGGTGGAAGAGGTGGCCAACCGCGCCATTGCCTCGTGCGCCTTCGGACACACCCGTGAAGAAATCCGCCGTATTCAGTTGGCGCCCAACCTGCGCGGGGTGACCTGCTGTGCGGATGCCACGCTCTTGGAGCGCGTGTTGGCTAACCTCTTCGACAACGCCCTGCGGTATGCGCCGACGGGGGAGGTGATGCTGAGCGCCCGGGTCGTGGAGGAGCGCGTGGAGCTCAGCGTCACGGACGAAGGGCCGGGTATTCCGCCCGAAAAGCAGGAGGAGTTGTTCACGGCCTTCCAGCGTTTGGGGGATACGAGCAACGAGAACGGCGTCGGGCTCGGGTTGTCCGTCGTGCGGGGGTTTGTGGAGGCCATGAGCGGTAGTATCGAGGTCGATACCACTCCCGGCGCAACGTTTACGCTGAGTTTCCCAGCTGCGGGAGGAGAACATACATGACGAGCAAGAAAACCAGCATTGTCATCATTGATGATGACCCGCGCCTGCTCAACGCCCTGAGCATTAACTTCAAGGCGCGCGGCTACGAGGTACATCCCGCCACGACCGGCGCCCAAGGCCTGCAGGCGGTGTCGCAGACACAGCCCGATGTCGTCATTCTTGACATGGGTTTGCCAGACATGGATGGCTCCACGGTGCTCGAAGGTATCCGGGGATGGTCCGCGGTTCCGGTGATCATCCTGACGGCACGCTCCGATCCGCTCTTTAGCGCCGCGGCTTTGGACAGGGGCGCGGATGACTACGTGACAAAGCCCTTCTCCATGGAAGAACTACTCGCGCGCGTGCGGGTGGCACTGCGCCACGGTAATCCACAGCAGTTTGCCCAGCGCTCAGAGGTCACCGTCGTGCAGGCAGGCGACGTGGTCATTGACGTGCCTCGCCATTCCATCACGAAAAGCGGCGAACCGCTGCACTTGACGCCCACTGAATGGGGGCTGCTCACGACCTTGCTGCGGGCTCGTGGTGGCTTGGTGCGCAAGGAAGACTTGCTCGCCGAAATTTGGGGGCCAGGCTTTGAGGGCCAGAGCCACTACTTGCGCATCTACACCTCTCAACTGCGCCGCAAGCTGGAGGATGACCCGGCCCACCCGGCCTTCTTATTAACGGAGCCCGGTTTAGGCTACCGCTTCGTGGTCCCGGAGTAGGGCGGGCCGGGGTGCGGCTTACTCGGAGTAGTCGTAGATCACGTTGGACATCATGGATAAGTTCACCAACAACCTGGGTATCGTCTTTGGCTCCATCTGCGCACTGGTGGTCGTGGGCTGGATTACCGGCCGCCGCAACGAGATCCAGTAGCACCTCAATGCAGTCTCTCACCTTAAGGTCAGCGGATTCTGGCAGGTCCTGACCTTCATCGCTACCCCGCTATTGCTGATCTACTTCCTTGTCAATGAGATCATCACTATCGCGAGGGAAGGATACGAGGGATACTCCTCCATCCAGATTGGGCTCTTCGGGTGGGCCGTGTTGGGCATCATCCTGCTGGTACCCCGAACCGGCTTGCTGCAGGTCAGACGGCAGACACCGCCACCGAAAGCGCAGGCCACAATGCTGTGCCTGTGTCGGGCCAGAAATAACCACTACTAAGAAAGGGCAACGACAATGACACTTCGGGTGAGCTGGGCTCCGCCCCCGGCACGGGTGACGAAGCCCTGTCGCACCGCGTTCACTAGCGCAATTAAATCTCCACCACCGTGCGGCCGTGGCGGGTGCCGGCCCGCAGCTCGCGGGCAGCATCCGCGACCTCGGCCAGCGGCACCGTCTCCGTGATGGAGTGCAGCAGTTCGAGGTCCAAGTGTTCGTCGAGAAGCTGCCAGGCGGCCTCACGCACCGCACGCGGCGCGTCGACGGAGTTGCCGCCAGCCAGCACGATGCCGCGCAGGATGAAGGGGAGCACCGAGGCGGGCAGATCCGGGCCTGCAGCCATGCCGGTGGCGGCAACCACGCCGCCCCAGCGCACCTGCGCCAGAACGTTGGCCAGGACGGTGGAACCGGCGGTGTCCACGGCGCCGTCGTACAGCGCCTTCTGCAGCGGACGGCCGGTCTCGGAGAGCGCTGCGCGGTCGAGGACGTGGTCCGCCCCCAGCGTGGTGAGGTACTCCGATTGGGACTCCACGCGGCCGGTCACCGCGGTGACCTCGTAGCCGGCGGACTTGAGCAGCTGCACGGCGATGGAGCCCACGCCGCCCGTGGCGCCGGTGACCAGGATGTGGCCCTCCGTGGTGCCGTGGGTGCGCAGCTGGTTCACGCAGATGGCCGCAGTGTAGCCGGCGGTGCCGATAGCGGCGGCGTCGAACGCGGTAAAGCGCTCCGGAACCGGGATGGTGGCCTCACCGTTGACGCGCTGCTGGGTGGTGTAGCCGCCGTGGCGGAATTCCCCCAGGCCGTCGCCAAAAGCGGCGACGAGCTGGCCGGGGGAGAGGCGCTCATCCGTGGACTCTGCCACCGTTCCCACGACGTCGATGCCAGGAACCAGCGGGTCGATGCGCATCACACCCTTGTCGCCCTCCAGGGCCATCGCGTCCTTGTAATTGAGGGAAGAGTGCTGGACGTTGACCAGCGTGTCTCCCTCCGCCAGGACTGGTTCGTCCTGGAAGGAGTGGGAAACGCCGGATTCGGTACGGGTGACAATCAGTGTGCTCATGGCCACCATGGTACCGACAATGTGATGCAGCGTTTTGCCAGCGAACGCCCCTGGCACCACCCAGAAACCGCCGATACTGTCAGAGCCATGACCACGACACTTACACGCCCGCACAACCGCCTGGCCCCGGCGGCGCCGCAAGAGCACACGCTTCGCGACGCCCTCCTGGTCACCGCGCTGGCGCTACCCACCGTGGTGCTGGCCACGCTGGGCAAGCCCTTTATGCACATCCCGGGCGTGGTCGACGGCACCGCCCACGCGGTGCGCGACGTTAACCTCGTTCCGTTCACCGGTTTCGAGACCGCCTCGGTGTGGTACGGCGGGTGGACCGACATGTTCGGCAACATCGCACTGTTCGTGCCGCTCGCCGCAGCCCTCTGCGTGGCCACGCGCGGCAGGCTGCTGCCGACGGTGGCCGCCAGCGCGGCGCTGAGCATGGGCATTGAGGCCACGCAGTACGTCTTTGCGCTGGGCTTTAGCGATGTCGACGACCTCATCTACAACACCGTGGGCGCGGTCATCGGCGCGCTGCTGATGCGGCGGCTCAGCCTGGACAAGCGCATGAAGGTGCTCAACCGCCTGGGCTTCGTGCTGGCGGTTGCCGTGGTCGTACTGGGCGCGGCGGTGTTGCTGACATGATTTACTGGCCGCGGGAGACCAGTTCAGCCACGCGCCGGGCGGTCTCGCGCGCGAAGGGCGATACGCCCGTAATCGTGGCCGAGCCCGGTCCCGTCCACGAGCCATAGCCCACGGGGAAGAAGCCTTCCACCGTGGGCTTTCCGTCTTTCAACAGGCCGGCGAACGGGCGCAGGGCGGGCCGGAAGCCGGTGGCCCAGATGAGGTCGGTGACTCCATGAAGTTCAGTGAGCGACTCAAACATCGGCGAAGCGCGTAGGAGGCCCGCATCACGCGCCCGCAGGACTGGCGGGACCATGACGATATCTCCCAGGTCGGAGATAGGGCCCGGGTCTGGCTCGCCGCGCAGCTGGGCCAGAAGCCGCTGGCGGTTGCGGGTAAAGAGCACGCGACCGTCCACGTCATCCGGCATCCAGCGCGGCGGGTGCGGGGTGTACCACGCGGTGTCCACCCCGGCGAGGGCGAGCTCGGCGGCGATCTGCGCGCCGGAGTTGCCCGCCCCGACCACCGCGCAGCGCCGGGCCGGCCGGTCCGCGGAGAGAAATGGAGTAAGCCCCGGGTAGGTGGCTGTGTGCCACTGGCGGCCGGCAAACGCGCCGGGGTAGTAGGGGATAAAGGGCGCGGTCCACGTGCCGGTGGCGGCCACAACCGTGCGGGCGCGGAACTCCCCGTGGGAGGTGGTGAGGTGGAAGAAGGGGGCGCGGTCAAGCACTGCATCTACGGTGTCTACGGTGACCCCGTGCTGAACCGGCAGGTCATAGCGCTGCTCGTAGCGGGTGAGGTAGTCCACCACGTGGGCGGCCGGCGGGAAGCCCGGGTGGTGCGGCATGGGCCAGCCCGGCAGGGTAGAGGAGGCCGAATCACTAAAGAGGGTCAGGGACTCCCACACGTGCTGCCACGCGCCGCCGGGGGCGGGGTTGGCGTCCAGGATGATGAAGTCCAGCTTCTTACGGCGCAGGTAATAGCCGGTGGCGAGGCCCGATTGGCCGCCGCCGACGACGATGCAGTCGAAGGTATGCATCTGCTTAAATGAGCTTGCGTTCGCGGGCGGTGGAAACCGCTGCGGTGCGGGTATCGACGCCGAGCTTTTGATAGATGTGAATGAGGTGCGTCTTGACGGTGGCCTCGGAGATGAACAGGCGCTTGGCAATCTGCTTGTTGGACTCGCCCGTGGCCAGGGCCTGGAGCAGCTCGAGTTCGCGGGCAGACAGCGCCGTATCCGGCTGGGTAAGGTGCTCCGCCAGCAGGTTGGCCACCTCTGGCGCGAGGGTCCGCTTGCCCTGCGCGGTATCGAGCACCGCGGTGTGCAGGGCTTCCTCGGGGGCGTCCTTGAGCAGGTAGCCCAAGGCCCCGGCCTCCACCGCGGCGAGGATATCGGCCTGCGTGTCGTACGTGGTCAAGATGAGCACCGGCGGGCCATCAAGTTCGCGCACGCGCCGGGTAGCGGCGATGCCATCGACGCCGGGCATCTGGATGTCACACACCACAACGTCGATAGCCGGGGCATCCGCATCCGCGAGTTGTTCCACCGCGGAGCCGTCGGAGCCCTCGAGCACCACCTCAATGTCGTGGAACGTGTTGAGGATCGCGCGCAGCCCGGCGCGGACCACGGGGTGGTCATCAATGAGCATGACGGTGACCATCGTTGCCTCCTTCAGTGGTCGTGAGGGGTCTCGGCCGGACGCAGCGGGATGCGCACCGCCAGCGCGGTACCAGCAGGGGAGGATTCTACCTGGACTTCCCCGCCAACGCGGCGAACGCGCTGCTCCAGGCCCGTCAGGCCGAAGCCGCGGGGGCTGTCGATGCCGTCGCCGTCATCGACGACGTCGAGAGTCACCGCGTCCTGGTAGGAAGCAAGGGTGACCACCGCGCGGTCGGCGTGCGCGTGCTTCATCACGTTGGTCAGCCCCTCGCGCGCGCAGCGCAGCAGCACGTGCGTGTACTCGGCAGGCACGTGGGCACTGCCCAGCAGCTTGAGGTCGAAGCGGGTGGCTAGCCCCAGGCCGGTGGCTTGGGCCTGCAGCTCGTCCACCAGCGCGCGTAGCCCCTCATCCAGCGTGGAGGTCGGCGCGGCCAGCTCCTTCACAAAGCGGCGGGCCTCCGCCAGGTTGTCCCGCGCCACCTTCTCAATGAGCTCGAGCTGGGCGGTGGTCTCTGCCGGATCCGTGGTGTTCTTGGCGGCGCGGCTGAGCAGCACGATGGAGGAAAGCCCCTGCGCTACGGTGTCGTGGATCTCGCGGGAGAGGCGCTCGCGCTCCTCCAGTCGGCCGGCCTGATGCTCGCTGGCGGCCAGTTCTTCCTGGGTTTCTTGCAGCTGCTTGGCCACAGCCGCGTGGTGCGTCGCCTCCGCCTGGATCTTGCGGGCCGAATGGTAGACCGCCACGGCGAAGCACGTGCCGATGAAGGGACCAATGGCCGCGGCGGCCGTCCAGAACTGGGGGTGCAGCCACGCGGGGATGAAGGCGGCGATGGCCCACAGCACCCCGCTGGCCATAAGGCCCGGCCAGAAGGGCAGGGCGTGCACAAAGACGAAGACCAGCGGGAATTCCAGCCACATGAAGTCCTGGGCGTGGACCATGAGCCCGATCCACAGAATGCACAGTGCGGCGAGCCACAGGGTGGTGGGCACGGGGGTTACGCGCCGGCGGGCGGAGTAGGCCGCAAAGGCCGCATAGACCGCGGCGAGCGCCACGGAGAGCCCGAGCACGCGGGCATCGAGGCGGTTATCGGCCCAGGCGCGAAGCACGCCGAAGACCAGCAGGAATCCGAACATGACGTGGAGGCCAACGGTCCACAGGCTGGTGCGCATCATCACGACGCATCAGCCTATCGCCTAGGTGGGGGAGCGCGAATCAACCGACTGGTTGACTGGAGGTTCAACTAGGTGCCCGATTACTTTCCGCGCGCCCGCGACCAGTATGAATACCATGTTCCTTGCATTGAGAGAGATAGTCACCGCCCGCGGTCGTTTCTTCCTGATCGGCGGCGTCGTGGCCCTAATTACGCTGTTGCTCGTTATGCTGTCCGGCCTCACCCAAGGCCTGTCTAAGCAAAATACCTCTGCGCTTGAGGCGCTGGCCGCCCAGACTCCGAACGTGTCCTTTTCCACTGAGGAGCCGTCCTTCACGGAGTCCGAGATCCACGCCGACGAGGTGTCCGCCGGTGGGCTGCCGCTGGGTGCGACCCAGACCAAGCTGGAAGGCGAGGGCGGCGTGGCCGTCCTGGGCTTGCCGGCCGGTACGCAAATCCCCGGCACCGATACCTTGGTCCCGGACCGCGGCATGGTGCTCAGCCAGTCCCTCGATGAGTCCCTGAGCTCGCCCGCAGAGGGCACCCTCGGCGGCGTCGACCTGGACGTGCGCGGCGCGGTGCCGGATGAGTACTACTCGCACTCCCCGGTGGTGTGGGTGTCCACCACCACGTGGCAGCAGGTCTCCCACTCCGCGGATGGCGTGGTGGGCGTGGCGCTGCTTACCGACGCCCCGACGGAGACCTCCGTGTCCATGGGCAAGGCGCTGTCTGGCCTCCCGGCGTACAGCTCTGAGCGCGGCTCGCTGCTGACCATGCAGGCCTTCCTCTACGGCATCTCCGCGCTGGTCACCATCGCCTTCCTGAGCATCTGGACCATCCAGCGCACCCGCGACCTGTCCATCCTGCGGGCCCTCGGCGCGAGTGTGACGTACCTGCTCAAGGACGCGATTGCCCAGGCCGCGATCATCCTGGCCGCCGGGGTTGTGACCGGCGCGTTCGTCGGCTGGCTGCTGGGCCTGGCCGCCCAGGGAACCGTGCCCTTCGAGGTCTCCGTGATGACCGTCATCGTCCCCGCGCTGGGAATTTGGCTGCTCGGCATCGCCGGCGCCTTCCTGGCCACCCGCCGCGTTAGCAAGATCAACCCGCTCGATGCCCTAGGAGGCAACGCCTAATGACTAGCACTACTTCTCCCGCCCTGTCGCTTCGCGACGTCGTGGTCACCTACCCGGACGGCCAATCCCGCATCACCGCCCTCGACGGCGTGAGCCTGGATGTGCGGCCCGGCGAGCTCACCGCCGTGATCGGCGAATCCGGCTCCGGCAAGTCCACCCTGCTTTCCGTGGCGGCTGGCCTCATCGAGCCGGACTCCGGATCCGTCGAGAAGTACGGCACCCGCGGCCTCATCTTCCAGCAGGCCAACCTCCTGGCGTCCCTGACCGCCCGCGAGCAGCTGCTCATCATCGACCACATCGCCGGCACAAAGCCGCGCCAGGACCGCGCCGATGAGCTGCTCCGCTTCGTGGGCCTGGAGGGCTTGGGCAACCGCCGCATGAACCAGCTCTCCGGCGGGCAGCGCCAGCGTGTCAACATTGCGCGTGCGCTCATGGGCCAGCCTTCCGTGCTGCTTGCCGACGAACCCACCTCCGCCCTCGACTCCCAGCTCTCCCGCGAGATTGCCAAGCTCCTGCGCGGTGTCACTGATGACTTCGGCACCGCAACGCTGTTCATCACGCACGACCGCAGCCTGCTCGACTACGCCGACCGCGTCGTGGAGGTCAAGGACGGAAAACTGTCCGCGTACGCCGACGTGGCGGCCTAGATACCCCCATCGGTCGCCCCCAGTAGTTAATTCAAGGAACTAATTCCCCGCTGGGCGCCCGCGCGGGGCCGGCACCGAGTACATTGTTATCCCGATATGCTTCGCCCCCGCCGCCCCCGAGTAACCCCGACCGACTATGAGCGCATGCAGCAATTGACCCCGCTGCATGCGCTCATGTTGGCCATTACCGTTGCCGCCTGCGGAATCTTCATCGTGGCCGCGCGCCGCGTGCGGGGCACCAGCCGCGAAAAGTTCGCCCGCCAGATGGTGGGCTGGGCCCTGCTGGTGCTGGGGACCGCGTGGACGGTCATCTCCCTGGACCCGAAGCAGTTCGACATCCGCGAGTCCCTCCCTCTACACCTGTGCGACGTGCTACGCCCCATCCTGGCGCTGGGACTTATCACCGGCAACGAGCACGCGCTGACCCTGACGTACTTCTGGGGCATCATCCTTAACCCGCAGGCCATCATCACCCCGGACGTCATCTACTACTTCTCCCCGCGCTGGCTGCGCTTTGCCACCTACTGGTTCTTCCACATCGTGGCACTGGCCGTGCCGCTGGGCTTGACCTTTGGCCTGGGCTACCGGCCCACGTGGAAGGGCTACCGCTTCGCCGTTAAGGTCACGCCCGTATGGATGGCCATCGCGATGGCGGTCAACGCCAAGACCGACGGCAACTACGGCTTCCTCAACCACGCGCCGGGAAGCCCTTCCATCATCAATCTGTTTGGCCCCTGGCCTGGCTACATCGCGGTGGAAACTCTTGCCGTCATGGCAGCCTGGGCCGGAATGACGTGGCCGTGGGAAAACACCTCGCTGCGCCGCGGCACGGTGGCGGTGGGCCCACGCGGGCTCATGCGCAAGTCTGTGGGTACCGCATCCGGTATTCTGCGCCGCGCCACGGAACGACTTCGTAGATAGTGGTCCGAAAATCGCGAAATTCGAGGACTTCGTTGCGAAAACGTACTCACACGGTGGCGGCTAGGTACGGATCGATCAAATATGGTCCCAGATCTTCGAATTCTTGGGGTGCTATTTGATCGAAACGTACCTTGCTGCGGAGCTAGCGCCGGGCCACGGAGTTAACGCTTCGCGTTGAGGAGCCGCGCGATGGCCCGTGGAATGGCCGCGGCAATCTGGGAGGCGGAGCAGGGGGCGAAGCCGTCGGGGGTCTCGGCCGCGATGGCTGCCGCGTGAGCGTGAATGGCCCCGGCGTGGAGAACCTCCGTGATGACATCAGCTGGGGACGCGGCGGGAGTGTTGGCGGAAAGCTGGGCCATGACTGCCCCGAGGATCCCGGAGAGCACGTCCCCGGAGCCCGGGGTCGCGGCAAAGGAGCGGCCAGCGTTGAAGGAATAAAGCGGCTGGCCCGGGGCAGTGACGCGGGTCAGGCGGCCCTTGAGCAGGATGATGCTGTTCAGCTCCTCCGCTAGCTGGTGGAGGGCGTCACCCCACGCGGCAGACGGCGCAGTTGAGAAGGTGGCCTCAAAGAGACGGGTGAACTCGCCCTCGTGCGGGGTGAGGATGGTCATCGGGTGCTCGGTGACCTTCTGGCGCAGGGAGGTGTTGCGCGCCAGAAGCGTGAGGGCGTCGGCATCGATAACGGTGGGCAGGCCCTGCGCCAATACCTTGCGCAGTTCGCTGGCCGCCGCGGAGTCGGTGCCTCGGCCGGGGCCCACGACCCACGCCTGGGCGCGCTCGGCGGAGGCGACGTCTGCGTGGCAGACCAGTTCTGGCAGGAGCGAGGTAATGGTGTTGTCACCGATGAAGCGCACCATTGACGGCGTGGCCCGCACCGCCGCGGTGGCACAGAGAATTCCCGCGCCCGGGTAGGTCTCGCTGCCAGCAGCCAGGGTGACGACGCCCCCGGAATACTTATCGGAGCACGCACCCGGAGTGGGATCGGTGATGGGGCCGGTGCAGCCAACCGGCCAGGGTCCACCCTGGTGCCACGCGTACGGCGAGACCACCGTAGGTTCGTGGGCAAGGAAGCCGGCGGGTTCATCGAGGTCTGACAGGGTTTCGGCGAAGGAAGGCACTCCGCCGGGAAGCTGCAGGTCAGCGACCACCACCTGCCCGCACTCGGCGGCCAGCGCGTGGCCGAGGCGCGGGTAACCGAAGGTGACGGTGACATCGGCGTGGACGGCATCCGCAGCGCAGACTCCTGTGTCGGCGTCAACGCCGGTGGGCATGTCGACGGCTAAGACTGCGGCCCCGGCAGAAGTGGCGCGGCGGTAGAGCGAGAGTGCGGTGCCGCTTAAGCCCCGGGCGGAGCCGAGGCCCGCGATGGCGTCGACAAGCAGCGCGCAGCCTGACGGCAGCTCGGTGTCTGAAGGGAGGACCGTGCCGCCCGCGGCGCGGAAGGCCGCCAGCGCCGGTTCGTGGTGCTTGTCGGTGACTAGCGCGTGAACCTCCACGCCGCGCTCAGCCAAAACCGCGCCGGCGAAGAGGCCATCGCCGCCATTGCCGCCCGGGCCGGCCAGGATGAGCACCGCGCCGGGGTGGGAAGCCAGCATGGTGCCGGCAGCCTCCGCCACCGCCGCGGCAGCCAACCGCATGAGCTGATCTGGCTCTGATTGCTGGGCTAGCAGCCGCTTCTCGGCGGCGCAGATAGTGGCAACGGTATAGGCGGGGCGCATACCTGCAGAGTCTAGCCTTGGCAGGTGGGGCACCAGAAGAGGTTGCGGCCCTGCATCACCTTCTCCTGGATCTCGGTGCCGCACACGTGGCAGGGCTGGCCGGCGCGGCGGTAGACGTAGACCTCGCCGCCGTGGTCATCCTTGCGGGGCTCGCGGCCCATGGCCTCCGGGGTATGGGCGGGGCGGACCGTGTCGATGCGGCCGTGCTCTACGCCGTAGTCCATGAGTTTCACTAGGTCCTCCCACACGGCGTCGAATTCCGCGCGGTCGAGCTGGGTGCCGGGGATGAAGGGGGAGAGCTCCTGGCGGAAGAGGGCCTCGGCGCGGTAGATGTTGCCCACCCCGGCGAAGAGGCCCTGGTCCATGAGCTGGGCGCCGATGCTGCGCCGCGAGGCGTGGACGCGGGCCCACAGGGCATCCGGGTCTGCGTCTGTGCGGAGAGGGTCTTGGCCCACCTTCGCCACCTTGGCCTGGTAGTCCTCCTCCGTGATGAGCGTGCAGAACTGTGGGCCGCGCAGGTTCGCGGCCGTGGTTCCGTTATCGAGGCGCAGGCGGATCTGGCCCCACACGTCGGCGGAAGGCTCAAAGCGCAGAGAGCCGATGAGGCCCAAGTGGATGTAGATGGCGTGGCAAGGATCCGCGGCGTCGAAGTGGATAAAGAGATGCTTGCCAAAGGCCTCGGCAAGGGTGATACGGGAGCCGCTGACCAGCGCGGCCTCCGTGGCGAACCTACCCTGCGGGCTGCTCACGGCCAGGGGGCCGCTGCGGAAGTCGGCATTGAGCGTGCGGGCGAGGCGGTGAATGACATGTCCCTCAGGCATAGGGAAAAGTTTACGCGGCCTTGGTGTTCGGGCCATGTCGGGGTGCTGCTGTAGACTTCTTGAGTACTATCCCGTTGGACGGAAGGGCCCATGATGAGGCGCGCGCTCGGTTTTGACCGTGAGAAATATATTGAACTGCAGTCGGAGCACATCAACGCCCGCCGGGAGGAGATCGGCGGCAAGCTCTACCTGGAAATGGGCGGCAAGCTCTTTGATGACATGCATGCCTCCCGTGTTCTCCCCGGATTCACCCCGGACAACAAGATCGCCATGCTGGAGCGCATCAAGGACGATCTGGAGATTCTGATCTGCATCAACGCCAAAGACATCGAGCGTCAAAAGATGCGCGGTGACCTGGGCATTCTTTATGAAGATGACGTGTTGCGCTTGGTGGATGTCTTCCGCGGCCGCGGCTTCTTGGTCAACAACATCGTCATGACCCAGCTCGAGGACGGCAACAGCCAGGCCGAGGCGTTCATTGAGCGCCTGGAGCGGCTGGGGCTCAAGGTGGCGCGCCACCGCGTCATCCCGGGCTACCCCTCCAATATCGACCTCATTGTCTCGGAAGAGGGACTGGGCAAGAACGACTACGTGGAGACCACCCGTGACCTTGTGGTGGTCACCGCGCCGGGGCCGGGCTCCGGCAAGCTGGCCACCGCGTTGTCGCAGGTCTACCACGAGAACGTCCGCGGCGTGCAGGCAGGCTACGCCAAGTTTGAAACCTTCCCCATCTGGAACCTCCCGCTGGATCACCCGGTGAACCTGGCGTACGAGGCCGCGACGGTGGACCTTAACGACGCCAACGTTATCGACCACTTCCACCTCTCCGCCCACGGCGAGTCCACGGTGAACTACAACCGCGACGTCGAGGCCTTCCCGCTGCTCAAGTCCCTGCTGGAGCGCCTGACCGGCACGGTGCCGTACCAGTCCCCGACGGACATGGGCGTCAACATGGCGGGCTTCTGCATCACTGATGACGCCGTGTGCCGCGATGCGTCCAAGCAGGAGATCATTCGCCGTTACTTCAAGGCGCTGGTGGAGGAGGCCCGCAACGGACTGGACTCCACCCAGTCCGAGCGCGCGGCCGTGGTCATGGCCAAGGCCGGCATTAAGTCCACCGACCGCCCGGTGGTGCTGCCGGCGCGGGCGAAGGCGGAGGAGACCGAGGGGCCGGCGTCGGCGCTGCAGCTGCACGACGGCACCATTATCACCGGCCGCACCTCCCCGCTGCTGGGCTGCTCCGCGGCCACCCTGCTCAACGCCTTGAAGCACCTGGCGGGCATTGACGACGACCTCCACCTGCTGTCCCCGGAGTCCATCGAGCCGATTCAGACTCTGAAGACCAAGCACCTGGGGTCTCAGAACCCGCGCCTGCACACCGACGAGGTGCTCATCGCCCTGTCGGTCTCGGCGGCGAAGGACGAGAACGCGCGCCGCGCGCTCGACGCACTCAAGGAGCTCGAGGGCTGCGACGTGCACACCACCACCATCCTGGGCTCGGTGGATGAAGGCATCTTCCGCAACCTGGGCGTGCTCGTGACCTCCGACCCGGTCTTTGCTCGCAAGAGCGCGCTGTACCAGAAGCGCTAGACCCGGCAAGGCCCCTGCCCCGCATTTCCCCAGACCTGCACCCCGAAAGTCCCTGCGTGCTGTCAAGGGGTGAATGCGCCACTTCGACCGGGAGGTAGTTGTGACGCGTTGGACTCCGAAGGATGTTAAGGATGTTGCTATTGAGCGCGTGGTGGCAGGCGAGGCAGTTTGTCTGGTTGCGCGTGATGTGGGTGTGGGTCCCGATACGGTTTACGGTTGGTTGAGGGTTAGAGGTGTCGAACCTCCTGGCAGGCGTGCGAGTCGTCTGCGTGATCCGTTTGTCCGTGAGGCTGTTGGGTTGGTGCGTGCAGGTATGTCGATCAATCAAGCAGCACAGACTGTTGGATTATCGACTGGCGTGCTTCTCAGCAGGTTGAAGAAAGCTGGTGTAATCGAAGTGCGGCCTAGACGCGCACGTTTGTCACCTGATGAGCGTGCCCAGGCCGTGGAGCGAGTGCTTGCTGGTGAGAGCTGTCAGACTGTGGCTGATGCTGTCGGTGTGCATCCTTCTACCGTGTATGAGTGGATAAGGAAGCAACGGTATGCGCAATTACGCCGGCAGCGACACCGCAGAACGCCTGATGAGGCGGTGGTGTCTATGCCAGATACAGGCAAGAAGCTGGGTAAAGATACTGTTATGCCAGCACCGTTGAAAACTCAGGCCGTTGATGGATTTCCTAGCGCCGCTTTAGATAAACAGGGCATGGTAGGGCGTGGTCGCAGGCTTCACTGACGTCGCTTTATTAGGTGTACTGACCGGGTACGTTGCGGGCACGCCGGTTCGGCGCACCGCCACAGCCGCTTGCGCCACACCAGCAGCACCGGCCGCCCCGCCGAGGGGATGTCACGCACCAGATGCTCACGCCGGCCGTGGGCCACCGCGACCACCCCGCACCGCGGGCACCCGGTCACCGACTCGGAGGTCTCCACCAACAGCTCCAGCTCACCGCCGTACTCACCGACGGCAAGCACCACCAACCCCGAGATGCCGAGCATCGCAGCGGGCAGGACGGTAGCCTCAACACTCACCTGGGACTCCTCTCGATCCGTTGCTTGGTCGCTACGAATCGTGGAGTCCCAGGCCCGTCTTCACCAGCCCAACCCGGTCAGCGCGTCGCAACCCGGCTACCACGCTTGGTGAGGAAAAGCTGCTAACATGGTTCGGCGACGGCCCGGGCACGTCCTTGTTCCTAACCGTCGTGCGCTGGGGTCCGCGTGGACCGCTCGGCCA
>OJLL01000047.1_pt1 | contig 40652 bp, 38 predicted proteins | sample 1596941 | NCBI WGS metagenome assembly OJLL01 (sample SAMEA3904689, study PRJEB24821) | metagenome | biome: Builtin; feature: hospital; material: surface | place: USA | collected 2013-08-13 | reverse complement strand
CCTTAGTCTCGTGGGCTCGGAGATGTGTATAAGAGACAGCCTCGACGCAGTCTCCTCCTCCAACCTTGTCGCGCTGGTCATCGGCAACGACAAGCCAGTCTTCTGCGCAGGTGCTGACTTGGGCTCCATCGCGTCCGCCGGTGAGTCCGGCGATGCCTCGCTCGTTGAATCCCTCCTCTCGGACGGCTCGACCACCTTGCGTGCCCTCAAGTTCGCCCCGGTTCCGGTCGTCGCTGCTGTGCGCGGCGTAGCCCTGGGCGGCGGCTTCGAAACCGCCCTGGCCTGCGACCGCATCGTGGCTCACGCCGATACTCGCCTCGGCTTCCCGGAGCGCACCGTGGGTCTCTACCCCGGCTGGACAGGCACCATTTCCGCGCTGGAGCGCCTCAAGGCGGCCGGTGTCTCGGACTACCACCAGAAAGCCTTCGACTTCATCGCCTCCGCCCGCAACTTCTCCTCGGCCTTCGAGGCCCAGAAGGCAGGCTTCCTCTCCTCCGACGACGTTGTCCTCATGTCCTTCGACCACGTCCTCGCCCGCGCGCTGGAAGAGGCCGAGGCCATGGCCAGCTCCTACACCCCGCCGGCCGATGGGCAGATTGAGATGTACTCCGGTTCCCCCGCCCTCGACCGCGATTGGCCCGTCGAGGGCACCACCGAGAACGACCACGTCATCGTGGCGAAGCTCGCCGAGATGTACACCGGCTCCGGCTCGCTGAGCTTCACCGAGTTCTGCGACCGCGAGGTGGAGTACGACGTGCCGCTAGTCCTGCTGCCGGCCAACGTGGACCGCGCCAAGCACATGGCCGCGACCCGCAAGCCGCTCAACAACTAGCCTGGGCCGCCTTCACCCCACCCCGCTCCCCATGTTCGGAGCGGGGTTTCCTCTTTCACTGCGTTTGAACTGGCATTTTTGGTGCAACTCTGTGCCCCACACATGGTTTCACTCATTAGGCATTAGTCACATGGTTCGTTTGCCCCCAAGTAAACCTTTTGGGCTCCTATAGATGGTTCGTTTGGCCCCAAACAAGCCTTTTGATTAATGCCTTTCGAGGAGAACCATTTGGCCCGAAGCCTATTCTCTTTACGCTGAGCGTTGTTGCACGGTCCCCAAAGCATGTCGCACCTCGGCGATTACTTGCTCCCGGTTCTGCAACAAGTCACGCGGCGAGTACCGCAATACGATAAACCCCATGTTCTGGAGATACTTCTCGCGTTGCCGCTCCGCGCGAATCACGGCCTCGGAAGATTTGCCATACGTCACTCCGTCATACTTGACGGCGCCATCTATCTCCACGATAACCCTCCCGCCAAGAAGTATGTCCGGCCTATACCCGCCTTGAAGCTCCGGCTGAACAGCAATCTCTCTTCCAAGGCCCACTGCGATAAGAACTCCACGCGCAAAAGACTCATACGGAGATTCAGAGAGTCCGGTGGCAGACTTCACGACTTTCCTAGCCTGAGCAGCGCCCTTCACCCGCCCCATCGCCGTAATCATGGATAGCAATTCATCAACGCCAACGAGCCGTTGACGCAATGCCGAGTCGACCGCCATCAGCCCTTCCTCAAACGTCGTAAGCCGCGCGACGTCTATGCAGGTGCGCGCGACCGACGTACAACGAACGTTAAAGCGCTCCACGATGTCTGAGGCTGGAAGTCTCATCTTTCGATACATCACTTTGTCATCCCATTGCCGTCGTGGCGGGACAGTCTGAGATTGCCGTGCGAGAACGACCTGCGCATCCCTTGGAAACAGTGTCCACAAGCCCAAGACTCTGGCAGCAGATCTTTCCACGAGCACCGACCGATGGGCACTACGCCCGAAGGCGATGGTGTCAAAAAGATGGCGCTGATAATAAGGAAGATCCGAGTAGTACTTACTGCTTATTGCGTATCGCGAGGTAAGACGAATGAGTTCGCCGGAAGCCAGTTGTCTCCACACAGGGTGGTCGTTAGAAAGCGGTCGGAGGTAAATAAGGTGTGAATCATCAATCATGTCCCCCATCATCGCGGCGGCCAGCCTTCGAAAGCTAGGGTCATTTCCCGGCCTGTGGATAACACTGACCAAACAATGCTTTTGGCTGAACCTTCAACAAGGTAATCCACAAGGTTCCACTCAGAAGTTTCAAGTCGAAAGGTTTGTTTGCACTCAAATAAACCATCTAACAGCACAGAAAAGGTTCACTTGCCCCCAAACAAACCTTCTCACTAATGCCTTCTGAGTAGAACCCTTCTGCGACAGCTCACTTCAGTTCCAGGCGAGACTCCCCCACTAGGACTCAAACCTAGAAAGAGCTCGCCGACCCACGTTCAACCCACCGCTGACCTACTTGTACGCCGAGAAGCCCGTAATCTTCTTGCCCATGATGAGGGACTGCACAGTGTCGGTGCCCTCGTAGGTGTGCATGGCCTCAATGTCCGCGAAGTGGCGGGCGATATCGTTCTCCAGCAGGATGCCGACTCCACCGAGCATGTCGCGGGCATCGGACGCGATGCGTCGAGCAGCGCGTGTGTTGTGAAGCTTCGCCGCCGAGGCCTGCTCGGGGGCCAAGGTGCCAGCATCTTCGCGCTGGGAGACCTCCCGGCAGGTGAGCATCATCTGGCTGAGGTCAAGGACCATGTTGGCCAAGCGCTGCTGAATAATCTGGGCTTTGGCCAGCTCGCGGCCAAACTGGACGCGTTCGAGCACATAGGAGCGGGCAATCTCGTAGCAGGCCACCGCGGAACCGAGCGCCATCCAGGAGACACCGATGCGAGTGGAGGTCAGGACGCGGGAGACGTCCTTGAAGCTGTGACAGCCCGGCAGCTGATTGGCAGCGGGGATGCGGCAGTCAGTCAGCGTGATGTGCGCCTGGTGGATGGCGCGCAGGGAAAGCTTGCCCTCGATGACGGTGGCGGAGTAGCCGGGGGCGTCCTGGGGCACAATGAAGCCGCCGACGTTGCCGTCTTCCATGCGGGCGTAGATGATGGTGATGCCGCCGGAAGCACCGTTGCCAATCCACTTCTTTTCGCCGTTGAGGACCCACTCATCGCCATCGCGCACCGCGGTGGTCTCCAGCGCGATGGAGTCCGAACCATGGGCCGGCTCGGTCAGGCCGAAAGCACCCAGCAGCGAACACGACGCCATCTGCGGCAAATACGAAGCCTGCTGCTCCGCCGAGCCCAGCATCGCAATCGATCGCATGGCCAAGCCAGCCTGAACTGCAATAACGGTGCCCATCGAGGCGTCCGCGCGGGTGATTTCCATGAGCGTCAAGCCCGCACCCAGGGTGGACATCTGCTCGTGACCCGGCACATCCAGCCCGTCCGTCATCACGTCCAAGGAACCCAGGCGCGAGACCAGGTCCAGCGGGTACTCAGATGCCTGCCAGTGCTGGTTAATCACCGGGTCGGAGTACTGGCGGAACTGCGCGGCGCGTTCCCAGCCCGCGGCGTCGGCTGCAGAGAGGCCGTCGAAGACGCCGAGGAAGTCGGTGGTGGGCGCGAAAAGATTGTGGGACATGGTTGGCTCTCCAGGTAATACGAATGGCTATTAGCCATAATTGTGACCTGAATCTCGACACCTGTCAAGCAGCTGCACGGTATGCTAATCACCATTAGCTAACACAGGAGGGACCCCGCCGTGGCCAACCAGAAACGTCGCGACCAAATCGCCGCCGCCGCGCTCGACCTCTTCGATCAGCGCGGCTACCACGCCACGGGCATGGAGGACATCGCTAAAGCCGTCGGCATGCGCGCCTCCAGCCTTTACAACCACTATTCCTCCAAGCAGGAGCTCCTGGCGGAGGTCACCATCACCGCCATGGAGGACCTCCTCCGCGCCAACGCCGCCGGCCTGGCGGGACTCAAGGATCCCCGCGAGAAGCTCGTGGCCACCATGAAGGCCCACGTGGTCTACCACGCCACCTTTGCCCGGCGCGTGCGCGTGGTCAACAACGAGCTCACCAACTTGGAGGAACCCCACAAGTCGGTCGTGCTACAGCTGCGCCGCGATTACGTGGCGCGCTGGATGTCCGTGGTCAATGCGGGCAACTTCCACGCGGAGAACTTGAAGATTGCCTGCTGGGCGCTCATTGATATGGGCATCGGCGTCGCGCAATGGTTCTCCCCGGACGGCGACTACACCGCCGAGGAGTTGGGAGACATGTACGGCCAGTTCGCTCTGCGCCAGCTCACCTAGGGCGCACAGCCTATCGGCTGCTCCTCTTCGCGGCCGTCCGGGTACTGCACGCGCACGCGAGAGTAGACCTCGGTGTTGTAGCCGCACGCCATGCGCTTATCGACGACTACCTTGACCTTCTCCTCACTAAACTCCCCCTCCGCGCAGTTGGGGTCGCAGTTGTTCTCAATTGCCTGCCCCTCCGCTTCGGCGGCGTCCGCACCCCAGTTGGACCACTCGAGCTGGTTGACCAGATAGTTGTTGTCGCCGCAGGCCAGCGAGATGCGGTCGGGGCCTTCCAGGCCGGTAACGGAGACGCAGTCCAGGATGGCGGTGGCGTCGATGGTGGTTTCCACCCCCGGGCCCACGAGTCCGACCACGCGCACGAGCTGACCGGTGGCGGGCAGCACGGAGAAGCTGACGTGGTCGGCGTCGCGCAGCACGGTGACTAGCTGATCCTCGCCCTCGCCGTCGACGGTGCCGACCTCGTTGCCCTCGGCCTCTGCCAGCATGTCGTAGGCACTCTGTTGCTGTTCGCTGCTTAGCCCCGGTTGGAGCAGAAGCTCCAGCGCGCCGAGCGCGCGGTTGGGAAAGCTATCCGCCAGCTTGTCCAGCCCAGCGCGGTCGGTGGCGATGACAAGGTCCTCCGGGTTGACCGAAGGCTGGGGGTCGAAGCCGGGAACCTCGCCCTGGGAGGTCACCTGCACGGCGCCGCCGGCGTCCACGGAGTATTCGGTAACCGCGGTGGCGTCGCCGAGTGTGTCCACGCGCTTCATGTACTCCTTGGCCGTGACCCCCTTGTCCGCGGCGTCGGGGCGTGCTGCAGCGGACTCACCGGCCTGGGTCAGGATTTCCGCGGCGGAGGCCACCGGCTCAGAGTGGTTGAGCAGGGGCACTACCCCGCCCACCAGTGCGAGGGTGAGGATGGCGGCCGCGGCGACGGTCCACGTGGAGCGGGGCCGGGTGATGCGGGCGAGGGTGCGCTCGGAGTGGTCCCGGGAGACGTCGGAAAGCGTGGCGTCAGGGACCGGGTTGGCGGCGCGAAGCTGGTCAAGAGAGTTAGGCATCGAAGTCTCCTGTGAGTTCGGACAAGTGGGTACGGGCGCGGTGGAGGCGGACGCGGACGTTGCTGCGGGAAATGCCGAGGACCTCGGCGATTTCGGGGTGGTCGAGCCCCTCCCAGGCGTGGAGGGAGAGGATTTCCTGGTCGGGATAGGACAGACGGAGGAAGGCCTCGGAGATGTCGAGGCTTAGGTCGATGGCGTCGTAGCCCGCGTAGGACTCGAGCTCATGGTCGTCGAGGTTCTCGGTCTCCCGGCGGGAGCGGTAGAACTCGCGCATCACGTTGCGGGCAATGCCGTAAAGCCACGGCAACGGCGTCCCCTCGAGGGAATCGAAGCCGCGCCAGGCGCGCTCGAAGACGTCGGCAGCCAGCTCCTCGGCATGACTTGGGGGCACGCGGCGGCGCAGAAAGGCCAGGACCGCCGGGTAGTGCTGGCGGAACAGGCGGGAAAACTCCCGCTTGCGCGCGCCAGGCAGGGTTAGGACAGACACTAATCATCTCCAGAATTCTGATGGGCTCGCTGAGTATGTGGCAGCTTTCCGGTCAGCGTTACAGCCTTTCACTAATCCTCCCAAAGATATGGCCCACTCTGGGTCCACGGCCACGGCTGATGGTTTACTAGTAGGGATGGAACCACTCGAGCTCTCTGCCCTCACCGGCACCCAGTCCCGCACGTACGGCACGCGCAAGATCACCGCGGACATGGTCTCGGCGCCGGTGCACGTGGCGATCGCCCTGTGGGACGAGCGCTGGGACTCAGCGGAGGGCGGGACTGTCGACGGCTGGGTGATCGCCGTCAACACCAAAAAGACCCGCTTCGTGCGCAAGGGCCAGATCAAGAAAGGCGACATCGTCGAGGTGGCGGTGCGCGAGTTTGAAAAAGCCACCAAGGGGCTGCGCGGCCGCAAGTGGATTGTCACCGGCCGCCGCCAGGCGGGTCTGCGGGCAGCGCTGGAAAAGCGCGGCTACACGGTGACGGGCAGCTTTGCGGAGGAGAATAGGGCGTCGAAAAGCGCCAGCTCCGTGCGCCGCAAGCAGGCCGGCCTGACCGCGCGCCGCGCCAAGAAGGAAGGCGAGGCTCCCCGCAAGAAGCAGGCGGTCAAGGTGGACACGCCTAAAGCGCACTGGTGGCCGAACTTTGCCACTGCGTCCTCGTGGCCACAGGGAACCACGGTCCGGATTGCCACGGATGCCTCCTCGGACACGGTATTCAAGGGCTCGATGTGCTTCGTGGCGGGCAATGGCGACTACCGCCTGCGCACCCGCGAAACCACCGCGAGCACCGACGAGCTAGAGCTCGAGTCCCTCACCCTGGCCTTAAAATACCTGCTCAAGGTAGGCGCCGAGAAGGCGATTATCGAATCCGACTCCGTGGCGGCCCTCGAGGCCGTGCAGCAGATCCGCACGAAAGGCTCGAAGGCGGTGCGCTCCCGCGGGACCTGGCGCGGGCTATCTTCCGGCTCGCGTTCGCGCTTTCAGCAGGCCTGGAACGACATCGACGGCGTGTGCGACGTGACCATCCGCCGCGTGCTGGGACATGCGGGCGACCCCCTCAACCGCGCCGCCGACCAGATCGCGTACATGGGGCTGCGGGCCATCGCGCACCCGATGAAGCAGTCCCGCGCCACGTTGATGGAGGGAATCTCGAAGGCGTTATCCAAGCTCTAATTCGGGTTATGGCCGCGGGTGTCCTACGGTAGAGCGTATGACCAATCCCTTTGACTCAAATCCGTTCGAGGAACCGGCCGATTCCTACCGCGGCCGCGGGGCGAATCCCTTCGCGGAACCGGCCACGCCGAACTTCAAGTCCGAGTCGCCCACGGCGCACGAGCGCTCCCCCTTCCAGTCCGGCGCCGTTGAGCCGACGCCGAACTACCTCACCGAGCCCCAGGCGGACCCGCAGCAGGCGGCACAGCCCGCCGCGCCGCAGGAGGGCAAGATCCACCGCTTCTCCGTGGTCAAGGCCTTGCTGAGCGGCTTGCTCCTCTTTTTCGGCCTGTCCACTCTCATCGACGGCAACGTGGCCCAGGCAATCGGCTGGGCCATCCCCGGTGCGTGGTATTTCTTCAAGTCCTACCAACAGAAGCAAAACCCCACGACGCCGCAGAAGCGCCACTGGGTGGCCGTGTGGATCGTCGCCATCCTGTTCCTCATTATCGGCGCCTAGGCTTAAGCTCTATTCGCTCTGCCCGCACTAGCGGGACCATCGGTGGGCCGCGCGCCGCCACGCAATCCGCGCCACGGAGTGCGGTGTTGCGCCCACCTCGCGCACATAGTTCCACCCGCGGTCCGCCGCGGGAGTGGGCACGCCATGCACGCGCACGCGAACGCCCAGGTGCCACGCCCACAGGCGGGTGCGCAGGGCGTGAAAATCATTCGTCACGACGCGGAAGTAGCGGTAGTCCGGGCAGAGCGCGTGGGCGCGCTCGAGGTTCTCGTTCGTGCTGGTAGCGAGGGGCTCGACGATGATTCGGACGGGATCCAGGCCGCGGGAGATGAGATAGCGGGCCATGGGCTCGGCCTCGCCGTAGCCGGACACGATGACCGGCTGATCCGGCATAATGCGCGCCACGACGAGTGCTCGGTCGAGCCGGCTGCGCAGGAGGGAGCCGGGCTCGCCGTCCACCACGCGCGCGCCTAACACCAGAACCGGAAACTGCATGCCCGCAAGCATAGCGTGCATACTGGTCAGCATGAGCATGTGCGTAGTCGGGTCCATCAACGCTGACCTCGTGGTCCACACCGCGCGCCATCCCCAGCCGGGCGAAACGCTGCTGGGCCACGGCGGCGAGATTTCCGCCGGCGGCAAAGGGGCCAATCAGGCGGTGGCGGCCGCGCTGCAGGGAGCGGCGGTGAGTTTTGTCGGCGCGGTGGGCAGCGACGCCTACGCGGAACCGGCCATGAAATACTTGCGCGCCAGCGGCGTGGATGTGGCGCACGTGGACGTCACCGACGAGGTCACCGGGCTGGCAGTCATCACCGTGGATCAGGCGGGTGAGAACACCATCATCGTGGTGCCGGGGGCCAATGCGCTTGTCGACGCCCCCTTCGTCTCCTCCCACTCCTCCCCCATCGAGACAGCGGATCTGCTCCTGTTGCAGGGCGAAATCCCCGCCGCCGGGTTCGCCCGGGCCGTAGCACTCGCCCCGGGCCGGGTGGTGGTGAATCTGGCGCCCGTTGTCGAGGTGGATGCCGAGGCGCTGCTGCGCGCCGACCCGCTGCTGGCCAACGAGCACGAGGCAGGACTCATCCTGGAGCAGCTGGGGCTGCGTAGCGACGGTTCGCCGGAAGAGCTAGCGCAGCGTTTAAGGGAGGCCGGCTTTAACTCGGTGGTTCTCACGCTGGGCGCACGCGGCGCCCTCGTCGCCGAGGGATCTAGCCTCGTGGCAGTCCCCTCCCCGCAGGTCACGCCCGTTGATACGACGGGTGCGGGCGACGGATTCGCGGGCGCACTATGCGCGCGATTGCTCGAAGGCGACTCCCTCGTTGAGGCCGCCGCCTATGCTGCACGCGTCGGAGCGTTCGCTGTGACTGGGGCTGGAGCGCAGGCCTCATACCCCGATGCCGCTGATAAGCTGCCGCGCTAATTACTCGCCGAGGAGCTTCGAGCGGAGGTTCTCGTCTTTCTTCTCCACCTCGGCGGCCATGTTCTCCTGGTAGGCGGCCATCTTCTCCACCAGAGCCGGGTCGCCGGCGGACAGGATGCGCACGGCGAGCAGGCCGGCGTTTTTCGCGCCGCCGATGGAGACGGTGGCCACCGGCACGCCGCCGGGCATCTGCACGATGGAGAGCAGGGAATCCAGGCCATCCAGCTCCTTGAGGGCGCGCGGGATGCCGATGACCGGCAGCGGCGTGGCCGCGGCGACCATGCCCGGCAGGTGCGCGGCGCCGCCGGCGCAGGCGATGATGGCCTTGAGCCCGCGCTCGTGCGCGGACTTGGCGTAGGCCAGCATCTTCTCCGGGGTGCGGTGGGCGCTGACCACGCCGACCTCAAAGGGAACGCCGAATTCGGCGAGCACCTTCGCGGCGGGTTCCACCGTGGGCCAGTCCGAATCCGAGCCCATGATGAGTCCAACGAGCGGTTCCATAACTTGTCCTCCTTAGTTGGCTTAGTTGCCTTAGTTGTTAGCCCACTGCGCGTGGACGAGGAAGTGGGCGGCGTCGCGCGCAATGCGGCGGGTCTCATCAGCATCGTCGCCGGCGACGTTGACGTGGCCGATCTTGCGACCGGGCTGGTGGTCCTTGCCGTACAGGTGGACCTTGGCCTCCGGGTAGCGCTCCATGACGGCGCGCACGCGCTCCGGCATCGGCAGCTCCGGCTCCTCGTCTGCGCCCAGCACGTTGGCCATGACCGTAATCGGGGCGAGCGGGGTGGTCTCCCCCAGCGGCAGGTCCAGCACGGCGCGCAGGTGCTGCTCGAACTGCGAGGTCACGCAGCCGTCTTGGGTCCAGTGGCCGGTGTTGTGCGGGCGCATGGCCAGCTCGTTGACGGAGATGTCCTCGTGGGCACACATTCCCGGCGCACCGGAGGCGGAGGCGAAGATGGAGCCGGCGTCCTGCTCGGCGGCGAAGGCGAAAAGCTCGACGGCCAGCACACCGGTGACTCCCAGCTCGGTGGCAATCTGGATGCCCACCTGGGAGGCGCGCTCTGCCAGCTCGGGCGAGAGGTTCGGGGCCGGGGCACAAGCCTCGGCGCAGATGCCGTCGCGCTGCACGGACTCAGTGATGGGCCAAGCCTTGACCTCGCCGGAGGGCCGGCGCGCCACCAGGACCGACAGCTCGCGGGTGAGCTGGACTTTTTCTTCGGCCATGAGCGGCGTTGAGGCGTCGAGAAGCTCCTGCACCAACGGCTCCAACTCCTCCGCGGAGGGAAACCACACGCCGTGCCCGTCGTAGCCGCCGCGGCGGGCCTTCAGGCACACGTTCCCATTGACGCGCTCCGCAAAGGCCCGGGCATCCTCCACCGAGTCGATGGCGGCAAAGCGCGGCACCGGGGCGCCCAGCTCCGCGAGCTTCTGGCGCATCAAGAGCTTGTCTTGGGCGTACAGGAGCGCAGACGGCTGCGGCTGCACGTTGTAGGACGCGGCGATGAGCGCCTCCACATGCTCGGTGGGGACGTGCTCGTGCTCGAAGGTCAACGCGTCCGCGCCTGCGGCGGCACGGGTCAGCACCTCGTAGTCGTGATAGTCACCAAGCACGACATCCGGGATGACCTGAGCGGCGGACTTGTCCGGCGAGGAGGCCAGCACCCGCAGGTGGATATCGAGCTCAGCGGCGGCCGGCTGCATCATGCGCGCGAGCTGGCCGTCTCCGTAAACAGTAACGATGGGTTTGTGTTGTTGACTCACCCCCTCAATACTAGCCTTGAGGGCATGATTGTTCGGCATACTATCTTTCAGAACTCCCTCATGACCGCCCTGCTGGACGGCATTTACGACGGCGAGATGACTATCGGCGAACTCCTCGGCAAAGGCAACTTTGGCCTCGGCACCTTCGATGCGCTGGACGGAGAGATGATCATTCTCGACGGCGTGTGCTACCAGCTCCGTGGCGACGGCACCGCCACCGTGGCCAGCCTCGATCAGAACACCCCCTTCGCGGTGGCGACGAACTTCGTCCCCCGTATTAAGGTGGCCGCACCGAAGGGCCTCAAGCGCAACGAGCTTTCCGCCTTCATCGATGAGCTCGAGCCCTCCGCCAACTACATGTACGCGGTGCGCATCACCGGACGCTTCAGCGACGTGGTCACCCGCACGGTAGTCAAGCAGTCGAAGCCCTACCCGCCGATGGCCCACGCCGTAGGCGGCGATAAGGAGCTGCGCTTTACCGACGTCGAGGGCGTCATCGGCGGCTTCCGTACCCCGGTCTTTGAGAAGGGTATTTCCGTGCCGGGCTGCCACGTGCACTTCATCGACTCCGACCGCACCTCCGGCGGCCACGTGCTGGACTACACCATCGACGAGGCCACGATTGAGCTGTGCCCGGGCACGGACCTAGAGCTGCGCCTGCCGCTGACCAACGAGTTCGGTGCGGCGAACCTGGCTCCGGAGGATCTGGACTCGCAGCTGCACACCACGGAGATCAAAACACCGCCGGCTCAGTAAGAATCTCCTCAATCCGCTTGGCCTTCGGCACGGCTGGGAAGTACAGGGGGCGCTCCCAGCCATGCAGGGCCAGCGAGATCCCGCCGCGGCGCCGGCGGGCCCCGCGGATATCGGTAAGCGGAATCGAATCGACGCGCTTACCATCGCGGGCGATAACGCGCAGATTGGTCACGATAAACCGCTTGCGCCGCGCCTTGACCAACGGCACGATGAATCGCCACGCCGCAAGCAGCGCCCACAGCGCGACGAGCCCGTTGCGCAGCGCTAGCTCGACGCCGTTGTAGTCGCACCAGCCGATGGCAATCCAGCACACGCCGGTGATGACGATGAGCTCAAGAAACGGGAAGAGCAACGTGCGGAAGGGCGCCGTCATATCCGCGCGGACGACTTCGCCGCGGCCCATCTGCATGAGGTTCATGGGGCTCATGATACTCACCCGCTCACAGGACGTGTGCAGCGAACATTCTTCTCCACGCCGACATCCTGTCCACCACCGTCCTCGAGCTCTACAACATCAACGACACGACTCGGGTCAGTGTCCGCGCTAGACGCCGAGCAGCCGCCGCAGATCATCCCGACACCCGCCAAGCCGACATCACTAATGGTGAGAGCTACATCTTCTCCGTCAACGGAAACGACACCGAGGCCACCGCAGGCGAACCAGGAGCGCCGCCGCGAGGACCGCGAGAACGGTGCCACGGACAGTGCGACAGACAGTGCGACAAATAACGCCTAACTCACCTACGTACTAATACGTACTCAAAGGCCCTACTGTCCGGCAGGGCACAGGTGGATAACGTCGCCGGCGGAGTAGTACTCGCCGCCAACGTTGATGCGGCCGTCGTCAGCCACGCTCTCGACAGTGCCGGTGACATCCCCGGCCGGGGCCTCGAGGCGGACCTCCTGCCCGATGGAGGAGCACACCGCACGGTAGTCCACCATGAGCTGCGGATCCTGCTGCTCCCACTGGGTGATGCGGCGGCGCAGGTTCTTCAGCACGGTAATTGCCAGCGCGGTGCGGTCGGTATCGCGGCCCTCCAGCGCAAGCGAGGTGGCGGCCTCGATGGGCAGTTCCTCACGCGTCAGGGTGACGTTGATGCCCATGCCCACGACGACGCGGGCCGAGGGCGGGTTCGCAGCCTGGGTCTTGGGGGCGACCTCTGCCTTGGATACCTCGGCCTTGTTAATTTCCGCCTTGTTGATTTCTGCCTTCGAGACCTCAGCCTTAGAAACCTCGGCCTTCGACACCTCCGTCTTCGGCGCGGACTTGAACGCCTCCCCCACCGGGCCGGCTTCGGCGAGGATTCCGCACAGCTTCTTGCCGTCGATGTGGACGTCGTTGGGCCACTTGAGCACCGCGCCCTCTACGGAATCGGTCACAGCCAGGCCGGCGGCCAAAGGCAGGGTTCCCAGGTGATCCAGCGTCTCCGGGAGGATAAGCACGGAGAAGATGAGCTGCGAGCCGACCGGGCTAACCCAGTGGCGGCCCAGGCGGCCCTTGCCGGCGACCTGCTCATTGGTGAGCAGGACGGTGCCATCGGCCACCTTGTCCGCCTGCATGAGGTCGGTGTTGGTGGAGCCGGTGGACTCGGTGTAATCGATGACGGCGAAGTCATCCTTAAGGGCTTCGCGGATACGGTCCAGATCAAGAGCTGTCATGGTCCCCGATCGTACTAGTGCGGCACGTGGCCGCTGAGGGATGGCCATCTGGCCGCAGTGTGTCCCTGCTGAGTGTTAGTGTTGCTGCATGGCAAAGGTCACTTTTGAGAATGTCGGCATCACCTATCCCCACGCTGACAAGCCCACGATCACAGACCTCAACCTGGAGATTGCGGACGGCGAATTCCTCGTCCTCGTCGGCCCCTCCGGGTGCGGTAAGTCCACCACGCTGCGCGCGCTGGCGGGCCTGGAGCCGGTCTCCAGCGGACGCATCCTCATCGACGATAAAGATGTCACCGGCTTGGAGCCGGGCGAGCGCGATATCGCAATGGTCTTCCAGAACTACGCCCTCTACCCGCACCTCACCGTGGCGGAAAACATGGGCTTTTCCCTCAAGCTGGCCAAGCGGCCGAAGGCTGAGATCAAGGCCAAGGTGGAGGAGGCCGCGAAGACCCTGGGTCTCACGGAGTACCTCAAGCGCAAGCCGAAGGACCTTTCCGGCGGGCAGCGCCAGCGCGTGGCCATGGGTCGCGCCATCGTGCGCGAGCCCAAGGCTTTCCTTATGGATGAGCCACTGTCCAACCTCGACGCCAAGTTGCGCGTGCAGACCCGCGCGGAGTTGGCTAGCCTCCAGCAGCGCCTGGGGACGACCACCGTCTACGTCACGCACGACCAGGTGGAGGCCATGACCATGGGTGACCGCGTGGCGGTGCTCAAGGATGGGGTGCTCCAGCAGGTGGCCCCGCCGCGCGAGCTGTACGATGCTCCGGCGAATGAGTTCGTGGCGGGCTTCATCGGCTCGCCGGCCATGAACATCTTCGACTACAACGGTGGGCGCATCGGCGTGCGCCCGGAGAAGATGTATATCAACAAGGGCCCCATCGGCTTCCCGGGTGTCGTGGACTTCGTCGAAGAGCTCGGCGCCGAAGCCTTCGTCTACGTCATGGTGGGTGAGCAGCGCTTTGTCGCCCGCGCCCAGGGTGATGTCCCGCAGCGTGGGGACGACGTGGTGCTGAGCTTTAGCCCGCGAGAAGCACACCACTTTGACCCCGAGACGGGCAATCGAATCGAGAAAAACTAGCGTGCAGAGGGGTAGTTTCACCCCCGCCGCGTGTGGAATATGCGTCAAAACCTCGTGCGATGTGGTGGTGATCCCCTAGTTTTAAGTCACCAGAAGTTTTCCGAAAGGTGAATACTCCATGAAGAAGTCCTTCCTCCCCGCCCGCGCCGTCCGCCGCGGGGTTGTTGTCACCACTGCCGCCTTCGCCCTGACGCTGGCCGGTTGTTCGTCGAGCGACGAGGGAGCACAGTCCAACGCTGGCTCCGAAGCCGGGCCCGTAGACGGTACCGGTCGCGGCCCCATCACCTTTGCCATGGGTAAGAACGACACAGACAAGATCACGCCGATTATTGAGGCGTGGAACGCAGAGCACCCGGACGAGAAGGTTGAGCTCAAGGAGCTCGCCGGCGAAGCAGACGCGCAGCGCGAAACCCTGGTCCAGTCCCTGCAGGCAGGCAATTCCGACTATGACGTCATGGCGCTCGACGTGGTGTGGACCGCTGACTTCGCCGCCAACCAGTGGCTCGCCCCGCTGACCGGTGACCTGGAGGTGGACACCTCTGGCTTGCTGGAGCCCACTGTGGAATCCGCCACCTACAACGACACCCTCTACGCCCTGCCGCAGAACACCAACGGCCAGCTGCTCTACCGCAACACCGACCTGGTGGACAAGGCTCCGGAAAAGTTCGCCGACATTGCTTCTGCCTGCGAGGCCCTCAAGGAGGACACCTCCTGCCTGACCACGCAGCTCAAGCAGTACGAGGGCCTGACAGTCAACACCGCCGGCTTCATCGAGGGCTGGGGCGGCGAAATCCTGGATGACCAGGGCAACGTCACCGTGGACTCGGACAAGTCCAAGGAAGGCCTGCAGGCGCTGGTTGATGCTTACAAGGACGGCACCATCTCCAAGGATTCCACCGCCGCCACGGAGGAGGAAACCAACCTGGCCTTCACCGAGGGCAAGACTGCCTTCGCCATCAACTGGCCGTACATGTACACCAACGCCAAGGACAACGGCGTGAAGTTCGAGGTCCAGCCGCTGGTGGGCAAGGACGGCGGGGGCGTGTCCACGCTGGGTGGCTACAACAACGGCATCAACATCAACTCCGAGCACAAGGCCACGGCTTTGGACTTCATGAAGTTCGTCATCAACGAGGAGAACCAGAAGTCCTTCGCGGAAGCCTCCTTCCCTCCGGTACTGGCCTCCATTTACGACGATGAGTCCCTGGTGGAGCAGTTCCCGTACCTGCCGGCGCTCAAGGAGTCCCTGGAGAACGCCGCGCCGCGTCCGGTCTCCCCGTTCTACACCGCCATCTCCAAGGCCGTGCAGGATAATGCCTACGCTGCACTGACCGCGGACAAGTCCGTCGACGATGCAACGAAGGACATGAAGGCCGCCATCGAGGCCGCAGCCCAGGGCTAGACCCGTGAGCTGACTAGGGCGCGAGTAAGTCCACAGGACTTGCCCGCGCCGCTGGCGTTTTCCGCCCACACGGATCAGCAGACCTCCACTTTCCCCACATCCCTTCTTAAGAGAAAGGCAGGAACCGCATGGCTGGATCGACGCGTACCGCGCAATCCCGCAAGCATTACCTGCAGGCCGCCGGGCTCATCGCACCGGCGCTCATTGCCCTGGCCATCGTCATTGGCTACCCCATCGTCCGCGCCATCATGTTGTCCTTCCAGGGCAATAAGCGTCTCAACCCCACCACCGGCCTGTTTGAGGAAGGTGCGTTCGCCGGGCTGGACAATTACCTGTACTGGATTACCAACCAGTGCATGTCCACCACTGGCCAGGCCACCACGTGCCCGGACGGTGTCATCGCCACTGACTTCTGGCCGGCGCTGAAGATCACTCTCTTCTTCACGGTGGTTACCGTGGTGTTGGAGACCATCCTGGGCATGTTTATGGCGTTGGTGATGAACGGCGAGTACCGCGGCCGTGGTCTGGTCCGCGCCGCTGTTCTCATCCCGTGGGCCATTCCCACCGCGGTGACGGCCAAGCTCTGGCAGTTCATGTTTGCCCCGGACGGAATCGTCAACTCGCTGCTGGGCACCCACATAGCGTGGACCACGGATCCGTTCTATGCCCGCCTCGCCGTCATCATCGCGGATGTGTGGAAGACCGCGCCGTTCATGGCGCTGCTCATCCTGGCCGGGCTGCAGATGATTCCGCGGGACGTCTACGACGCCGCCCGCGTCGACGGCGCCTCCCGCGTCCAGACGTTCTTTAGCATCACGCTGCCGCTGGTCAAGCCCGCGCTCATGGTGGCCGTGCTCTTCCGTACGTTGGACGCGCTGCGCATGTACGACCTGCCGGTCATCATGATTTCCAGCTCCTCTAACTCGCCGACGGCCACGATTTCCCAACTCGTGGTGGAGGACATGCGTCAGGGCCACTTCAACTCGGCCTCCGCGCTGTCCACCTTGATCTTCCTGCTCATTTTCGCCGTGGCCTTTGTCTTGGTCCGCTTCCTGGGCGCTGACGTCTCGGGCCGCACCCGCATGAAGAAGGAGAAGAACTCATGAAAAAGCTGGGACACTACCTAGGCATCCTCTTCATCATGTTCTGGGGGCTCGCCCCCTTCTACTGGATGGTGGTCACCGCCCTGCGCAGCAAGGACCACACCTTTGACACCACGCCGTGGCCCACGCACGTGACCCTGGATAACTTCCGCGATGCACTAGCCACGGACAAGGGCAATGACTTCCTGGGGGCGCTGGGCAACTCGCTGCTTATCTCCCTGCTTACGACGGCGGTGGCGGTGCTCATCGGCGTGTTCACCGCCTATGCCTTGGCGCGCTACGACTTCCCGGGCAAGGGCATAGTCACCGGCATCATCTTGGCCGCGTCGATGTTCCCAGCCATCGCGCTGGTCACCCCGCTGTTCCAGCTCTTTGGCAACCTGGACTGGATTGGCACCTACCGCGCGATGATCATCCCGAACATCTCCTTCGCGCTACCGCTCACGGTGTACACGCTGCTCAGCTTCTTCCGCCAGCTGCCGTGGGAGCTAGAGGAGGCAGCCCGCGTGGACGGTGCTTCCCGGGGCCAGGCCTTCCGCCTCGTGCTCTTGCCCCTGGCGGCCCCGGCGCTGTTTACCACGGCCATCATCGCGTTCATCACCACGTGGAATGAGTTCATGCTGGCCAAGCAGCTGTCCACCACCGACACCGAGCCGGTCACCGTGGCCATCGCTCGCTTCTCCGGGCCGTCCGCCTTTGAGTACCCGTACGCCGCCACCATGGCGGCCGGCGCGCTGGTCACCATCCCCCTGATCATCATGGTGCTCATCTTCCAGCACCGCATTGTGGCTGGCCTGACCGCCGGAGGTGTCAAGGCCTAATGCGCCGCGCACTGCTCTGGGATACCGCGCTGGGATTCGTCGGATTCTTCGCCGCCTTGGCGTTGCTGCAAGCAGTGCTCAACCTGTTCGCCCCCTCCCCCGCCATCTGGCCGGGGCTCCTCGCCGGAGCGCTGTGCCTGACGGAGTACCTGCTGTGGCGGGCTAAACGGAAGGATCTTCGATGAGCTGGTACACCAACGCCATCTTCTACCAGGCCCTGGTTGGGTCCTACAAGGACACCGCCGGCCAGGGCGTCGGCACGCTGCGCGGGGTCATTGAGAAGCTGGACTACCTGAAGTGGCTGGGCGTCGACTGTCTCTGGCTCTCCCCCTTCTACGCCTCCCCGCAGCGCGATGATGGCTACGACATCGCCGATTACTACTCCATCCACCCCGACTACGGGACGATGGAGGACTTTGAGGAGCTGGTCCACCAGCTCCACGCCCGCGGCATGAAGCTCATGACGGACCTGGCGTTCAACCACACCTCGAGTGATCACCCGTGGTTTGAGGCCTCGCGCACCGATCCGGACGGGCCCTACGGCGACTACTACGTGTGGGGCGACGATCCTCAGCGCTACCCGGAGATCCGCATCATCTTTACGGACACGGAGACCTCTAACTGGGCCTGGGATCCGGTGCGCAAGCAGTACTATTTCCACCGCTTCTACTCGCACCAGCCAGACCTGAACTACGACAACCCCGCGGTCCACGAGGAGGTCTTCAAGGTCCTGTCCTTTTGGCTCAACAAGGGCGTGGATGGATTCCGCCTCGATGCCATTGCCTATCTGTATGAGCGCGATGGCGTGGGCGGCGAGTCCCTGCCGGAGACCATCACCTTTGTGGAGAAGGTGCGCAGTTTCCTCGATGACCACTACCCCGACGCGGTCCTCATCGCGGAGGCCAACCAGCCACCGGCGGAGACCATGGAGTTCTACGGCAGCGGCAACCGCTTCCACATGGTGTTCAACTTCCCCGTCATGCCGCGGCTGTATCAGGCGCTGGCGCTTGGCGACGCCACCCCGGTCTACGACATCATGTCCGCTCTTCCCGAGCTTCCCCAGTGCTGCCAGTGGGGAACCTTCCTGCGCAACCATGACGAGCTGACGCTGGAGATGGTTGACGACACCCAACGCGAGGTCCTCTACCGGCACTACCTGCCGGACGAACAGATGCGCGCACACGTGGGCATTGCCCGGCGCCTGGCCCCGCTGCTGGGCAACGACCACCGCCAGATCGAGCTGTTCTACTCGCTGCTCATGACTCTGCCCGGCGCGCCCTTCTTGTATTACGGAGACGAGATCGGCATGAACGACGCCCCGGAGCTACCGGACCGCGATGCCGTGCGCACGCCCATGCAGTGGGAGCCGGGAGCGGGCGCGGGCTTTAGCTCTTCCGAACACCCGCGCCGCCCCATCGTCGGCGGCGCCGGGGTGTCCGTGGCGGAACAGCTCGCGGAGGAGGACTCACTTCTGAACCGTCTGCGCGGCCTCATTCAGCAACGCAAGGCCCATCCGGAGCTGGGAACCGCGCCCTTCGAGGCAGTGGAGACCGGGCACACCGGTGTTCTGGGCTACCAGCGCGGTGAGCTGCTGTGTCTGCACAACTTCACCGACCAGCCTGTCGATCTGGGGCCGGTGGAGCTGGGCCCCTACGGGTATGCGTGGCTCCCGGTAGAGGTGTAGTTTCTCGCCAGAGGTCTAGTTCAGGTCTAGCCCTTTTCTGGTGACGTTGGTAAACAACTCATGAACAATCCATGTACTACACCGTAACTTTCGGACGTTTTACTACACTTTATGACCAATTAGCCAAACATAATTAAGATTTTCGCAGGTCAACGTCGTTAACCTAACAATTGTCTAAGCACCTTTTCGGGACTAGTGTCTAGCGCGGTTAGCACGCAGTCGCCGCACCTTCCCACACGTGCCCGGCACGCTGACCCCTCTTTGCAGATTATTGCCCTAGTCCTGAAAGGGATCACGCTCGTGTCAGCGACACTTATCATCTTGGCCATCGTGGTCATCACGGCACTGGCCTTCGACTTCACCAACGGCTTCCACGACACCGCCAACGCCATGGCGACGTCGATCGCCACCGGCGCCCTGAAGCCTTTTACCGCCGTTGCCATTTCCGCAGTCCTCAACCTCATCGGCGCATTCCTCTCCGTCAACGTGGCCGCCACGGTGGCCAAGGGAATTGTCAACCTTGATCAGTACGACGTCTCCGTCCCCGCCGACGGCGACGCCCTCCTAATGGTCGTCTTCACCGGCCTCATCGGCGGTATCACCTGGAACCTGTTCACCTGGCTGCTGGGTATGCCGTCTTCCTCCTCCCACGCCCTGTTCGGTGGTCTTATCGGCGCCGCCTTCGCTGCCCTAGGCACCGGCGGCGTGGCCTGGTCCTCCATCGCCGGCAAGATCATCATCCCGGCCATCGCCTCCCCGTTCATCGCCGCACTCGTCTCCGCCGCCGGCACCGCGCTGGTGTACTGGGTGACCAACACCATCCCGGACAAGGTCAAGAACGAGCACTTCCGCCACGGCCAGATCGTCACCGCCTGCCTGGTCTCCCTGGCGCACGGCACCGGTGACGCACAGAAGACCATGGGCGTTATCTTCCTCGCCCTCGTTGCTGCCGGCGAGGCCAACGCCGATTCCCGCATCCCGACCTGGGTCATCATCGGCTGTGCCGTGGCCATCGCTGCCGGCACCATGTCCGGTGGCTGGCGCGTCATCCGCACCCTGGGCAAGGGGCTCGTGGAGATTGAATCCCCGCAGGGCATGGCCGCTGAGGCAACCTCCGCCGCCATCATCCTGACCTCCGCCACCGGCGGCATGGCACTGTCCACCACCCACGTGTCCACCGGTTCCATCCTGGGTACCGGCCTGGGCCGCAAGGGCGCCAAGGTTCGCTGGGGTGTCGCCATGCGCATGGTTGCCGCTTGGCTCATCACCCTGCCGTGCGCCGCCTTCGTCGGCTTCGTCACCTGGTGGATCGCCAACGGCGTCGGCGCGGTTACCAACACCATGGTCGGCGCCATCGTGGACCTGCTCATCCTGCTGGGCATGGTCGCCCTCATCCTCATCCGCGCTCGCCGCAACCCGGTTGATGCCAACAACGTCAACGAGGACTGGGACGAGGACTCCGAGTCCGTCGACTCCTCCATGTCCCGCCGCGAGAAGGTTGCCGCCGGCGTGCCGGCCGGCAACTCCCCGGGCGCCGCGCACGCCGTCAACGATGTGGTCAAGGACCACACCGCCCTCAAGGACAACTAAGGATCCCCATCATGACCGCACTGGAAATTGTCACCGCTCTGTTTCGCGTGGCTGCCCTGGCACTGACCTTCGGTGCTGGCATCCCGCTCCTGTTCGCCTTGGGCATGCGCTGCATGACCGGCGACCCGATCCGCAACACCGAGGGCGTCGTCATTGATGACACCCAGGCCTCGACCCAGATGAAGGTCTTGGGCTGGACCGTCTACGCAGTTCTCGGCCTCTTCATCCTCCTCGCCATCACGTGGATTGCGAAGGATTCCATCGCCCACTACATCGGCTGGGAGCCCTTTGCCGGAATCGCCGGCGGCCACTAACCGCCACCCGGCCCACACAGCCGGAATCCACCCCTAGGACGGCACTGTCGCACCGCGCGACGGCGCCGTCCTTCGGCGTTTTCCACGCCCGCTGCGCCAGCCAGGCCCCTCGGCAGAGAACCATAGCCCTCAAGTGACGTACGCAACAGGAAACTAAAGTGAACAAAAAGTTAACTAACACTGAAATCCATGTAGCGTTTTGTGGCTTTGGGCGATATAGTTGGTGAATCCCAACGGTACGGAACCCCGTACCATCCCTACAAGAGACAAGAGAGGTGAGCACTAATGAATGCCATTTCCGGATTTTTCTCCGCTATCACCAACACGTTCAAGAGCGCCACCGGTACCGGTCTTGACACCATTACCGCTGCGCCCATCGCAGCCCAAGTAGCCGAGGACCTGTTCAACCACGACCTCGTCCCCGCCACCCGCAACGATGTCGAAGAGACCTACGCCGCCCTCACGGGCGACTTCCCGCGCGAGGGCGACCTTGCAGAGGTTGAACTCTTCCTCATGGACTTCGGTTGGCTGGCATAGCCCACATTACATATAGCCCCGCACGGCCCTGCGTCGCGCGGGGCTTTCTTTATCTACCATGCCCTCCTAGCCGCTACACACCAGCCAGATACACTCAGTTCCATGAACCACAGTAGCCCTACCAGCACCGCCAGGACTGCCAGCACTGCTGCCAAGGTTGCTGAGCTGGAGAGGCGTCGTCAAGCAGCGGCCCACCCCGTAGGACCCGAAGCGCACGAGAAGGTCCATGCCCAGGGCCGCCTCACCGCACGCGAGCGGGTGGACTACCTCTTGGACCCTGGCTCCTTCGTGGAAACGGGCATGCTGGCCGTGCACCGCACCACTGACTTCGGGATGGACAAGAAGCGCCCGGTCACCGACGGCATCATCACCGGCTGGGGAACCATCGACGGCCGCGAGGTATGCGTCTTTGCCCAGGACGGCACTGTCTTCGGCGGTGCGCTGGGGGAGGTCCACGGCGAGAAGATGATCAAGGTGATGGAGCTGGCCATCACGTCCGGCCGCCCGCTCATCGGCCTCTACGAGGGCGCCGGCGCGCGCATCCAGGACGGCGCGGTCTCCCTGGATTGGATTGCCCAGACCTTCTATCAGAACGTGCAGGCCTCCGGGGTCATCCCGCAGATTTCGGTCATCATGGGAGCCTGCGCCGGCGGCAATGCCTACTCCCCGGCGCTGACTGACTTCGTGGTCATGGTGGACCAGACCTCCCGGATGTTTATCACTGGCCCCGACGTGGTCAAGACCGTCACCGGTGAGGAGGTCACCCAGGAGGAGCTGGGCGGTGCCCGCATGCACATGGCTGACGCTGGGGACTCGCACTACACCGCCGCCAGCGACGAAGACGCCCTGGACTGGGTGCACGACCTGCTGGCCTTCCTGCCCGCCAACAACCGCGAGTTCCCACCGGTCGAGCCCTTCGAGGCCCCGGATGACGAGCACAGCGCAGAAGCCGCGGGCCAGCACGTGCTGGATGAGCTCATCCCGGATTCCCCCACCCAGCCCTACGACGTCAAGGCCGTCATCGAGGCCCTCACCGACGACGGCGACTTTCTGGAGCTCCAGGCCGGGCGCGCCGAAAACATCGTCACCGGCTTCGGCCGCATCGAGGGCCACACCGTGGGCTTTGTGGCGAACCAGCCGCAGGTGCTGGCCGGCTGCCTCGACATTGCCTCCTCCGAGAAGGCCGCGCGCTTCGTGCGCACGTGCGACGCGTTCAACATCCCGCTCGTGCTGCTTGTCGACGTCCCCGGTTTCCTCCCCGGTGCCGAGCAGGAACGCGACGGCATCCTGCGCCGCGGCGCCAAGCTGCTCTACGCCTATGGCGAGGCCACCGTCCCCAAAATCACCGTCACGCTGCGCAAGGCCTACGGCGGCGCCTACTGCGTCATGGGGTCTAAGGGCCTAGGCGCGGACCTCACCCTGGCCTGGCCCACCGCCCAGATCGCGGTCATGGGGGCCGCCGGCGCCGTCGGCTTCCTCCACCGCTCAAAGCTCCGTGAGGCCCGCGACTCACACCTGAGCGCCGACGACGTGGCCGAGCTCGTGGCCTCCCTCGAGCGCGAATACGAAGACCACATGCTCAACCCCTACCGGGCCGCGGAGCGGGGGCTTATTGACTCCGTCATTGACCCCTCCGAAACCCGCAGCACCATTGCCAAGAGCTTGCGCTTCTTCTCCGACAAGCGCGTGTCCCGGCCTGCCCGCAAGCACGGCAATATCCCGCTCTGATCGGCACGCCTGAAGTCTTGTGCCCGCGCTGTATTAGACTAGTGAGCCATGACTGACTTGAAGACGACCGCTGGCAAGATCGAGGATCTGAGCTCCAAGCTCACTGAGTCCCGCGCGCCGCAGGGAGACGTCCCGGCCGCCCGCAGCGCCATCGAGGCGCTTTTTGACGCCGGCTCCTTTGTGGAGACCGATGCGTTGGCCCGCCACCGCTCCACCGAGTTCGGCCGCGAGCACATCCGCCCCTACACCGACGGCGTAGTCACCGGCTACGGCACCGTGGATGGCCGCAAGGTCTGCGCCTACGCCCAGGACGCTTCGCTTTTCGACGGCACGATGGGCGAGGTCTACGGCGAAAAGGTCACCAAGCTCTACGACCTGGCAATCAAGACCGGCGTGCCCATCGTGGCCCTCGTCGCCGGCGATAAGCCGCGCGCCCAGGAGGGCATTGTTTCCTCCGCCATGCAGGCGCGCATCCTCGCCCGTGCCACCACGGCTTCCGGCCTCATCCCGCAGGTCACCGCCGTCTACGCCGACTCCAAGGACGCCTCCCTGGTCGCCGCGCTCTCCGACGTCGTCATTGCCCCCGACGGCGACCTGACGGCGGAGGGTGAGCACGAGGTGAACGTCGCCAAGCGCGTGCTGTCCTACCTGCCGTCCAACAACCGCGCCGCCGCCCCGCGCACCGACGCCACCATCGTGGCCGGTTCCGTCGAAGACAACATCAACGACGCCGACCGCGCCCTGGATTCCCTCGTGGGCGATGACGGTGCGGTCGATCTGGCAGACGTGGTCACCGCCACCTGTGAGGACGTCTACGAAATCGGCGCACGCGTCGAGGGTGTGTTCACCGGTTTTGGCCGCATCGAGGGCCGCACGATCGGCATTGTGGCCAACCGCGGCACCCTGGACGCCGCGGCGGCTTCCAAGGCCGCGCGCTTTATTCGCCTGTGCGATGCGTTCAACACCCCCATCGTCGAGTTCGTCGACGCGCCTGAGCTCACCGTGGAGAAGTCCGCGCTGGCCAAGCTCGTGCATGCCTACGCGGCAGCCAGCGTGGGCAAGATCAGCGTCATCGTGCGCCGCGCCCTGGGTACCGGCTACATTGCCTTCGGCTCGAAGGAGCTCGGCGCGGACCTGTCCTACGCCTGGCCCACCGCAGAGATTGCTGTGGCGGACGCCGCCGCTTTGGCCGCCGAGCTGGAGCTGAGCGAGGACGAAGCCGCGCAGTACCTCACCCCGTACCAGGCTGCGGAGCGCGGCCTGGTGGATTCCGTGATCACCCCGGCGGCCACCCGCGGTTCCCTGGTTGAGGGACTGCGTTTGCTGGACCGCAAGATCATCCCTACCCTGCCGAAGAAGCACGGCAACATCGTTCTCTAGAGGTTTTATGACTACTCCCCTATTCACTGTGCTCCGCGGCAACCCCACCGACGCGGAGGTGGAGGCCTTGAACTCCGTCCTCAAGCAGCTCGACTCGGAAGCCCGCGCCAAGGCTGCCGACACGCGCTCCGCGCGCGACCTGTGGGGCCAGCCGGGCGACGTGTTCAACCCGTCCGCCTTCCGCAACGTCCGCTACTACTAGGCCGCCGACGATGCACATAGTTCTGGCCTCACAGTCCCCCTCCCGCGCGTCGATCCTGCGCGGCGCCGGCGTGGAGCCGACCATCGCCCCGGCGCACGTGGACGAGCGCGCCATCGAATCCTCGCTGGAGGGGGCTTCCCCGGCGGACATCGTGTGCGCCCTGGCCACCGCCAAAGCCGAGGCCATCGCGCCGGGGTACCCCGACGACGTGGTCGTGGGTGGCGATTCCATGCTGCTTCTCGACGGCGAATTGCAGGGCAAACCCCACACCGAGGCCGCCACGGTAGAGCGCTGGCGCGCCCAGGCCGGCCGCACGGCCGAGCTCATTACCGGCCACTGCGTCCTCTTCGCTGGGCAGCGCTTCGTGGAGGCTTCCCGCACCACGGTGCACTTTGCTGAGGCGACCGAGACCGACATCGCTGCCTACGCCCGCACCGGCGAGCCCCTCGAGTGTGCTGGGGCCTTTACCTTGGAGGCCATCGGCGGCTGGTTCATCGACCGTATCGAGGGCGATCCGTCCTCCGTCATCGGCTTATCGCTGCCGGTGCTGCGCCGCGCGCTGTATTCTTTCGATCTTTCCGTGTCATCTTTCTGGCAATCCCGCTAGGGTGTGTCCTATGGAAATGAAAGACATGCTTGCACCGAAGCCCATCGAGCTCCCGGAGGATCCGGGGGCGAATGCCACCGACGATCTGCAGGCAGGCATCGTAGCCCACCCCAATTCGCCGCTGCTGTGGGCACTGCTGGCGGAGAAGGAGCTGGCCCGCCTGCGGGAGGATGAGGCCCTGCCGACTGCCTACATCACCGCGTATGCCTACGCCCGCACCGGCTACCACCGCAGCCTCGACCGCCTGCGCGCCAATGGCTGGAAGGGCTGGGGCCCGGTTCCCTACTCCCACGAGCCGAATCAGGGCGTTCTGCGCGCCATCGCAGCCCTCGCACATGCCGCGCAGGCTATCGGCGAGGATGACGAGTACGACCGCCTACGCCAGATGCTTTCCGACGCCTCACCGGACGCCGTCGCCGGTCTCCTAGACTAAAACCACTAATCCCGCGGTCCTCTCGAAAGAGGCCGCGGGATTGCTCTTATGAGCAGAAGCTACGTCTGACGCTACTTGGTCGTGTTCTTCTCGCCCTGCTCCACCAGCTGGGAGGTGTTCTGCGCGGTGCGGATGTTGGCCACGAAGAACTCGAGAACGAGGCGAACTCCGATGACGTAGAGCAGGTACTGGATACCGCCCAGGATCAACGTCAGGAAGAAGGCCAGGAAGCCGAACAGGATGCTGTCTGCGAAGGCCGACAAGGAGAAGAGGACGGTGACTGCCCAGAAAATAGCGCCCAGGATGACGGTCAGGATGTAGATGAAGGACGCGAAGTCCAGGGTGATGAAGTTCTTGAAGGAGAAATCAAACAGGGCCTTAAAGAAGCCCCCACCCTTGTTGGCCTGTCCAGCCTGGTTGTTCTGCTGCGGGTACTGCTGCTGGTTAGCGGCACCTGCACCGAACGGGGCGACCTGCTGACCAAAGCCCTGGGACTGGGAGCCGAAGCCCTGGTTCTGCTGAGCACCGAAACCGTTGTTCTGCTGCTCCTGCTGACCAAAGCCCTGGGACTGAGTCTGGGTCTGGGAGCCGAAGCCCGAAGACTGCTGCTCCTGCTGGTAGCCGCCGAAGCCAGAGGACTGAGCGGTGGACTGGTTGTAGTCCGGCTGCGCGCCGAAGGTCTCGGTCGGCTGCTGGCCAAAGCCAGAGCCCTGCGCCGCAGTGCCTTCGTTAGAGGTGCTCTGGGTGCTGGAGTAATTGTCGGAGGCGGAGGAGGACTCCGCGGACTCGGACGCCGGGACGGCGGATGCGGAGTCATCGTAGCCGCCCGCAGAGGAGGCGGACTCCTCAGCGGCGTGGGAGCCGGTGGAGTCCTGGGCGGAGTTGTCGCCGAAGCCGCCGAAACCGGAGTCCTGGGAGGGGGAACCAAAACCGGACTGGCCGCCCCAGCCGAAGCCCTGGTTGGAGGAGGAATCAGCCGAGGAGTCAGCGGCAGAATCGGCAGAGTGGTTCGGGGTGTAGTCGGAGCCGAAGCCGCCGCCGAAACCGTTGTTGTTGTTGTCGCCGTTCTCGCCGAACTGGTTGGGGTTCGTCATGTGCTCGATAGTCCTTTCACAGAGAAATCTAGGAGAGCAGTTGTGTGTACCAGTCTCAACGTACCTGAGATCCCTCTCACTGGCAGCACAGTTTGGGGACTACGCCCCAAAACGGGGAATCCCCCTCACCACGCACTGGTTGAGCAATGCATGAAGAGGGGGCAGAGCGAGAAGGAAACACTCAGTGATAGATGTTCCGCATTAAGCGTGCTTTTCCTCCACGCGCTTGATGGCCTCAGCGGCCACCTTTTCCTGGATGCCCATGTCCAGCTCCGAGGTGAAGCCCACGCAGGAGCAGTTAATCTCGCCCAGAACGTAGGTGTCCTGGCCATCGTCGCCATCAGCCAGCATGAAGTCCGCGGTCCAGATGAGCGGGATGTTGTCGCCGCCGAGCTTCTCGGCGATTACCGGGCGAACCTCCGCGAACATGTCGACGAGCTCCTGCCACTCCTCCGGCTTCTGGTAGGTGTACTTCGCGCCGGAGAACAAGGTGGCGGAGAAGGCGTCGCCGCCCTCGGCCGGCTTCTTGTGCACGACGAATACCGGGTCTGGGCCGACGAGGAGGATGCGGATCTCGCCCTCCACGATGCGCGGCATGAAGCGCATGTCCACGAGCATGCCGTTGTCGCCCACGATGTACTGGTCGCAGAAGTCCATGAACTCGCCCAGCTCGCGCTCCTCGGTGTGGTTGTCCACGGCCTCGGTGCACTTGAGCTTGGTGTCCAGCGGCAGCGCGGTGCCCGGTTCGACGGACTCGGCGACAGACTCATCCGCCAAGCGCACGCGCCAGATGCCGGAGCCGGTGGAGCCGCGGTTCTGCTTGAGCACGCGCTCACCGTAGGACAGGGAGGTCGGGAACGTGCTGTGGAAGGATTCCACGTCGTAGTAGGCGGCAGTGTCGGACGGCACCAGGTCGGTGTCGTTGAGCTTGACCAGTGCGTCCTTGGCGCCGTACGCCATCATCTCGGCTGGGGTGGACATGCCGACCAGACCGGCTTCGGCCAGCTTGCTCAGCAGATCGAAGTAGCCCTTCTCACCGCCCGGGATGTTGCCCGGGTTCACACGGGAAATGTAGGCATCAAAGTTCTCAGAGACGTACTCGAAGAGCTTCTCGGACCACTCGGGGCGGTAGAAGACAACCTCTGCGTGCCAGCCTGCATCCTTAATACAGTCAACAATGGGCAGGGTGTCCTTGCGGTGGCCGTTGAACTGCTTGTCAGAACCGCCCTCGACCTCGAAGACGACGATTGCCTTGTGCACAGCTATTCCCTTTCGTTGGGGTAATTTGCGGGGTCACTTCCTAAAATAACTCAGGCACACACTCTGCGCTTGGCAAACGATCTACCCCCAAAAGTCGAGCTCACGCACCACTGCGCCCTCCTGACCTGCTGGGTTGTTATAACCAGTACCTGTAACGGGGCTGATTTCGCAGGCAATGTGTATGCAACACCACAAAAGTTTCCCCCAGGTGACCACTCACCCGTCATCCGCGCTAGAGTTGAGGCGACCATTCCCTCTAATGAAAAGGTAGGTGGACCGTGGCCGATTTTGACCCGAATCCCCCCTTCCAGGAGTACGCGCACCCAGAGCGTCTCGTATCCGCACCGTGGCTGTCCGCGCGCCTGGGCGTGAAAGGCCTGCGGGTCATCGAGGTCGACGAGGACTCCCTCCTCTACGACATCGGCCACATCCCCACCGCCACTCGCATCAACTTCCAGAAGGAGTTGATGGACCCCACGACGCGCGACCTCATTGATGAGCAGGGCTTCACCGAGCTCATGCGGGATAAGGGAATTGAGCGCGAGGACACCGTGGTCTTCTACGGCGACAAGTCGAACTGGTGGGCCGCCTTCGCCCTGTGGGTCTTCGAACTCTACGGCCACCCGGACGTGCGCATTCTGGATGGCGGACGCGATGCGTGGATGTCTGAGGAGCGCGATACGTCCTTCATGGTGCCCGACTTCCCCGTGTCCTCCTACCCGGAGGTCACTCGCGATGACTCGGCGCGCATCTTCGTCGAGGAGCTGCGCGGCGCCTCCGCCAAGCTGGTAGATACCCGCAGCCCCGAGGAATATAGCGGCGAGGCCGCGCGCACCTCCGGCAACGGAGAGTCTCCCTACGGCACCACGATGACGCACGGCCACATCCCCGGCGCCTCCAACCTGGAGTGGGACCGCGCGGTGTACCCCAACGGCTGCTTCCGCGCGCACAGCGAGCTCGAGGTCAACTACGGTGAGCTGGAGCCGGCGACCGAAACGGTGCTCTATTCCCACGTTGGCGCGCAGGCCGCACACACGTGGTTCGCGCTCAAGTACCTGCTGGGCTTTAGCTCCGCGCGGGTCTACGATGGCTCGTGGGCCGAGTGGGGGAATATGATCCGTATGCCCGTCGAGCGCTAAAATTGGCGTGAACAACGCGCCTCAATGAACCCCGCATCCGCGCTGGTGCGGGTTTCTTTTTTGGAGCATGTAACAATCACGTGACATTGTCCGCATGTTTTGGTGTGCAAGAATAGTACGCAGTCCTATCGGAAATTTTGGAGGAGAGTTCCTGCCGTGGCAGTTGAAACCAAGAACATCACCAAGGTCCTCGTGGCCAACCGCGGTGAGATCGCGGTCCGCGTAATCCGCGCGGCACGGGATGCCGGTATCGCATCCGTCGCCGTCTACGCCGAGCCCGACGCCGACGCTCCCTTCGTCACACTCGCGGACGAGGCCTTCGCCCTCGGCGGGCAGACCTCGGCAGAGTCTTACTTGGACAGTGCCAAGCTTCTCGACGCCGCCGCGAAGTCCGGCGCCGACGCCATCCACCCCGGCTACGGCTTCCTCTCCGAGAACGCCGAGTTCGCCCAGGCCGTCATTGACGCCGGCCTGACCTGGATCGGTCCCTCTCCGCAGTCCATCGCGGACCTGGGTGACAAGGTCACCGCTCGTCACATCGCCGAACGCGCCGACGCCCCCATGGCCCCCGGCACCCCGGATCCGGTCAAGGACGCCGCGGAAGTTGAGGCCTTCGCCGACGAGCACGGCCTGCCCATCGCTATCAAGGCCGCTTTCGGCGGTGGCGGCCGCGGCATGAAGGTCGCGCACACCCGCGAGGAGATCGCAGACCTGTACGAGTCCGCTACCCGCGAGGCCACCGCCGCCTTCGGCCGCGGCGAGTGCTTTGTAGAGCGCTACCTGGACAAGGCCCGCCACGTCGAGGCTCAGGTCCTGGCGGATCAGCATGGCAACGTCGTCGTCATGGGCACCCGCGATTGCTCCCTGCAGCGTCGCTTCCAGAAGCTTGTCGAGGAAGCCCCTGCTCCGTTCCTCACCGACGAGCAGCGCGCCGCCATCCATGAATCCGCCAAGCGCATTTGCCGCGAGGCCGGCTACTACGGCGCCGGCACGGTGGAGTACCTCGTCGGCTCCGACGGCCTCATCTCCTTCCTCGAGGTCAACACCCGCCTGCAGGTGGAGCACCCCGTCACCGAGGAAACCACCGGCTTCGACTTGGTCCGCGAGCAGTTCCGCATTGCCGAAGGCCGCGAGCTGACTATTACCGAGGACCCGACTCCGCGCGGCCACGCCTTCGAGTTCCGCATTAACGGCGAGGATGCCGCTGCCGGCTTCATCCCTGCCCCGGGCACCATCACCGGCTACACCGAGCCGGCCGGCCCCGGCGTGCGTGTGGACTCCGGTGTGCGTGAGGGTTCCGTCATCGGCGGCCAGTTCGACTCCATGCTGGCCAAGCTCATCGTGTGGGGACCGGACCGCGCCACCGCCATCGAGCGTGCCCGCCGCGCCCTGGCGGAATACCGCGTCGAGGGCCTGCCCACCGTCATCCCCTTCCACCAGGCAATCCTTACCGACCCGGCGTTTACCGCGCAGAACGGCGATTTCACGGTCTACACCAAGTGGATCGAGGAAGAGTGGGTCAACGAGCTTCCCGCAGCGGAGGATTCCGTCGAACCGGAAGCGCAGGAGAACTCCCAGAAATTCGTCGTGGAGGTAGGCGGCCGCCGCATCGAGGTGGCCCTGCCCAGCAACCTGCTGCTCGGCGGTGGCCAGCAGCGCAAGAAGTCGAAGAAGCGCCGCAGCGGCGGTGCGCAGGCCAACGTGTCGGGCGATGCAGTGACCGCACCGATGCAGGGCAGCGTGATCAAGGTGGCCGTCGAAGAGGGCCAGGAGGTCGCAGAAGGCGACGTCGTCGTCGTGCTCGAGGCCATGAAGATGGAAAACCCTGTCAAGGCTCACAAGGCCGGCACCGTTACCGACCTCAAGGTCGCCACCGGCGCGCAGATCAACAAGGGCGAGCCGATTCTGGAGATCAAGTAATTTGCCGATGCTTCCTTGCGACCAGGGAGCACTGCAATAACCTTGCTTCAATCGGCAATGTTACGTACTCTTTGTACGTGATACCCCGGTGGAGCGCTGCTCCGGGTTACTGACCCGCTGAGTACTACTTACCGGGGTGCTGATTTTGCCACTCCGGGGGGATGCAGAAATGGCGCTTCAGAATAGCCAGTGGATTGCGCAATGGCTCTCAGCTCCGCGGTGGGAGCCATACCTACGTGCGGCGTGCCAAGACCAAGAATCTGCTCTAGCTCTATATGAATAGAACATCAGCGTCGCGATGGCATTTCTCCACGCCTCACAATGAGCTATTCATTAGTTCGAGACGTCGGAGAGAGGCCTTCCGCGCTTTTTGTTCAATCTTGAAACTTGAAGCTTTACTGAACCCGAAACTCGCAAGCCATACCACAGCCACGAGTACGCTTCTCCGGACAATAGAGAATCCACCAACTCCCCTCGAGCCACTCAGTGAGTTCCGAAATTCCGAGATCAAGTAGCCTCGAAAGACATGAGCGTCAACGATTCCGAGTTCGGAGTGCGGCTAGCCAAGGAGCACGACCGCACCTACCTCTCCCGCCTCCTTTTCCTCGCCGATGTCCTCGGTGATGAAAACGCCCACCTTGGGGACTTCCACACGCCGGATGTGGGGCTCTACATTGATGAGTGGTCGCCGCAGGTCGACGGCGGCGTCATCGCCGTCTCCAGCCACCGCGTCCCCGTCGGCGGAGCCTGGCTGCGCTACTACACCACCGAGCAGAAGGGTGCAGCCTACACCGGAAACCCGGAGGCCGACCCATTCGACGAATCCCAGTGGGCCACCGACCTCGACCCGGAGGAGATTCCAGAGCTCTTCCTCGCCGTGGAGTCACGCTACCGAGGCTTGGGCGCTGGGCGACGCCTCCTGCGCAACACCTGCGACCTCGCTGAGGCCCAGGAGGCCCCAGCCGTATCGCTCTGGATCGAACCCGAGAACACCGGTGCCCGCAAGCTCTACGAGTCCGAAGGCTTCGTCGACATTGAGGTCCCCGGCCGCCCAGACGCCCACGTGATGCTCAAGCGCTTCTAGCAGCGCAAGCCTCCGAGGCGATAACACAAACGCACGAACCCCCTTCTCCCTGGTGTTTGTTCCAGGCAGGAGGGGGTTCGGCGGCTTTAATTGTTGACGGCTTTAATTGATGACGGCGATAAGGTCGCCGCCCTCAACCTTGGTGGCGGCGCCAACGGCGACGCGCTCGATGGTGCCGTCCTTTGTGGCGGAGATGGACGCTTCCATCTTCATGGCCTCGATGACAGCGATCTGGTCGCCGGCCTTGACCTCGTCGCCCACCTTGGCGGTCGGGTTCACCACACCGGCGAACGGAGCGGCCACGTGGCCCTCGTTGGACGGATCCGCCTTCTCCACGGTGGGGACGCTGGACTCGATGTTCTGGTCGCGCACCTTGAGCGGGCGAATCTGACCGTTGACATTGAGCACCACGTTGCGGATGCCCTTCTCGTCCGGCTCACCGATAGCGTCGAGACGCACGGTGATCGGGGTAAGGTTCGCGCGGTCCGTGGAGCCTTCCGGGAAGTAGTGGACGATGTAGTCCTTGCCCTCTTCCAGACCGTAGAAGAAAATCGTGTCCGTGAGCGCCTCGGTGTTGCCGAAGGTGCGGCGGAACTCGTTGAACTCCTCGAACTGCTTCGGGAAGAGCAGGCGGTTGAGGCTAGCACGGCGCTCAGCGGAGTTGTCTGAGGTCAGGTGCTCCTTCTCCTCCTCCGGGACTGGCTTCACGGTGACGTCGCCCGGCGTGCGGCCCTCCAGGACCTTGTCACGCAGCGGCGGCCAGCCACCCGGAGGGGTACCGAGCTCGCCGCGCAGGAAGGCGATGACGGAGTCCGGAATGTCGTACTTGGTGGGGTTGGCCTCGAAGTCCGCCGGGTCAACGCCCGCGCCCACCAGGTGCAGCGCCAAGTCGCCCACGACCTTGGAGGACGGGGTCACCTTGGTCGGTCGGCCCAGCATCTCGTTCACAGCCGCGTAGGTGTCCTCGATGACCTCGAAGCGGTCCTCCAGGCCCAGCGCGCTGGCCTGCGCACGAAGGTTGGAGAGCTGACCGCCCGGAATCTCGTGGCGGTAGACGCGGCCGGTCGGCCCCGGAATGCCCTTCTCAAACGGGCGGTAGAGCTGGCGCACCGCCTCCCAGTAGGGCTCCAGATCGGAGACGGCCTTGAGGGAAATGCCGGTGTCACGCGCAGAATCAGAGAACGCCGCGATGATGGCAGACAGGGACGGCTGCGAGGTGGTACCGGCCAGCGGTGCAGACGCACCGTCGACGACGTCGGCTCCCGACAGCGCGGCCGCATAGTAGGTGGCCAGCTGGCCGCCCGCGGTATCGTGCGTGTGGACGTGGACCGGCAGATCGAATTCCTTGCGCAGAGCCATGACGAGCTTGGACGCGGACTCCGGGCGCAGCAGGCCGGCCATGTCCTTAATTGCCAGCACGTGGGCGCCGGTGTTGACGATCTCCTCGGCCAACTTGAGGTAGTAGTCCAGCGTGTAGAGCTTCTCATTCGGCGAGCACATATCGCCGGAGTACGCCATGGCTACCTCAGCCACGGTGGTATTGGTCTCTAGGACAGCATCGATGGCGGGGCGCATCTGGGAGACGTCGTTCAGCGCGTCGAAGATGCGGAAGACGTCAACGCCGGACTTTGCTGCCTCCTGAACGAACGCGTTGCAGACATCGTTGGAGTACGGCGAGTAGCCCACGGTGTTGCGTCCACGCAGGAGCATCTGGATGTTCTGGTTCGGCATAGCCTCACGCAGCAGGTCCAGGCGCACCCACGGGTCCTCCTTGAGGAAGCGCATAGCAACGTCGTACGTCGCGCCGCCCCAGGCCTCCACGGAGTACAGCTCCGGGGTCATGCGGGCCACGGCCTCCGCTGCGGTGACCAGGGCGGTACCGCGCACGCGGGTGGCCAGCAGGGACTGGTGGGCGTCACGGAACGTGGTATCGGTGACCGCGAGGGCATCCTGCTTGCGGATCTTCTCCGCCCACTTCTTCGGGCCGAGCTCCAGCAGGTCGTCGCGCGAACCGCGCGGCGGGGCCGCCTCGTAGTCTAGGTCCGGCATCTTGTCGAAGGGACGCAAGGTGGTGGGGCGCTCGCCGTTGGGCTTGTTGACGGTGACGTCCGCGATGTAGTCGATGATGCGGCCGGATTCGTCGACAGCCGGCGGGGCCTTAAGCAGGTCCGGGTGCTCCGGGATGAAGCTGGTGTCCACGCGGGTGGTGACGAAGTCCGGCTCGCGTAGCAGGGCGCGCAGGAAGCCGATGTTGGTGGCCACGCCGGCCACGGTGAACTCGTTGAGCGCGCGCTGCGCCCGGGCTACGGCCTGCTCGAAAGTGGCACCACGGCAGGTCATCTTCACCAGCAGGGAGTCGAAGTTCGGGGAGATCTCTGCGCCGACCGCCGTTGCACCGTCGAGACGCACGCCCGCGCCACCCGGCGAACGGTACTGGGTCAGCGTGCCGGTATCCGGGCGGAAGCCGTTGGAGGGGTCCTCGGTGGTGATACGGCACTGCAGGGCGGCACCGTTGATGTGGATGTCCTCCTGCTTGAGGCCGAGCTCCTCGAGAGACAGGCCGGCCGCAACCTGCATCTGGGACTTCACAATGTCCACGCCCGTGATCTCCTCGGTCACGGTGTGCTCGACCTGCACGCGCGGGTTCATCTCGATGAAGACGTGATTGCCCTTCTCATCGACGAGGAACTCAACAGTACCGGCGCCTTCGTAGTTAATGTGCTTGCAGAATTTCACGGCGTCCGCACAGATGCGATCACGCAGTTCCGGGTCCAGCGTCGGAGCCGGGGCAATCTCCACGACCTTCTGGTGGCGACGCTGCACGGAGCAGTCGCGCTCGTACAGGTGCATGACGTTGCCCTGGGAGTCCCCCAGGATCTGCACCTCGATGTGCTGCGGGCGAATCACCGCAGTCTCGAGATAGACGTGGCCGTCACCGAAGGCGGCTTCTGCCTCACGGGACGCCTCAGCGCATTTGGCCTTCAGCTCCGCCTCGTTCTCAATGAAGCGCATGCCGCGGCCACCGCCGCCGGCCACTGCCTTCACGAAGACGGGGAACTCAAAATCCTTGGCGTACTCCGCCAGCTTATCGACGTCCGTCGAGGGCTTCGAGTCCTTCAGCGTCGGCAGCCCAGCTTCCTCAGCTGCGGCCACTGCAGCGGCCTTGTCACCGGTCAAGTCCAGGGTCTCGGCGGTGGGGCCGATGAACTTGATGCCGTTGTCACGGCAGGCGCGGGCCAGATCTGCACGCTCTGACAGGAAGCCATAGCCCGGGTAAATGGCGTCAGCGCCGGCCTTCTTAGCGGCGCGAATAACCTCATCGATGTCGAGGTATGCCTTGACCGGCTGTCCCTCGGTGCCAATGCGGACGGCCTCATTAGCAAAGGCACGGTGGAAGGAGTTGCGGTCTTCCTTCGGGTAGATGGCCACGGTCTTCGCACCCACCTCAAAGGCGGCGCGGAAGGCACGCACGGCAATTTCGCCGCGGTTGGCCACCAAGACCTTGGAGAAGGACTTCTGGGCGGTATCAGACACTTGCTGTAATCCTTTCAATTAAGCGAGATGCAGACTCCACAGTAGTGCCCGTGGCGGACACGTGGGCGAGAATTGACGTATCGGTCAACAGAAATTCAGTCCATGCGTAGAACTCGGGGATCAAGCGAAAAGAATTCCAGCACATACCGGCTGCACGCTGCTCCGACTATCTATTCGCACGCACCACTCCAGTGGCACCCCGCCCCCGTTCACGCTCCACTGGTTCACTCCAGGCTCCCCTAAGTTGGGCCCTCCTGACGACGACGCTCTCCACACATCTGCAGAGTGCCGCAGACACCCGGACTGGTTCGACTTCAGATTCGTCCACACATTCGAAGCACGTCTACCCCATGTCTGGAGCGAGTGTCATGATGCTTCGCGTTCACTCTTTTTCTCACTCAAGAGGCCGCTCTCTCATGACCAACCACACCAACCCCTACGCCGCCCCGCAGTTCCCCGAAGGCCCAACAGCAGCGCAGCCTGCCCCGCAGCCGAAAAAAGAAGAAGCACGGGTGCCTCGCGTGGGGCGCCGGCGCAGTCGCGGTTCTGTTCCTCGGCAGCATCGCAGTGAACGGCAGCTCCGGCAACGATGCGGCCCCGCACTCCGCGTCCTCATCAGTGTCCGCGTCGTTCGCTTCCGGAACCGATGTCAACACCGATTCCACTGCTGCGGAACTGGTGTCTCAGGACTCCCCCGCCACCGCGGCCCAGGCCGATGACGATGCTCCGAAGGAGTACCGAAATGCCCTGCGTGCGGCCCAGCGCTACCTCGATTTTTCCGGCTTCTCCGAGGCGAAGCTGTACCACCAGCTCACCAGCGAATACGGATCGCAGTACACTCCTGACGCGGCCCAGTACGCGATGGACCACATCACCGTGGACTGGAATGCCGAAGCCCTCGAATCCGCGGAGAGCTACATCGAGTATTCGGGCTTCTCCAAGGCCAAGCTCTATGACCAGCTCACTTCCGAATACGGCGAGCAGTTCACTGCGGAGCAGGCCCAGTACGCCGTTGACAACGTCAATGCGGACTGGATGGAGGAGGCAGTACAGTCAGCGGAGAGCTACCAGGAGTTCTCTGCCATGTCGGGCGCTGGACTCCTGGACCAGCTCACCAGTGAGTACGGCGAGAAGTTCACTATGGAAGAAGCCCAGCATGCAGTCAGCGCGCTGGGCCTCTAGGCAAGTGACTGTGGAGGTCTACTCCAAGTCGTCGTGGGCAACGAGGCGGCGGGCGGCCTCCGTGATGGTGCCGGACAGCGACGGGTAGACGGCGAAGGAATCCGCCAGCTGGTTCACGGTGAGCTGGTTGGTCACAGCAACCGCCACGGGCAGGATGAGCTCGGAGGCGGTGGGGGCGACAATGACGCCGCCGATGACGCGACCGGAGGTGGCGCGGCAGAAGAGCTTGACAAAGCCGTGCTGCAGGGAGCGCATCTTGGCGCGCGGATTGGTCTTGAGCGGCATCGTGATGGTGCGGGCTGCGACCTCACCGGCCTCAATTTCTGCCTGAGTAAAGCCCACGGCGGCGATCTCCGGGCGGGTAAACACGGCGGTGGCCACGGTCTTCAGACGCAGCGGTGAGACTCCCTCACCCAGCGAGTGGTACATGGCAATGCGGCCCTGCATCGCGGCAACAGACGCCAGCGGGAACAGGTCCGAGCAGTCACCGGCGGCATAGATGCCGGCCACGTTGGTGCGGGAAACGCGGTCGACCTCAATGTGGCCAGACTTGGTGGTGGCCACGCCCACGTGCTCGAGCCCGAGGTCCTTGGTGTTAGGGATGGAGCCGATGGACATGATGACGTGGGAGCCGTGGATCTCACGGCCGTCCTGCGTCTTGACCACCACGTTGCCATCCTCGGTGCGGGAGACGGTCTCCACGCGGCAGTTCTTCTCCAGCTCCACGCCGCGTTCTGCCAGGACGGTCTCGAGGACGTCGGCCGCATCGGCGTCGTCATGCGGCAGGATGCGGTCACGGGACGCCACCATGGTCACGCGCACGCCCATTTCCGCGAAGGCGGAGACAAACTCGGCGCCGGTAACGCCGGAACCAACGACGATGAGGTGTTCCGGCTCTTCCTTGAGGTCATAGACCTGCTGCCAGGTAAGGATGCGCTCGCCGTCCGGCTGCGCTCCCGGCAGGATGCGCGGGGTGGCGCCGGTGGCAACGAGGACGAGGTCAGCGTCGAGCGTCTCGGTAGTGCCGTCATTATGAGTCACATCGACCCTGTGGGCAGCGCCCGTGACGCCGTTCTGATCCTCAGAGAACGCCGCGCGGCCATCAATAACCTGGACGCCGATCTCCTCCAGACCGTCACGCACGTCTTGCGACTGGTTGCCGGCAAGTGCTTGCACACGGCCGTTGAGCGCCTGCAGGTTCAGCTTCAGCGAGCTGAGCTGGTTATTGAGCCCCATGTCATCGGCACGGCGGAAGTCGGTCTGGATATTAGCGCCGGCGATAAAGGACTTTGACGGCACGCAGTCCAAAAGAACGGAGGAGCCACCGGGGCCCTGGTCCTCCACCAACGTAATGTGTGCGCCGTACTTAGCGCCGGCAGTCGCGGCCTCGTAGCCTGCGGGGCCACCGCCAATAATTACGATGCGGGGGGCTTCCTGTGACACTGTCGCTCCTTCTGCAAGAAATAAATAGAAATCGTGTCACAGTTTAATGGTTGGAAGCTTATTCCTCCACGTTGGCAAACTGCTCCGCCACGGAGCCAAAAAGCTTCACGCCCACGCCAATCGCGCGCTCATCCGGCGCCAAATCTCCCATGTGGAGATCGTGCTGCTCCCCTTCCCCGGACCAGCAGCCCAGGCGGGCCATGGAGCCGGGCACTTTCTCCAGGTACCAGGAGAAATCCTCACCGCCGGAGGACTGCGGGGCTTGGACCACGGCTTGCGGATCGATGGCCTGGGCGGCGCTGGCGAGGAGGGCGGTCGAGACGTCGTCGTTCAGCACCGGCGGAACCCCGCGGTGATAGACCAATTCGTGCTCCACCCCCGTGGGTGCCAGCACCTGCTCCACCAGCTCCGCGAACAGCGTCTGCATCTCGCGCCAGATGGCGATATCAGCGGTGCGCATGGTGCCGGACACCGAGCCGGTCTCCGGGATAGCGTTGGGGGCGTAGCCGGAGTTGACCTGGCCGAAGACCAGGACGGTGCCGGTGCGCGGATCCACCCGGCGCGACAGCAAGCCAGGGAGGTCCGTGAGCAGCTTGCCTAAGGCATAGACGACGTCGGCCGACAGGTGCGGGCGCGAGGTGTGCCCGCCGGGTCCGGTGACGTTGATTTCCACGACGTCCGTCGCGGAGGTAATTGCGCCTGCGCGCACGCCGATGCGGCCCACGCGCAGCTTCGGCTCCACGTGGACGGCGAAAATGGAGTTCACGCCTTCCAGCGCTCCCCACTCGATGACGTCGGTGGCGCCACCCACCCATACTTCCTCAGCGGGCTGGAAGATAACGCGAACGCCGAAATCCAGCGGGTGCTCGCGGTTGAGATCCGCCAGCGCGCAGGCAGTGGCCAGCGCGATTGTGGTGTGCACATCGTGGCCGCAGGCGTGCATGACGCCGGGCACCTCGGAGGTGTACTCGAGGCCAGTGACCTCGGTGACGGGCAGCGCGTCGATATCGGCGCGGAATGCCAAGCGCCCGAGCTCGGTATCCGGTCCAATGTCCACCATGAGGCCGGTCTCCGGGAAGAGCTGCGGCTCCAGGCCATACTCGCGCAGGGTGCGGGCGATGAAGCGCGTCGTCTCCACCTCGTTGTTCGAGGTTTCCGGGTGGCGGTGAATATGGCGGCGCCACGCGATGACCTCCGCGCGGTGGCTGCTAAACCACTCACTCACGAACTCTGAGATCATTGCTTCCTCCTCCACGGTTCCTTTCTGGAAGAGTCTACAACTAGACCATGCGGTTCAGTTAGCCGCGCAGGTCAGCCACGCGTGGCACTGAGCGGTCCGCTCGTACGGCGCGCTAAAGATCGATGTTGCGCGGGCCGTACAGGCGGTCGCCGGCGTCACCCAAGCCTGGCACGATGTAGGCGTCCTCGTTGAGCTGCGGGTCAATCGCGGCAGTCACCAAACGGACGGGCAGGCCGGAGTTCGCCAACGCGTCGACACCTTCTTGCGCGGAGACCATGCAGATTGCGGTGATGTCGGTTGCGCCGCGGTCTGCCAGCAACTTGAGGGAGTGCAGTAGCGAGCCGCCGGTGGCCAACATCGGGTCCACCACGAATACGCTGCGGCCGCTCAGATCCTCCGGGAGGGCCTCCAGGTACGGCACCGGCTGGTGCGTCGCTTCGTCGCGCGCCATACCAATGAATCCCACCTGTGCATCCGGAATCATGGACAGTGCCGGGTCCACCATGCCCAGGCCGGCACGGATGATGGGGACGATGATGGGTGGGTCCTGGAGGCGCGTTCCCTCCGCGGTGGATACGGGGGTGGCGCAGTCGAAGTGCTCGACGGGGAGGTTGCGCGCAGCCTCGTAGACGAGCATGGTGCCCAGATCCCGCAGGGCGGCGCGGAAGGCGGCGTTATCGCTGCGGGCATCGCGCATCAGCGTCAGGCGGGAGGCGGCGAGGGGGTGGTCTACAACGTGGATATCCATGCCCACCACTGTATAAGAGTTGGGCGGGAACCGATCGGTGGGACGGGCAGTCTAATACGTCATGACGACCTTTCAGATTGATACCGAACACACGCGGCGTTTAGCGCACGAGCTTGCCGACGCCGCCCAGGCCTCCCCCACCCC
>OJLL01000046.1_pt1 | contig 40731 bp, 43 predicted proteins | sample 1596941 | NCBI WGS metagenome assembly OJLL01 (sample SAMEA3904689, study PRJEB24821) | metagenome | biome: Builtin; feature: hospital; material: surface | place: USA | collected 2013-08-13 | reverse complement strand
ACCTGTGGCGCCGCGCGGTGACGTGGAACTCCGGCCACGGCGAGGGCTGGGCGCTGTACGCGGAGGCGCTCATGGCGGAGCTGGGCTACATGGATGACCCGGGCTTCCGCATGGGGCTTCTCGACGCGCAACGGTTCCGCGCCGCGCGCGTCGTCGTGGACATCGGACTCCACCTGGGCAAGGCGCTGCCGGACTGCACGACGTCCGGCGCGTGGGACAAGTCCCACGTCAAGACGTTCATGCGGGAGAACACCGCCATGGATGACGCCAACCTCAACTTCGAGGTCACCCGCTACCTGGGCTGGCCGGGCCAGGCGCCGTCTTACGCGCTGGGCCAGCGCCTGTGGCAGGACACCCGCCGGGCCGCCACGGAGCAGGGCATGGACGTGCGCGACTTCCACTCCCAGGCCCTGGCCTTGGGGTCGGTGCCGATGTCCATCCTGCGCCACGCCATCCTGGACTAAATCCCTAGGTCACCAGCCAGACTCTTGGATTTATCCACTAGTGACTCTGTGATTTATCCATTTTTCGGGCTAAGGTACTTTGTATGTACCTGCCCCGAATCGTTGATGCAGAAGTCGAGAGAGGGCTTCGCGTTGCCGGAGCGCTCTTCCTCAAAGGCCCACGCGCGAGCGGGAAAACCTCAACGGCGCGCCAGTTTGCCAAATCTGCCATACAACTTGACCGTGATTCTCCAGAGGCAAATCTTGCACGCATGCAACCGGCATTGGGGCTTGAAGGCGCACGGCCGCGGCTTATTGATGAGTGGCAGGTTGTCCCTGCCATCTGGAATGAGGTGCGCCATGCAGTGGATGACTCCCCGGAGAAAGGGCAGTTTCTTCTTACGGGTTCCTCCACGCCCGATGATGATGCCATCCGGCATTCGGGCGCAGGGCGAATTCGTTCCATTCAACTGCGCACGTTGAGCTTGGCGGAGCGAGGAGATTTGGCTGAACGCGTATCACTGGGCGCGATCATTAATGGCAGCCAGGATCCTACCGCTGGGACAGACGCCACTGTGGAAGACTATGCCCGCTGGATTGTTGCCGGTGGCTTCCCGGAGTTTTTCGGCCTTGATCCTCTAGATGCCCAAGAGGCTATGGACTCCTATCTCATGGAGATGAGTGAGCACGATTACCCAGAGCTTGGCGGTCCGCGCCGCGATCCGCGCCGCTTCCAGTCTTTTCTTCGCGCGTATGCGGGGCTAGTTGCACAACCGGCCACCGCTGCAGCGATTCGCAAACGCATTGGCGAACTCAGCAGTGCTGCCGCCATGCCGGCAGCAGAAACTGTCAACGTTATTCATGATTTTGCTACACGCCTGTTCCTAGTTGAAGACCAACCTGCGTGGTCGCCGAGGACGCGATCTAAGACGACTATGGTTCAAATGCCGAAGCGTCAGCTCGCGGATCCTGGTTTGGCAGCTGCATTGTTGGCGGTTGGGCCAGAAAAACTGCTTGGTGATTTAGAGACCTTGGGGATTCTCTTTGAGGCGCAACTAGTGCACGATCTGCGCGTTTATGCGCAAGCATTAAGGGCACGCGGAGTATTCCACTTGAGGGATATGAAGGGGCGCGAGGAGATTGACGCGATAGTGGAACTTCGGGACGGTTCGTGGGTGGGCTTTGAGGCGAAACTTTCGCACAACGAGGTCGATGCAGCGGCGGCGCATTTGTTAAGAGTGGCAAAGAAGGTGTCCTCGTCACCGGCTGCTCTCATCGTGGTGATTCCTAGCGGCCCGGCTTTCCAACGATCCGATGGAGTGTGGGTAGTTCCACTAGCGGCGCTTGCGGAATAGCCCCAGGATCTGGGGCAGGTAGCCGGCGATGACGAGCACGATGATGAGCCGGATGATCTGCACCGCCACCACGGCGGGCCCAGCGCCGCCTTCCGCGGAGAGCGCCAGGACGGTCTCCAGCGCGCCGGGCGAGGTGGCCAGGTAGGCCTCGAAATAGGTGATGTCTAGCCACGCGGTCAGCGGCAGCGCGGTGAGCGCGCAGACCCCGATGACCACCACGATGAACAGGATCGTGGCGGGTAGCTGCTTAGCAAAGGACTTCAGCGCCGGCACCGACAGACCGCCGCCGCAGACCCAGCCGATGGACATAAACGCCAGGATCTTGAAGACGTACAGCGGCTCTAGCGTGTGGCCGGCGGGTAGGAACTGCGCCACGACGACGGTGAGGATGAGCGGGCCCAGCACGGCGGAGGCGGGCAGGTGGGCGAGCTTGCCCAGGCGCTCGCCCAGGATGGCGATGGCGACGGTGAGCAGCACGATCCACCAGGTGACCTCGCCGTCGACGCTCATGTCGACGCCGTGGCCCGCGGGGGCGTTAAGAAACGAGACCACCAGCGGTAGCGAGACCGACACCGCCAGCAGGCGCAGGTACTGGGTCAGCGCCACGTAGCGGTAGTCCGCGCCCAGCTCGCTGGCCAAAGCCGGCATGAGGGAGGCCCCGCCGGGCAGCATGGAGAGGATGCCCGTCTCCCAGGAGATGTCCTTGGGCTGCGCGCGGTGGAGAAGCACGCCGCCGGTGACGCCGACGAGCACGGTGATAAGGGAAATCGTCACCGCCGCCGGCACGAAGCCGACGAGCGTGGAGGCGGGCACGAGCGTGAGCGGGATACCCGCCATCATGCCGATGAAGCCGCGGGCCACGGCGTAGAAGTGGCGGTTGACGGACAGCTCCGTGCCCGTGCTAAGCGCCATCGCGCCGGCGACGACAATGGCGCCGAGGATCCACGCGGCCGGCACATGCAGGTAGCTCAACAGCGCCCCAAGGGCTAAGGAACCTGGGGCAACGATGGCCCACCGTGCGCGTGTAGACATGCGGACGAGTTTAATGGTCCTTATGGACTTTGGATTGAGCGGCTGGGCCATTCTCACCGTAGGAGCCGGCGTGGCCGGCTGGGTCGATGCGGTCATCGGCGGCGGTGGCTTGGTGCTCATCCCGCTCATCTTGGCCGTTGCGCCGCAGCTGGCACCGGCTACCGCGCTAGCGACGAACAAGGTGGCGGCGGTGTCGGGTACTGCGTCGGCGGCTTATACCTTGGTCAAGAAAGTCCGCCCGCCGCAGGGCGAGCTCATCCGCATGGGGCTCACCGCGCTGGTGTGTTCCGGGCTGGGCGCGGCTGCGGCAGCGCTCATGGACAAGGATGTCATGCGGCCGGTCATTATCGTGCTCATGGTGGCCGTGGGCGTCTTCGTGGCCTTCCGCCCGGACTTTGGCAGCGCTGACGGCCAGGGCCTGCGCGGCGGCTGGCGCACGTGGGCAGCGCTCGGCGCGGTGGCGGCCATCGCGTTCTACGACGGCATCTTCGGCCCCGGCACCGGCATGTTCCTCATCATGGCGTTTACCGCCATCTTCTCCCAGAACTTCCTCACCTCCGCGGCGATGGCGAAGGTGGTCAACACGTGCACCAACGTCGGCGCCCTCGTCGTGTTCATCGCCGGCGGGCACGTGGAGTGGGTGCTGGCGCTGGTGCTCGCGGTGGCCAATATTGTGGGCGCACAGCTGGGCGCGCGGACGGTGCTTGGCGGGGGAGCGAAGTTCATCCGCTACGCGCTGCTCACCCTCGTCGTGGTGATGAGCGTGTACCTGGCCTGGCAGCAGTGGGGCTAGGCTACATCCGGTTCTTTGTCTTCGCCGTGGCCACGGCGTTCCACGGGTCCTCGGGCCACGGGTGCTTGGGGTAGCGCCCGCGCATGTCGGCGCGCACGCCGGCGTAGGGCCCGGACCAGAAGCTGGCCAGGTCATCGGTGACTGCGAGGGGCCGGCCGGCAGGGGAGAGCAGGTGGAACTGCACGCGGTGCCCGCAGTAGACGGGGGATTCGGCCAGCCCGAAGCACTCCTGCAGCTTGATGGACACCACGGGGCGCTCGCCGGACCAGTCGATGCGCGCGTCGCGGCCGGAGGGCACGGGAAGGCGCTCCGGGGCGAGCTCGTCGAGGCGGCTGGCCTCCGGCCACGGCAGCAGGCGCTGGAGGGCGGGATACATGTCGGGCTTTCGCCCCTCGGCCAGCTGCCGCAGCTCCGGTTCGAGCCACTCCAGGCTGGCGCTGTCACTATCGACGTCCGGCCACGGATCCCCATAGGCCGCCCGCAGGTGCCGGAGCCGGTCCCGCAGGTTCTGGGCCTTCTCGCTAAAACGGAACAAACCCAGGCCCTGGCCGGAGTTGCGCAGGGCCGCAACGGCCTCGTCGCCGGAGACCTTCACCGGGGTCTCAGAAAGCACGATGGCACCGGCCGCGCGCACGCGCACCCCGCGGACCTTGGAGCCCTCGAGGAAGGCGCGAGTCTCCTCCGTGACGCCGACGATGTCGAGGGCGGCCGCTTCCTCGATGCGCACCGCGGAGCGGATGATGGGGTTGCCCGCGTTGGACAGCGACACCTCCGCGATGGCCAGCCACGGCGCGCCCGCCAACCCGGAGTTGTCGATAAGCCGCGCGCGGGTGCCGCTGGCCAGCAGGTAGTCTTCGCCCATGCGCTTGGCCACCTGCTCGGGGAAGGCGGTGGCCACGACCTCGCCCGGGTCGACGGGGCCGCGGTCATCGACCAGGCGCGCGAGGCGCGAGACCTCCTTCTGCGGCGCGCGGTGGCGGGTGAGGTCGGTGACCGTGGGGGCGTCGCCAAGCGCGGCAATAATGGGCGCGGCCTGGCTGCCGTGACGCAGCAGCGCGGCCCCGAGGCGCGGATCCGTAGGCAGCAGGGCGAGCTCCTGGGTGGCCCCGATGCGCTTGAGGGTGGCCTGCGCGGCGGCGAGGGCCGGACCGGGCGGGGGATCCAGGAGCGGGAAGTCGTCGCCCGCGCCCCAGCAGTCCAGAAAGAGTGCTGCCTGGGTTAGATCCGCGGAGAGGATCTCCGGGGTGGTGTGCGGGGAAAAGTGCTGGTAATCGTCCTGCGAATAGCAGCGGATGACGGTGCCGGGCGCCTCACGGCCGGCGCGTCCGGCGCGCTGATCGGCGCTGCTTTTCGACGTCGACACGGTCACCAACCCACTCATCCCGCGCTGCGCATCGCGCTTGGGCACGCGCGCGAGGCCCGCGTCGATGACGGTGCGCACGCCCGGCACGGTCAGCGAGGATTCCGCGATGGAGGTCGCCACGACGATGCGCTGCGCATCGGTATACAGCGCCGCGTCCTGCTCCGCGGTGGTCTGGCGGCCGTGCAGGGGATAGGCGTTGTGGTCGGCCAGGGCTTCGCACACGAGGTTGACCTCGCGCACGCCGGGTACAAAGACCAGGGTGGACTCGTGCTGCTGGGCGGCCAGCCGGGCCACGCCCTTCCAGAACTCCCGGTCCCCGGCCGCGCGGCCGGCAAGGGGCTCGTACGTGATGTCCAGCGGGTAAGTCGCAGCTTCCGTGGTGTGGATGGGTGCGCCTCCCATGAGCTGGGAGAACCGGGCGGCATCGACAGTAGCGGACATGGCGATGACGCGGAAGTCCTCGCGGAGCTGGGCCAGCTCCAGGCACATGCCGAGCACGAGGTCGGTGTCGAGCTGGCGCTCGTGCACCTCATCTATGGCAACAGCAGCCGCGCCCTCAAGCTCCGGATCGCGCAAGAGCCTCCGTAGCAGCACGCCCGGGGTGACGAACTCCACCTCGTGGCCTGTGCGGGAATCCCCGCGTACCGCGTAACCGATGCGCTGTCCGGAGAGCTCCTGGAGGCGGTTGGCCGCCGCGCGTACCGCCACGCGGCGCGGCGCGGTGACGATGATCTTGCCGCGGCCCGCGGCCTGATTAGCCAGCGCCGGCGGCACCAGCGTGGTCTTACCCGTGCCAGGCGGGGCCTGGATGACAACGTGGCCCTCGGCCGGAAGCGACCCGATGGTCTCCAGGACGGGCAGGCCGCGGCCGATGGCGGCGAGATCAAACATCGAGGTCCTGGCGCTCCCAGGCCTCCTCGTTGTCTACGAGCGTGCGCACCACGCGCCCCGGCGAGCCGAGCAACAGTGAGTTATCCGGGACGTCCCGAGTCACCAGCGTGCCCGCGCCCACGACGCAGTTCTTGCCCACGGTGACACCCGGCAGCACGGTGACGTTGGCGCCGAACCACGTGTTGTCCCCGATGGTGATGGGCTGGGCTATCTCCCAGCCGTCCGCGCGCATCTCATGATCGTTGACCGGGTGGCCCACCGTGATGAGGGAGCAGTTCGGCCCCAGCATGACGCGATCCCCCAGCGTGACCGGTGCCTGGGCCAGGATGGTGGCGCCGAAGTTGATGAACACGCCTTTACCCACGGTGACGTTGCGGCCGTACTCCAAGTTGAGCGGCGCGTGGAGGCCGGGCACCGCGGAGTCGGGGGAGAGCAGCGCGCGCAGGATCTCTTTCGCGCGCTCCGGGTCGGTGTTCTGCAGCTCGTTGAGCTCCTTGACCAACTGGAAGCCGCGCCGGTGCTCGGCGCGGACCTCCTCATTGACCCCGGGCATGAACCACTGCCCGCTGGCCATGCGTTCGAAGGATCCGGTATCAGGGTGAGTCATGCTCACCATCCTATTGTTTTGTCCTACTCGCGGGTGAGAACGTCAAGGGCGGCGCGGTGAATGAACACTTTCCCGCGGCCCTGCTGTATCTCTTCCACAATTCCCAGGTCAACCAAGTGGGCTAACCATGCGCTGGCGGTTTGGCGCTTGACGACGCCCATCTCCACCACGTCCGAGATGCGAACGTAAGGCTTGATGAGGATTAGTTCAGCCATCTCGTGTGGCTGGCTAATGACACCCGCAGCGCGAATCTCGTGCGCGGTGTTCTCCTGGATGGCACGGAGCTGGGTGATCATCGAGGACGCGTCGTCCGCCGCAGCGTACACGCCACGGATCATAAAAAGGAGCCAGTCCTCCCATGCTCCCTGAGCAGTCACGGCATTGAGGTAGCGATAGTACTCAGCCTTATTGCCGACGATATAACCGGACAAATACAAGACTGGAAGCTCAAGGAGTTTCTCCTGGATGAGATGGAGGACATTGAGGATTCGGCCGGTGCGTCCGTTGCCATCGTAAAAGGGATGGATTGCCTCGAATTGATAGTGAAGGAGCGCCATTTTCACTAGCGAATCCACGTCATGGTTGGAATAGATATAGTCCTCCCATGCCGCGAGGTGACCTTCGATAATCTCCTCGCCTTCGGGAGGCGTGTAAAGCCGCTGCTGCGTGATGGGGTTGCCGATGAAAGTTCCCGGCAGGGAACGCACCTCGGCCTGTGTGTCCAGAAGTGTGCTGCATACGATTTTTGCCGTCTTTTCTGATAGCGGACGCTGCGATAACGAGGACAAGCCTGCATGTAACGCGGAGTTATAGCGGAGAGCCTCCTTCGTGGCAGGGGAGGGCTCGGCATCGACCTGCCACGCTGCACGAAAGAGCTCGTCGTTAGTGGTGACGATGTTTTCGATTTCGGAGGAAGCGCGCGCCTCGCGCAGCGGGATGGTGGAGGTGATGATCTCCGGGTTCGGGATGAGCTGGCACGCGGTACGCAGTTCAGCGAGCTTTTCCTTGGCGTCGATGATGGCCTTAAGCACAGGGACAGTTTCCACGACGTCTGCAGGCGGGAGGGGCGGAAGCTCGTTGTAGGGAATTTCTGGACTGTAAGTTGCCATGGCAAAAGAATAGACATGTTTGGCGGATATGTCGATTTTTTCCGAAATTTTAAACATATCCCGGCGACGTGTCGATTGCGTCGACATATCCGCGTACCCTCGTCACTAATAAACGTTGACGTGCCCACGAGATTGAGGACACTCCCTCAAGGGCAGAAAGGCTCATCGACATGGCAAAAATCGGCATCATCCTCGGCTCTACCCGCGACGACCGCGCTGGACAGGCTATTGCCCAGTGGGTCGCTGACCTGGCCCAAGGCCGTAACGTCGGCGACGTGGAGTATGAGCTCATCGATCTCAAGGCCTTCGATGTCCCTGTTCTCACCACGTCGGTCATTCCGATGGCGGCCAACAAAAACTATGACGATGAGAAGGTCCAGGCCTGGTCCGATGCGATTGATGCCTGTGACGCATATATCTTCGTCACCCCGGAGTACAACCGCTCCGTGCTGGGCGCGTTCAAGAACGCCGTGGACTCCTTGGGCGCAGAGTGGGTGGCTAAGCCCATCGCCTATGTGGGCTACAGCTTCAGCGGCGGCATCCGCGCGGTGGAGGCTTGGCGCCTCGTCATGGCGAACTTCTCCATGACCCAGCTGCGCAGCCAGCTCGACATTTCACTTGCCACCGACATGCAGGACGGCGTGTTTAGCCCGGCCGACTTCAAGTCGGAGATGGTGAACAACATCTGCGCCGAGCTGGAACAGGCCCTTGCTTAAAGTTCTAGCTTAAGGCGCCACATGTCTGCCTCCGCACTGCTGGCGCTCATGGGGGTCTGGCTCGCGGGCTAGGTGGAGCTACTGTGCTTACCTGTTTCGCTGCAGGTGAAACGGCCCTTATAGTGGCCTGCGTAAGTGAAAACGCATGCGAGTATGGGGGTGTTAGGTGGCAGTCAGTGCCCTTGCGGCCTTGATGGGAGTGTGGTTCGCGGCGATGGCCTCGCCGGGGCCCGACGTGGTGCAAATTATCCGGCTGGGCGCGCGCTCGACCCGCGCGGCGGTGTGGGCCGCCATCGGCAGCACCACCGGCCTGGTGGTGTGGACGGTGGCCTCTCTAGCGGGCTTGTCCGCGCTGATTTCGGCCACGCCGCAGATCCTTGTCGCGTTGCAGGTCTTAGGTGGTGCCTATCTGTTGTGGATGGCGTATACGTCGATAAGCTCCGGCGTGGCCGAGCGCCGCGCATCCGCCACCGTCGTGGGCACCGAGCACCGCGCGCCGCAGCCCCGCGGCTTTAGCCCGGACGGCATCATCAAGGCCGGCACCGCGTACCGCATGGGCCTGGTGTGCGACCTGTCCAACCCCAAGGTGGTCATCTTCTTTGGCGCCATCTTTGCCAACTTCATCGACCCCGGCATGGGCCTCGGCGCCAACGCTCTGGTCGGCTCGGTGCTCATCCTGGAAAGCCTCCTGATCTTCGTGGGCGTGGCGCTGAGCACCCGCGCGGTATCGAAGTGGATGGCCCGGCATTCCTCCATGGTGGACATCGTCAGCGGCGGGATCTTCCTGCTGCTCGGCGTGGTCATTCTCATCGAGGGCTTCCGCGGGGTCCTGGCGCTCTAAAGGCTGTGGCGGCTCGGTATGCTAGTCGGCATGCTAGACGTCTCAATTAAGGGAGAATCCATCAAGCTCGGCCAGTTCCTCAAGCTGGCCTCCTTGGTCGCCACTGGCGGCGAGGCGAAGGAGCTCATCGAGCAAGGCCAGGTCACGGTCAATGGTGATGTCGTCGAGCACCGCGGCGCGGCGCTGGCCGTGGGGGACGTCGTGTGTGTCGCCTCCACGTGCGCCCGTGTCGCCGACGCCGACGATGACGACGACTACTTTGACGAAGCCACCGCAGACGATGACTTCGATCCGGAGAAGTGGAGGAACCTCTAGTGCCCGCATTCGAAGCCGAAGTAGGCATGCCCTACTGGATCACGCTGGCGAGCTCGGACCCCGCGGCCTCGGAGAAGTTCTACTCGGCCGTACTGGGCTGGGAGTTCGAGGACGGCATCGCCCGCCTGCAGGGCCTGCCCATCGCTGAAATCGTCCCCGGCCAGGACACCTGGGCCACCTACTTCCTCTCCCGCGACCTGGAGGCGGATTGCGCCCGCGTGGAGAAGCTGGGCGGCACGATCGTGGCGTTGGGCGCGCCCCTGGCCCTGGTGCTGGATAACGCCGGTGCCATGTTTGGGCTGGTGCAGCCGGAGCTGGACCGCTTCGTGGCTGGCGGCGAGCCGGGCACCCCGGTGTGGCACGAGCTGGCCGTCTCGGAGAACTTCCGCTCCACGCTGGACTTTTACGGCGAGCTCTTTGATTGGGAGATTCGCGGCGATGAGGAGTACGCGCTGGCGGAGGAAGAGGGCGCGGCGTTCGCCGGCTTCTGGAACGCCTCCGGACTGCCCAGCTTCTGGCAGACCTACCTGGGTGTGCGGGACGTGGACCAGGCCGCGAAGGCCACGGTGGCGGCCGGCGGTGAGGTCATCCGCGAGCCCTACGAGTCACCGTTTGGCCGCCTGTGCCTCATCGCCGACTCGACGGGCGCCACGCTGACCCTGTGCGAGGTCGAGGACGCTCCCGATGAACCCATCGAACTCTAAAGAGCATGGCCACGACGGAACGCGCAGAGGCTGTGCGGGCGGTAGTGCGCAGTATTCCGCCCGGTAATGTCTCCACGTACGGCGAGATTGCACACGTCGTCGGCGTCGGCGCGCGCTACGTGGGCTGGGTGATGTCCAAGAGTTCGGATTTAGCCTGGTGGCGGGTTGTCAACAGCACCGGCCGCGCCCACACCGCCGCGGCCCAGGCGCACTGGGACGCCGAAGGCATTCCCTACCGCGAGGACCGTGTCGTGCTCTCCGAGTGTGGGCTGGATGCGGCAGATCTGACGGCGGCTACTCGCCCGTCCCGCACGTGAAAGGACACCCGATGCGCGCCTGGACTTTTCTGGCCATCGCTATCCTCAGTGAGGTCATCGCCACCCTGTGCCTCAAGGCCGCACTGGCGCACCCGGCTGCCTACGTCGTAGTAGTTGTCGGATACGTGGCGGCTTTTACCTCGCTGCATCAGGTATTGCGCAGTGGCATGCATGTGGGTGCGGCCTACGGAATATGGGGTGCGACCGGCGTGGTACTCACCGCGGGTTTGTCTGCGCTCTTCTTCGGGGAGGAGCTCACGCCGCTCATGCTCGTGGGCATGGCCTGCATCATCGCGGGCGTGGGCTGCGTGGAGATGGGGGCTCGCGAGCCACACGCGGAGCTTCAAAAGGTGGATTCGTGATCTGGTTAGCACTGGCCATCCTCATCGAAGTAGCCGGCACGCTGGGCCTGCGCATGCTCGCCGTGCACGGCCAGAAGTGGTGGATTGCGTGGGTCGTGGTGGCCTATGTGTCCTCCTATGCTTTCTTGTCGCTTGCGCTGCGCGCGGGCATGCCGCTGGGCGTGGCCTACGGCATCTGGACTGCCTGTGGTGTCGCGCTCACCGCGCTGGCCTCCTTCGCGCTGTTCCGCGAGCCCTTCACGTGGGTCAAAGGAGTCGGCGTGGCGCTCATTATCGGGGGAGTACTCCTCGTGGACATGGGCTAAGACGCTGGACATAGAGTACGCTCAAAATGTGTTGACAAAAGCAGGCGCCCTAGCGCTTACCCTTACCGCCACGCTCGGTATGGCCCCGGCCGCCCAGGCCCTGACCTTCGACCCCGGGAAGGTCCCGCCGCGCACGCAAATGACCGTGCGCTATGCCGACGGCCACGTGGTGTCCACCGGCAATAGCCACGAATCCCGCCCTGCGCTCTCCTTGGTGAAGCTGTATCTGGGCATGTGGGTGCTCAAATACGGCGCGCCGGAGGACAAGGCCCGCGTGGAGAACATGGTGCGCTTCTCCGAAGACGCTACCGCGGGCGACCTGGAGCGCAGGTACCCGCAGGCAATCCCGGCGATCATCGGGGAGTACCAGCTGGGGGAGACCCACCACAACGGCTATTGGGGAAACACCACCACCTCCACGGAGGATATCTCTCGGTTCCTCGGTGCCATTTCAACCGACCCGGTTGCTGCCCCCATCATGAAGGGCATGGCCTCAGCTGCGCCGGCGGCTGCGGATGGCTACCGCCAAGACTTCGGCACGGCGAGGATCCCGGGTGTTATGGGCACGAAGTTCGGGTGGTCGGACGACCGCCAGGTGCACGCCAGCGCGTCCTTCGGGCCCGGCTACACCGCTGCGGCGAACACGTATGGCTCCCCGGCGGACCTCACCGCGGACGTCCTGGGCGCGGTCGAGGTAGCTGCACCGCCCGCCCCGGGCGTGCCGCCGCTGCCGCAGGCCCCCGGCTTCCCGCCGAACGTCCAGGAGCTGTGCGATCAAGCCTGCGCGGAACTCAAGCGGATGGTGCCAAGCTCCTCCCAGGCGTGCTAGCCGGCGCGCCGGGGTGAAGGAGAAGCTTAATCCAGCCTTTGCTAATCATAAGAACCTAATATAGGCTCGCCCGGGTACATCACTCCCCGGTGTGCTAGGCCCGTGTGAGGCCCGTGCCGGGGGAGAGTTTCCGCACCGACCCAGAAAGGCACCCCGGCTTTTCCCATGCGTTTCACCGTGAAGAACTCCGCTGCCACCATCACCGCCGCCACCGTGCTGTGCGGTGCTGTTGCCGCACCTGCCGCGCACGCGGCGAGCGACCCCGTACGCTCCCTGATCTCCCCGGGCACGTGCACCAGCATCACCGCCCTGGCGAACGACGGCAAGCCGGTTCCGGATCCCTCCATCCTCCACGACGGCGACTCCGTGCCCGCGTACTTCCAGGATGGCGTGCTCGACTACAAGGTGGCGGACAACTTCCCGTACCGCGAGCAGCTCGACGCTGCCGTGGCCGAGTGGAACGAGGCGTTGGACGGCAAGGCCTCACTGAAGGAAGTGCAGCCCTCCGAGGCGGACGAGGATACCGTCGCCATCCTCTACAAGCCGGAGCCGAACGGCTACGTTCAGGGAGCTGCCTACCCGGACCACAAGATGCTCTTCATCAAGACCCCGAATGCCCAGTACCCGGAGGCGCTGCAGGGCACCATCGCCCACGAGCTCGGTCACATGATGGGTGCTGGCCACTCCTGCGCCCACGCGCTGATGGCCGGCGCGAACCAGAACCCCATTTCCTACCACGTCACCCCACTGGACGCGGTGGCTATTGTCCAGGGGCAGTTCGACTAAGACCGCCCCTAGACCAGGCTGGGCGCGCCGGGGGAGTGCGAGTAGCTGTCATCCTGCTTAGCCAGCCGGTTGCCGCGGATGATAAGCGTGATCACCAGCGGGTACATGATGGCCGCGACGAGAACGTATTGGGTAATAAGCTGCCACGTCTCGTCCCACATGTAGTTCCACGCAAAGTGCAGGCAGAAGGAGCAGAATAGCGCGCCCACGCCGACGCCTAGGCGCCACCACCAGGGGCGGTGCGCCGCGTAGATGGCCCAGCCGATGCCAAAGCCGGCGATGGCCGTAAAGGACATGTGCAGGCCAGGGCCCGCCACAAGGCGCAGGCCCCACATCTGCAGCATGCCAATCCAGTCTGAGGTGGGGTGCATGATGGCGCCCATGGAGGCGTAGAGGCTGTTTTCAAAGACCTCGAAGCCCCAGCCCACCAGTGCTCCCACGATGAGGCCGTGCCAGGGGCGGTTGAGCTGCCGGAAGCTGAGCAGCACGAAGATCACGCCCAGCGCCTTGGAGAACTCTTCCGGGTAGGCGCCGGACCAGGACATCATGGATTGCTCCCAGCCCAAGCCCACGGTGAGGCTGCTCAGCGGCATCGACGAGGCCAGGGCCAGGGTGACCGCCGCGGCGCCGCCCCACAAGACGCTGGCTGCCACCCAGCCCCTGGCCGGCCGCGCCCACATGGGGCTCAACCGCCAGAGATAGATACCGAGGGCCAGCAGGACCAGGCCGAAGAGGAGACTCACCAACCCGGGCAGCGGGGCGAGGATGAAACCCGCGACCAGGTTGACCAGGGCCACCGGCAGACACAGGCCGATGATGACCCACAGGGCGATGCGGAAAAGTTTGCTCACTCGAAGGCCTCCATGAAGTGTTGTGCGACCGCCTCGGTGTCCCCACCCGAAAAGACGATCTGATAGTTGAGGTTGTCCTTAGCCACGCTGAAGGCCGTAACCGGCCCCAGGCTGTCCTCCACCCGCAGCACGAGCAGGTTGCCGTCGTGCTCGATGGGCTCGGTGGGCAGCGAGCTATACGCCGTGGCCCGCACGACGCGGCGCAGGGCCAACTCGTCATCGTCCACACCGTCCGTCACGTAGGCTTCCGCCAGCGTGTCCCCGCAGTCCCAGGCCTGGTTAGCCATGGACTCGTAGTTCCGGGAACACGCAAGGCCCTCGACGGGCTGGCGCCACTCTGGGTCATCGAGCACCACGGCCTCGGTGTCGGGCTCCTGCATCGGCAGCACCACGCTGAGGACGGCGGGCATGCCCAGCACGAGGAGCGTTGCCCCAAGCACAGCAAAAAATGGCCCCGTCATCTTCGCCGGCGGGAAACGATAAGAAGTCATGGCCACCACACTATCGTGTGCTTCTGACATACAGTGGCGAGCATGAAGGATCTGTACCAATTTGTTAACGGCCCGTGGGTTGCCTCCCACGTAATCCCCGATGACCGCGGCGTGGACGGCACGTTCCACACGCTGCGCGACGAAGCCGAGGAGCTCGTCCATGACATCGTCAAGGAGGATTCCGGCCGCCCCGGCACCCTCTACGCCTCCCACATGGATACCGAAGGCGTAAACGCCGCCGGCACGGCGCCACTCGACGCTGACTTGGATAAGCTCACCGCCGCCACGCCCGAGGAACTGGCGCACAACTTGGGCGTGCTCGAGCGCGAGGGCGTCGGTGCGCCGGCCACCTTCTGGGTGGAGAAGGACTCGGGATCCGAGGAGGCCGTGGCCTACATTATCCAGTCCGGCCTGGGCCTTCCGGATGAGGCCTACTACCGCGAGGAGGCGCATTCCCAGACCCTGGCCGCCTACGAGAAGCACGTTGCAGCCATGCTCGGCTTCCTCGACCCGGCCCGCCTCTTCGGCCTCGGCGCGGAGGCCGCGGCCACCCGCATCGTGGCCCTGGAAAAGGAGATCGCGGCCGGCCACTGGGACGTGGTCTCCGCGCGCGATGCGGTGAAGACGTACAACCCAGTGGACGTCGCTAAGCTGCCCTCCATCACCCGCGCCATGCTGGCCGGCGGTGGCCTGCCGGAGCACCGCGTGGTGTCCATGATGCCCAGCTACCTTGAGCATTTGGAGGGACTGTTCACCACCGAGCGCATGGCGGACTGGCAGCTGTGGGCCACCTGGCACATCCTGCTCTCCCGCGCGCCGTACCTCACCGAGGAGATCGGCCGGAAGAACTTCGAGTTCTACGGCACCACGCTCTCTGGTGCGACCGAGCAGCGCGATCGCTGGAAGCGCGCTGTGGGCCTAGCGGAGAGCATGGTGGGCCAGGAGATTGGCAAGGTCTTCGTGGACAAACACTTCCCGCCGTCCTCGAAGTCCGAGATGGATGAGCTGGTGGGCTACCTCATCGCCGCCTACCGCGAGCGTATCTCCCAGCTGGAGTGGATGACCCCGGCCACGCGCGAGCGCGCCCTGGAGAAGCTCTCCCAGTTCAAGGCCAAGATTGGCTACCCGGACACCTGGCGCAACTACTCCGACCTGGAGTTCTCCCCCAAGGGCGCGGATCTAGTGGCCAACGTGCGCGCGGGCAGCGCCTGGAACCACGACTTTGAGCTGGCCAAGATTGGCAAGCCGGCGGACCGCGACGAGTGGTTCTCCACCCCGCAGACCGTCAACGCCTTCTACAACCCGGTGGTCAATGACATCACCTTCCCGGCGGCCATCCTGCGCCCGCCGTTCTACAACCCGGACGCGGATGCGGCGGAGAACTTCGGCGCCATCGGTGCTGTCATCGGCCACGAGATCGGCCACGGCTTCGACGATCAGGGCTCGCAGTACGACGGCCAGGGCAACCTCAACTCCTGGTGGACCGAGGAGGACCGCGCCGCCTTTGAGAAGCTCACCGCCAAGCTGGTGGACCAGTACCAGGGCAAAGTGCCGAAGGTGCTGGAAGGCACCGACTCCGCCGGCGTAAACGGTAGCTTCACTTTGGGTGAAAACATTGGTGACCTGGGTGGCTTGGGCATCGCCGTGGTGGCCTACAAGAAGTACTGCGCCGACAAGGGCCTGGACATCAATGGCCAGGTCGCACCCTTTGAGGTCGAGGGGGCCGAGCCGGAGCTGGCGCAGCACGAGTACACCGGCCTGCAGCGCTTCTTCCTGGCGTGGGCGCGCGTGTGGCGCACCGCCATCCGCCCGGAGATGGCCACCCAGTACCTGGCCATCGATCCGCATTCCCCGGCGGAGTTCCGCTGCAACATCATCGCAGACAATATCGATGAGTTCTACGAGGCCTTCGACGTCGAGGGGGGCTTTGCACCGGAGGAGCGCGTCACCATCTGGTAGTACCCTGGGGTTCCATGAGTGAGTGGAACATTGGCGGCACTGACCGCCAGCTAACGCCGGAAGAACAACTCGACCAGCTCTCCTCCTACCTGGAGGTGCACTACCCGCTGCCGGACTTCCGCCCGCCCTGGGCCGGCGGAGGCTCCCCGGAGGCCGACCGCTACTGCGCGCTGCTGCCGGACCGCATCGTGCAGGCCTCCATGCTGGTGCTGGGTTCCGCGGTGGACCATTCGCTGCCGGGCACGGCCTTTACCGACGGCGTGACGGAGACGGAGTCTGAGGTAGGTGCGATCTTTGCGCCGTCGGAGGCGGATAACCGCCGGTGGGCGGTCTCCTTGCATTCGGGCGGCTGGTGGCGCGGCGATGGCAAGGCGCTTCAGATGCAGTGGCGCCCTGAGGTGGCCGCGGCCGCGCAGCTGTCCGGCACCACCATCATTGACGTGGACTATCCGCTCGCGCCCGAGCACACCGTGGCGGAGATGGTTCAGTCCGTCCAGGCGGCCGTGGACTATGCCCGCGCCCACGGCGCGGAGCACGTGACGGTGTGGGGCTATTCCTCCGGCGGGGCGCTGGCGGCGCTCGTGCCTGCCGACGCCCTCCTGCTCACCTTCCCCGACTTCGGCGCGCTGGCGAAGCTGCCGGAGGAGATTCGCGGGGACTATACCCTGGACGCGCACAAGCTGGGTGCGTCCTATTCCCGCATCCTGGTCCAGACCGCCCGGCAGGACGAGATTGCGGAGAAGGTGGAGATCCCCGAGGCGGAGAACGGCGAGTACGTCGCCATGCACCGCATCTCCACCCCGGCCGTGGCGCGCCAGCGCATTCGTGACGCGGCCGAGTTCTTGAAGAACGCTGCTTAAGAGCGCTGCCTAAAAGCGGCTTACTGCTCGCCCTCGCGCTTGATCTTCATCTCCGAGTCCTTCCACAGGCCGGAGCGCTGGATCACCTCGTGGTCGATCTGCGCCTCGGCCGGGGCGTTGCCCTCCGAGTCAGTGCGCAGCTCGTACTTCTCAATGGAGCCCCAGTCGCGCGCCCAGTCGTTGTTGAGGTAGCTGGGGATCTCGTAGGAGTAGTTGACCGCCTCCGCGGTGGCCATGGCGCCGCCGCCGGAGAAGGACTGGAAGTCCGTCAGCGAGTTCTGCGCTGCCGCGTCCGGCAGGATGCGGTACTGCGGGATTTCGGTCACGCCGGCGTAGTGGTCGAAGGTGCGCTGGCAGGGGAACTGCAGCGCCACCGACCAGTCCAGCAGCGCCGGGGTCTCGGAATCGAACTGGGAGTTGATAGAAGCCAGCTCCGGCACGCGCGGCGGAGTAAATGCCAACCAATCATTCTCATCGGTGGAATCATCCACGGCCACCAGGCGCACGACGTTGGCCTCCTCCGGCAGCTCATCGAGCGCGATGCGCAGGTTGCGCCACTTCGGCGTCGCGCCGACGTCGGAAAGCTCGGCCTCACCCTTGTCGGTGACCTTGCCGTCCTTGAGCGTGCCGTACTCCAGAGTGAGCTCCGTGCCCTCCTGCTCCACGCCGTTGACGTCGTGGTGGTGGATCTTGCCCGCAGCAGACACCGAGAGGACCGGGGTGTTGTCGCCCGCCTCCGGCAAGTTGTACCACTGCGTGGTGATGGTGGCGGTGGAGCGCTGCGCATCGGAGTAGGAGCCCATGACCGGGACCTTGGTGTAATCCAGATTGAAGGGCAGGTGCATCTCGGAGCCGTTGATGCCCAGGGTGCCGCGCACGCCGCCGGCGGAGGAATCCGTCACCTCGCTGTCCTTGGAGCTGTCCTGCGCGGTGCCCTCGGAGGCAGAGCCGGAGCCGGAGTCAGCATCCGAACCAGAATCGGTGGTGGCGTCGGTAGCGGTGGCGTCCTTCTGTTCGTTCGAGGACGAGGAGTCACCGCTGGAGCTGTTCGCAATCGCGCCTACCGACGCCGAGTTGAGGTTCTCCGGCTCGATGTCCTCCTTGATCATGTTGGGGCCGAAGCCATAGTGATCCTCCGAGGAATCCACCAGGGAGTCCTTGAACTCGCCCTTAACGGGGCGCAGGAAGGAATCGTTCGTGTTGGTCTCCACCATCGTGGCATCCGCCAGCGAGCAGGACTCGCCGCGCAGGGAGGCCAGGTTGCCCTTGCCCACGGAGTAGGAATCCGCCTGGGCCACGTAGCCCTTGGCAAAGGACGCGCAGGAGAATCCCACGATGGCAATGCAGGCCACGGCCAGCGGCGCGGACATCACACCCGCCCAGCGCGAGACCTTGGCGGCGGACTCCTCCTCAAACTGCGCGAGGGTGCCGGCCTCCTCGGCCTTCTTCTTGCGGAAGCTGTGGATGAGGGACTGGTAAATGCCGATGGCTACGACGATGAGGCCGAGGGCCAGGACCACCGTGTTGGCCTCGATGGCCTTGAGCTGCACTGTGCGGTCCCACCACGGGATGCCGAAGGAGGACACGTACCACCAGGCGTTCCAGCCGGCCAGGGAGATAGCCAGGAGGAAAATGACGGAGGCGATGGAGAAGGTGCGTGCCCGCGGCGAGCGCATGGCGATCTGGGAGAGCACCACCGAGCCCAAGGCCGCGATGACACCGGCTAGGCCGGCGTAGATGCCGAAGTGGTGGGTCCACTTCGTCGGCGTGAACATGAGGAAGAACGCCGAGAGCGCCATGATGGCCAGCAGGCGTTGGGTGGGGCCGACTTCTGCGCCCACGACGCGGTGGTTCTTGATGAAGGCGTAGATGATGAGCGCCAGGCAGAAGAGCATGGTGAACATGGCGAAGCGGCGCGTGAGCGAGCCGTCCACGGAGGGCTCGAAGAGCGTGGCGTAGCGCACGAACTCCGAGTACCACGGCAGCGACGGGCCCACCGCCGAGCGCACGCGGGTGGACTCCAGGACCGTGGCCAGCGTCTGATCGCCGAACGCGGCGACCATGACCGCGGTGCCGCAAGCCAAAAATGGTGCGACGAGAGCCAGCCAGCCCACCTGCTTGGAGCGCTCACCCATGATGCGGAACAGGGTGGGCAGGCTGACCAGGAAGATACCCACGGCGGTAAGGCCCGTCGGGCCCGCGGCCAGGGTAACGGCGGCCACGATGGTGCCCACTGCCGCCGGCAGCAGGCGGCGGGTGGCGATGGAGCGCTCGAAGGACGCCCAGGTCACCATGACGCCGAGTGCGACGATGGGCTCCGGGCGGATGCCGTTGTTGTACGGCAGCCAGAAGGCCAGGAACATAAACGCGGCCGTCCAGTGCGCCAGGCGGCGGTCGTTGACCCGCGCGCCAAAACGGGGGAGCATCTCGCGCGAAAGGATAAACCAGATGATGAGCGCCGAGATCAACGACGGCAGGCGCACGATGATGGAGGCACTGGAGAACTGTGCCAGCCACGCCACCAGGTCGTAGTAGGGGGCGCCGAAGGGGGCCTCCGGAACGCCGTACCAGCGGTAGTAGTTCGCCATGTACGTCGCGTGATCGGAGACGCGGCCCATGGTGAGGATGAAGCCGTCATCCGACGTGTTGGAGCCAAAGATGTACCACCAGCCCAGCACGGCGGCGACGACACCGTCGAGCGGGCGGATCTGCTTCCACGTGGCGGGCATAAAACCGTAGCGCTTGCCATCGAGGCGGTCGATGCGCCACAGGCACACCAGGCTCAGCACTACCATGGCCAAGCCCAGCCACATGGCCACGAGCTTGAGCACTGTGGGGGAGGAGGTAAACCGCGAGTTGATATCGACGTGGATCTTCAGGTCACTGCCCAGCGCCTGCACGTTCTCCGGGGTGTTGTCGATCTCCGTGTAGACGCCGGTGACCTGCGGGCGCATGTCCTCGTCGGTAGTCTCGGAATACTTTCCGGCGGTGACCGTGGTGCCGTCGCCCGTAGCGTCGATGGTCAGGACGGCGTCGTCCGGCAGCTTCTTCAGCTCGTTCGGCGTGAGGGAGAAAATCACCTCATCCAGGCTGGTGACGGACAGCCCCTGCTCGTCGGCGCGAACGAACATGCCGCGGTTGGTGGCCTTCTTCGACTCCGGTGGGAGGGTGCCGTAGAGCAGGTCCTGATCCTCGCGCAGCTTATCGACGGCCGCCAGCGGGATCTCCGCCTCAATATCCTCCGGCGCCACCGCGATGAGCGGGGCGTTGACGGACTGTAAGGAGCCCTGTTGAGGCCAGTCGAAGGAGGACTGGGTTTGGTTGACCGGCAGCAATGGCGTGGCCACGAAGCACAAGAAGCCAATGAGCCCGGCGACGATAGCCGTGAGGCGCAGCGATCGCGGCGCATCCTGGCCCTTCTGGCTCGTGGACTGCTGGGCTTTGAGCGGCGTGGCGGTGGTTTTCCTATCTGACACGGCGATCAGTGTACGTCACGGCCACGCCGTAGTAAGAATGAAATCAGGCCCGCGCCGCCACCACAAAGGGGCCGATTTGGGCGGTCTCCCAGCCCTTGTCAAAGACGTCCGGATTGAAGAAAACCGCCCGGTAGCGCACGTTGGGCTGGTTGGGGTAGATGTCTTCGGCCAGGTGCGTCTTGTAGCCGTCCTTGGGGTGCTCCAGATCACCGCGGAAGATGAAGACGTCCGGTCCGCGCCACGTGGCAGAGTCCAGGGCCTTGGCGAACTCCTCCGGGGTCTGATCCCAGGAGTGCTCGGCCCAGGACTCGATCTGCAGGTTGCGCGTGCTGAACTCTCCCAGCGGGTTGGCGTAGTTGCTGGTGAAGGCGTTGAAGCCGAAGTACGGGTTGTAGGCCATGAACAGCTTCTCATCGGTGAGGACCACCGTCTCGTCCGCCTTGTGCCCCTGGGCATCGATGAACTCGCGGATCTTCAGGTAGTTCTCAGCGGAATCGCTGGTGTAGCGGTCCGCGCGCTCGCCGTAGCCGTCGGTGTCGGTGTAGGCGTGGTCCAGGGCGGTCTCGTTGGCCTCCGGGATCTGCTGGGCGTAGTAGACGCCGCCGATGCCCAGGATGAGGGCGAAGACCACGGTGACGCGCTTGCTGGTGGACTCACTAAAGCGTGCGGGGTACAGCGTGGGTAGACCCATGAGGCGAAGCTCTGCGAGTGCCAGCACGCCGGCGGTGGCGAAGAGGACCACCACGACCACCTCGAGGCGGAAGCCCAGCAGCGTGGTGCCGGCCAGGGTCGTCACCATCGACGCCACCGTCCACAGGTAGGCGCCGACCAGCGCGGTGCTCATGGCGCGGATATCCGGCTCATCGATGCGGATGACCAGGTACACCAAGCCGATGATGCTGATGAGGCCGATGACGGAGAGGGAGAGGAAGGGCGCCGGAATCTGCGTGCCCTCCTCCGGGAGGTAGCGCTGGGCCGTGGACTCCAGCGGGGCGGTGGCGCGCAGTACCCCGAGGACGTAGGGGGTCCAGGCGATGGCCGCGATGGCCAGGGAGCCCACGGCGATGACGGCCAGGCGCACGGCGGGCAGCCAGGTGCGCTCCGCCACGCACGTGGCCAGCGCGATGAGGCTGACAATGGTCAGGGCTACCGCGCCGGTAAACAGCGTGTAGAAGCAGGCGGAGATTCCCAGGTAGATGGCGATTCCTGCGGTGGATAGCCAGGAGCCACTAAACGCCCGGGAGCACAACACCGCCACAGCCGGCACACCCATGGCAATAACCGCGGAGTACGGCTCCTCGGCGCCGATGGTGAGCGTCACGGCGGTGGTGACCAGGGCGATGGCGGTGGCCACCGGCAGCGAGCCGGACAGGCGCTGCCACACCGGAATCAGGATGCAGCCAGCCACGGCCAAGGAAATCAGGGACCACGGCTGGAAGACCTCCCAGCCGGGCATGCCCAGCAGGTTTGCTAGGCGCCCGCCCATCCAGAACCAGCCCAGCGGGTAGAAGGTGGGCAGCCCCTCGTAATTCATGTCCGCGTAGGAGCTCATGTCGGTTGCGCGGGTGAGGAACTGGGTGCGGAAGACCTGATCCACCTGCACGCCGTCCAGCCACAGCCGCGAGGCGGAGAGCGGGAGGCCGATGGTGGTTAGGGTAAGGAGCGCGGGGGAGACGTAGCACAGGGCGGTGGTCAGCCACGCGCGCCAGCGCGGGCGGGAGCCCTTGTGCTCATCATTTAACCACCACACGCACAAGGCGCCGACGATGGCGACGGTGAGCACGGTTCCGGCCGTGCTCAGGGCGCGGGTCACCATGGAGGTGCTAAATGCCGGCAGGGACACCGTCTTGAAGGCGAAGAAGCCAAGGAGCGTGACGAGGCCGCCGCCTAGAGCGGCGGCGGCGATGCCCGCGAGGCTAGCGCGACGCGACACGAGGTCTGCGTCGTATTCCATAGCGAGGGACTCAGTCATGGTGACAGTCTCCCACATGCTGAGGAGATTGCAGGAATTTAAACAGCGAAGCTTAGAAAGGAAGCTTGCGGAAAATTGCCTGCGGAATGAACTTGAAGCCCAAGGAGACGTACTCGAAGAGCGGGTGGACGAAGATGGACTGCTTGCCGTCCAGAACCGCCTTGACGGTGGCCTTGGCCACGTCGGAGACATTGACGGTCAGCGGAGCCTCGCCGGCTTCGGCCGACATCTTGGTGCGCACCTGGCCCGGACGGACCACGAGCACCTTGGCGCCGGAGTCACGCAGGGCCTCACCGAGGTTGATGAAGAAGCCGTCCACGCCGGCCTTGGAGGCGCCGTAGACAAAGTTCGAGCGGCGCACGCGCATGCCGGCGACGGAGGACAGCGCCACGATGGTGCCGTGGCCCTGCTCCTTGAACTTCTGTCCCAGCAGCACGCCGAGGGACACCGGGGCAGTGTAGTTCGTCTCAGCGGAGGCCACGGCCTGGGCCTGGTCCTGCCACAGGACCTCCTGGTCACCGAGGGTGCCGAAGGCGACGATGGCCACGTCGACGTCGCCGCGCTCGAATGCACGGTTAACCACGTCCGGGTGGCCCTCGAAGTGGGTGGCGTCAAAGTCGAGGACCTCGACGTCAGCGCCGCGGGATTCGAGCGTGGCGCGGGCCTCCGCAATGCGCGGGGATTCCGGGCGGGCTGCCAGGGTGACCTTGGCCGGGCCGCGCTCGAGGAACTCCTCGACGATGCCCAGGCCGATCTCGGAGGTGCCGCCGAGAAGGAAGATGTGTTGTGCTTGGCCTACTGCATTGAGCATGGTGGTGGTCCTTTCTAGTGCAGCTCGAGTCGACGGGACATATCGGAGGCAAAGACGCCGGTCGGGTCAATCTCGTTGCGAGTCTTGAGCCAGCCTTCCATGCCGGGGTACATCTTGTGGAAGTTCTCCGCAGAGGTGCGGGACTCCTTGGCCAGGTAGAGGCGGCCGCCAAACTCCATGACGCGCTTGTCCAGATCGTCGAGGAAGGCGCCCAAGCCCGGCTTGATGGGGAAGTCCACGCAGACGTTCCAGCCCGGCATCGGGTAGGACAGCGGGGCCTTGTTGCCCGGGCCGAACAGCTTGAACACGTTCAGCGCGGAGTAGTGGCCGGACTTTTGCATGTCACGGATGATGTCCTTGAAGGGCTCGACGGCGTCGGTCGGCACCACGAACTGGTACTGCAGGAAGCCGTTGGAGCCGTAGCCGCGGTTCCACTCGCCGATGAGATCCAGCGGCTGGTAGAACTGCGTGAGGTTCTTGACCTGGTTACGGGCCGGGGAGCCCATGAGGTAGTACGCCTCACCGATGGCCATGAGGGACAGCTTGTTCATGGTGAAGTTGGGGAAAATGTCCGGCACAGTCATCAGCTGCGGGGCGTTGAACTTCAGCGGATCCTTCGCCAGCTTCGGGGCGAGCTCTTCCAGCTGCTCCAGGGTGGCCAGGGAGCCGCGGGAAATGGTGGAGCGGCCCAGCTTCGGCTCCGGGGAGATGACGTCGAACCATGCGGAGGAGTAGGTGTAGTTGTGCTCCGAGCCGTCGGAGTGGAACGCGACGGTCTCCTCCAGGTTGCTCGTGCGGTCCGTATCCGCGATGAAGTAGGCGGTCTCCGTCTTGGTCATCTTGATTTGCGCGCGCAGAATGATGCCGGTCAGGCCCATGCCGCCGACGGTGGCCCAGAAGAGCTCACCTTCCGGGTCATCGGAGGAGCCTTCAGGTTCCAGGTGGAGGACGCGGCCATCGGCCACGAGCAGCTCCATGGAGACAACGTGGTTGCCAAAGGAACCTGCGGAGTGGTGGTTCTTGCCGTGGATGTCCGGGCCGATGGCACCGCCGATGGTGACCTGGCGGGTGCCCGGCAAGACTGGTACCCACAGGCCGTACGGCAGTGCGGCCTTCATCAGCTGGTCCAGGGTGACGCCGCCGTCGACGTCAACAATGGCGGACTCCGGGTCGATGGAGTGGATCTTGTTCAGGGCTTGCATGTCGATGACTAGGCCGCCGGCGTTCTGGGCCGGGTCGCCGTAGGAACGGCCCATGCCGCGGGCGATGACGCCGCGGCGCAGGTGAGCAGGCTTGTCGGAGTTGTCCTCCGCAACCTGGGCAACGGCAGATTTGATGACGTCAACGTCCGGGGTGGACAGTACGTGGGCAGTGGTCCGTGCGGTGCGGCCCCAACCGTAGAGGGACTTTTCAGTGGTATGTAGTTCCATCTCTTACTCTTTGACTCGACGTGATGTGTCGATGTCTAAGCCTACCTAGCCTGGGGCACCAGTGGCGCGAGGTAAAACGTGAGTTTCAGAACAATGCAGAAATAACCGGGCAGGTGTACGTGACTGGTTGTGCGGGGATTAGTAGAGATCCATGATGTCCCGGATCTCCTCCGGCAGCTGCTCCTGCGAGGTGATCTCGGGCCCCTCATAGGCGCGCAGAATCTCATACACCCGGGTCCGGGATGCGGAATCGAGGATGGGAAGCTCCTCCGCAATGAGCCTGGTCATGAAGCCGTCGAGAGGCAGCGCGGTGTGCTCGGTGGCCAGGAAGTGGCCGTGGCGCTTATCGTCCTCAGCGCGGTCATCGTGCGCCGCGCGCTGCGCCGGGGTGAGGTGCTCTTTCTTGGAGGAGTACATGCACGGTAGCCTACCGCCCGCCTAGAGTGGGGCGGTATGACTTCTCCCAAGACTGATAATTACGCGTTGGATGACACTCTGGCTGGCCGCATCACTCAAGCTGCGGCAGTGGGAATCATGACCGCGTTTCCGGACTGGATTAAGAACAAGACCGCCCTGGTCTTCACCTACATCTTCTCCTCCTTGGGCTTCGGTGCACTCGTGGCCGTGACCAACGCCCAGAGCCACGAGGACCGTCCCGAGCCGGAGCTGCCCGATACCCCGGCATGGGCCATCCCGGTGGCCGCCGGAATCCTGGTGCTGGGCGGCTGGCTGACCATCAAGACTGAGCAGGGCGTCGTGGGCTTCATCCGCCGCCGCGGCGTGTCCAAGCCGTGGACCGTATGGGGCTCCATCAGCGCGGCCCTCACCTTCGTGCTAAGTGAGCTGGAGGCGCGCGAGAACGCCGCCCGCAGCTAAAAATGCGTATGGTGGGGCCCATGAGCTCAAAGGTCACAGATCTGGCGCAGGTACGCGCCGTACGTGACCGTGCTTCCCAGCCCCCTGCCCGCACGCTGCTGTGCCAGGTATCCAACGTCCGCGCCGAGGCGGAGGTGCACCGCCAGATCGGATTCAGCGACGCGTTGACGTTTAGCCAGCTCCACCATGTTCTCGAAGTGTGCTTCGGGCTGCCGGAGGAGTCCTCACCGTGGCACTTTTTTGAGCATCACGATGCCCGCGGTCAGCGCATCGATCCTGCCCACCCAGTGCGGGAGTTCCTTCGCCGCGAAGGCGCGCAGATTGATTACGCCTGGGGGCTGTGGGACTTCGAGGTCATCGTTGTAGAGACCTATCCGCGCGATAGCGGCACGCCAGAGGCCCTGTGTGTGGGCGGCTCTGGGTCTTTTCAGACTCCGTTCGATCTCACCGCCGTGAACGCGGAGCTCACCGGCCAAGAGACCATCGATGAGGTCCTTGACCTCGTCGTTCCGCCCGTGCGCGCGTTGATTGAGCGCACGAAGCTGTATGACTTCGTCCCCCTGCTGCAGGCCCTTGACCTGCACCGCGAGGTCGCCGTGGGCGCCGATATTCTCGGCGCCCTGCGCACCCTCCCGCGGGAGGTCACCACCGAGGGGCAGGACGCCTTTTGGTCCATGGCGCTGGCCCTGTCCTGCATGGGCGGCGAAGAGCTCACGGACTCCGTGGCGGAAGCCGCCATGGCCGCGCTGGGCTGGGTGGATGATGCCGGGTCAGATAGGACCGGCGCGGACATTCGTGAGCTGTGCGGGGCGTCCCTCAGCGTGCTGGCGTCCATAGGGGCCTACGGGGCTGACGCCGCCGCGCCGGTGGACCGCTTGGACATTTACCGCGCCCTTGTGCGCAGGTAAAGTATTTCGGCGTGACTGAATCTTCCCCTGCCTCGTCCACCTTGCGGACACAGCTCGTGCGTTTCGTGTCAGTAGGCGTATTCACCGCGGCCATTGACTATGGCCTGACCCTATTGCTCACCTACCTAGGCCTGCACCGCTCCCTGGCCAAGGCTATCGGCTGGGTCTTCGGCACCATCGCCGCATACGTCGCCAACGCGCGCTGGACCTTCGGCGCGCAGATGTCCGGGCGCACCGCCGGGGCCGTGGGCATGCTGTACCTGTCTACCTTTGCCGTCCAGAACTTCCTGTACTGGGTGCTCAACGCCCCGCTCATCCACATGGGCTTTGAGGGCGCTGTCAAGGACACCATCGCCTTTGTCATCGCGCAGGGTGTGGCCACGGTGACAAACTTCGCCATTCAGCGCGCCTTCATTTTCAAGGGAAAGTAGACTCCCATCATGCCCAGCCGCGCCGAACGCCTCTCCCAGTCGAACTCCCTGCATGCGCAGGGGGCCAAGTTCGCGATCACGGGTGCCATCTCCGCGGTAGTGGATGCCAGCGTCACGTGGCTGTTCCAGATCGGCCTGGATCTCTTCGGCGACGTGACCTCCCGGACCATAGGTTTCGTGGCGGGCACCCTCCTGGCTTACCTGCTCAACCGCAGGTGGACCTTCAACGCACATGCCTCAAAGCGCCGCCTCGCAGCCGTCATCGCTACCTATGCCATGACGTACGTGATCAACATCGTGCTGTACCGCTGGGCGTTCCCCTTCTTCGATCATGACCTTGACTGGCCCTCGTCGTGGGCCCTGGCAGTCGCTTTCATAATTGCGCAGGGCACGGCGGCCGTTATCAACTTCTTTGTGCAGCGCTGGGTCATCTTCCGCAGCACCCGCAAGTCCTTCGAGGTGAACTAGCTTCTAGGGGCGGCGGAAGTCTTCCTTGCGCCCGCGGTTGTGCAGGCGCAGCCACTCCAGGAAACCCTGCACGTCGTGCTGCTGGACCAGGAAGAACCAGCCGAAGCGCGCGAACTCCTGCGGCAGAAGCTTGCGCATGCCGCGTTGCCACAGCAGGTAGCCGCGGTTGCGGTAGGTAAAGAAGCGCTTGAACTCGCCTTCTGGGTATTGCGTGTGCATCTTGCCGCCCAGGATCGGCTTGAACTCCTCGGAGCCGTCCGGGTGCAAGTAGCTCGTGGTCAGCGCAGTGCCGAAATTGAGCCCTGAGTTGACCAGGCGGCGGTGGTATTCCACCTCATCGCCGCGGATGAACAGGCGATAGTCCGGCACGCCGATGATCTCCATGGCCTCAGCAGAGATAAGCGCGCCGTTAAACAGGCTGGCGATACCCGGCAGGAAGTCGCCCTCCAGCTCATCCATGCGCCTGCGCCACACCAGGCCCTGGCGCAGCGGGAAGGCTAGGCGGCCGGGCTCATCAATATTGCACACGGCGGGGGAGACCTCATGCAGGCCATTGCTTTCCGCCACGCGGTAGAGCTCCTCCAACACGTGGTGGTCCGCCGGGCGGCCATCATCATCCGCGCACCATACCGCGTCCGCACCCAGCGCCAGGGCTGTCAGGAAGCCCAACGCGAAGCCGCCTGCGCCACCCAGGTTGGTCTCTGAGGGAACATAGACAGCTCGCTCGCCGGCGAGCTCCTGCAGAAGCTCCTCCACGGCTTCTTCAGCACCGTTGTCCACCACGATGACCCATTGCACCGGGTGCGTCTGGTTCACCACCTGCTCCAAGGAGGCGCGCAGGAGCTCCACGCGCTGGTGGGTGACGATTACGGCGGCCGTGGTTCCGGCCGGGGACAGGGTGGCAGTCATGCGCTCCATTGTGCCACCCCGCGCGGGCGGCCTAGGGACGTGACATGAACCTGTTGCAGATTTAGGCGTTGACGCCCGGAATCTTGATAAAGCCAGAGTTCACGCCGTTGACCACAGCGGCAATGAGGCCGAATACAACCGCAGCGATGGAAGTACCAGCGAGGATCTCGGCGGTGGTCCCCACCGGGTACTCTTTAGCCGTGTCATTCTTCAACGAGGACATAGCGAAGTCCTTGACGGAGCCAGCAGTCTCAAGGTCCTTCTGAAAATCCTTAACGGAGCTCTTCTCCTTTTCCTGGCCTTCCTTGCTGGAGTCGCTGCTTGAGCCGTCCTTCTCGTCCTTGCTGCTGGCGACCTCGATGCCTTTCTCAATGCCGTAATCCACGGAGGATGCGACGCCGTCGCCGCCGGCGAGTTCCTTTCCACCTTGCTTGAGGATGTAGCCGAGTACCTCAGCCTCGGAGACCTCCGAAGACCCCTTCTCGGCAGCAGTAGCAGGTGCAACGGACAGGGCCAGTGCAGTAGCGGCTGCCATGGCAGCAGCGGTGAAACGCTTCATGGAAATGCTCCTTGAGAGATAAGTCAATAGTATTGAGGGTAAATCTACCGCACTGAACAGGAGCGGGAAGCAAGATCTGGATATTGCCGTGCGCGTCACTTGTTCACCAGCAAGTTCAAATGACCTGAGGGCGCACAATAACGCAAAAGCTCCAGTCCATAATGGACTGGAGCTAGAAGAGTTAAAGCAACAAGCTTTAGACGTTCAGATTAGAACGGAAGGGAAACACCCGGGACGAGGCCGTTCTGAACTGCGGTGTAAGCAGCGCCGAGGACGGCTGCGGTGATGCCAACGCCCCAGAGGATGTCAGCGGTGGTGCCGTACTTGTAGTCCTGCTTCTTGTCGTTGTCGTAGGAAGACTGGTAGAAATTGTCAGAAGCCTTGGAAGAATTTTCGCTCTCGCCGGCGATCTTCCAAGTTCCCTTAACGGAACCCCAGTGCGGTCCGGAGACGAACTCCTTGACGATGCCGTCAACAGTAGACTCGCCCGGCTGTGCAGCAGAGGCAACACCAGTGGACAGGGACAGTGCGGTAGCAGCGGCAACGACGCCGGCGGCGAAACGCTTCATGAGAGAGCTCCTTAGGAAAAGGGATTAGGCCTGTGTTTCAGGTTCCTAATTAGAATAGGAAACTTCGGCGGAAAGTGGAAGTGAATCGGTATTTTTTACCCCATAAGGTGGTGCTGTGCGCTGGGGATACGCCGCATTTATGTATGAATTTTAAACATAATTCGCTTCCGCAGCCAGAGAAGAGGGGCAAGAGGCGCCTAACCGACGAAGATCCTGAATCCGCCGCCGTCAACAAGAAGAACTTCGTCAGTTAGGGACCCTGGAACGCACAGTATCCGTGAAAACCAGCGATTTCTCGCATCTTTTCACGGAAAGTAAGCGACGGGCCTAGGCTTCTTCCTCGTTCTCAAAGCGCTTGCGCAGGTCCTTAACGTACTCGCCCACCTCGGGGCCCTCGTACTGGCCCACGACGTCGGAGACCTCGCCCACGGAGCGGATCTGGCCGTGGTCGATCCACAGGGCGGTGTCGCACAGCTGCGCCAGGAAGTCGTTGGAGTGGGAGGCAAAGACGAGGATGCCGGAGCGCTTCACCAGCTCTTGCAGGCGCACGCGGGCCTTGGCCATGAAGGCGGCGTCGACGGCGCCAATGCCTTCGTCGAGAAGCAGGATCTCCGGCTCAATGGAGGTCACCACGCCCAGGGCTAGGCGCACGCGCATACCGGTGGAGTAGGTGCGCAGTGGCATGGCCAGGTAGTCGCCCAGCTCAGAGAACTCTGCAATCTCATCCATCTTGGCCTTCATCTGCTTGATGGACTGGCCCAGGAAGAGGCCGCGGATGATGATGTTGTCGTAGCCGGAGATCTCTGGGTCCATGCCCACGCCCAAGTCGAAGACGGGGGCCACGCGGCCGCGCACGTCGGAGGAGCCGCGGGTGGGCTCGTAGATGCCGGACAAGAGGCGCAGCAGCGTGGACTTGCCGGCGCCGTTGTGGCCCACCAGGCCGACGCGGTCGCCCTCTCGCAGGTGCAGGTTGATGTCCTTGAGGGCCTCAACCACCACGGTCTTATCCGCGTTCTGACCAATAGCGCCGCCGGCGGAGGAGAGCACGGCCTTCTTCAGCGAGCGGGACTTGGCATCAAAGATGGGAAAGTCCACGCAGGCGTTATACGTATCAATGGAAACCATGGACAAACCTTTCTAGACCCAGTAGGAGACGCGGAAGCGCCACCGCTTCATGGCCAAGCCTGCAATGAGAAGGCCGGCAACGGTGCAGCCGACGACGATGAACCAGTGATAGGCCGGCACGTGCACGCCGATGAGCGGGCCGCGGACAATCTCCATGTAGTGATACAGCGGATTGAGCTCTGCAATACGGGCGCGGCTGGCCACGGCCTCGCCCTGGTCCTTAAGCGTCGAGGTCATCCACACAATCGGGGTGACGTAGAACAGCAGCTGGGTCAGCGCCTCCAGCAGCGGGGCGACGTCACGGAAGCGGGTGGCGATGATGCCAAAGAACATGGCCACCCACACGCCGTTGACCAGCAGGAGGGCTAGGGCCGGAATACACAGGAAGAACTCCCAGCCCAAGTTGCGCGGGAAGATAAGAATGAGCAGCAGCCAAATGATGAGGTTGTGGCCCAAGAACAGGGTCTGCCGCCACACCAGGCGGTAGACGTGCACCGAGAGCGGCGCCGGTAGCTGCTTAATCAGGCCCTCGTTATCAATGAAGACCGTCGAGCCTTCCTTGATGGCGCCGGAGATGAAGTTCCACATAATAAGGCCCACGGTCACGTGGGGCAGGAACGTTGCCACCGGGATCTGGAAGAGCATGGAGTACAGCAGGCCCAAGGCCGCAGCCATGACGCCGGTGGCGATGGTGATCCAGAACGGGCCCAGCACCGAGCGGCGGTAGCGCTGCTTGATGTCCTGGATACCCAGCTTGAACCACAGCTCGCGCTGGCGAGCGCCTTGCATCAGGTCGGCGAAGGCCGCCGACATGGTCATAGACCGCGAGGCCGGCTCCTCGCCGGGTGCAGGCGCGGTGGTCATGCGGGCGACGTCGTCACGCAGGTTTTTCTTGTCTTGCACGACAATCACCCTAGCGCCTGGGTCTGGCAAACACCTAGACACACGCCCACCACCTGCGAAAACATCGACGAGCTGGGGAAATCTTGGGTTAGGAAAGATTTACGTGGAGAGTATAGAGTAGGGAGGCGTTCACACGATTTGAGAAAGGGGTGCAGCATGACGCAGCAGTATGACGTCGCCAGCGTGCGAGGTCTCTACACTGGCCTGTCCGATGGCTGGACCTACCTCAACGCCCATTCCGCACCGCAGATTGCGGAGCGCGTGGCCTCCGGCGTGGCTCGCTCCTTCCGTACCTCCGCCACGGTGAAGCCGCAGGAGGACGCCGCGGGTGCGCACTCTGCCCGCCGCGCGCCGGGCGAGCTGTTGGCGGATGACATGTATTCTTCCGCGCGCCGCGCGGTTGCTGATCTCACGGGTGCGACGGCGGATCGCGTTATCCTCGGCCCGTCCCTGTCGGTGCTTTACCAGTCGCTGGCTGCCGCGCTGCGCCCGCTGTTGCGCCGCCAGTCCTCGGTGGTGCTCTCCCGCTTCGATCCCCCGGAGCTCTCCGGCGCGTTCGCACACCTCAACGCGGACATTCGCTGGGCGCAGCCGGATTTGGGCACGGGTGAGTTGCCGGCGTTCCAGTACGCCGAGTTGGTCGATGGTTCCACCCGTTTCGTCGCCTTCCCCGCCGCGCACGAGCTTTTGGGCACGGTCACGCCGACGGCGGACATTATTGACGCGGTGCATGAGCGCTCCCGAGCCTGGGCGCTTGTCGACGTCTCCTCGGTCGCCCCCTACCGCCGCATCGAGTTCGATTCCGTGGGCGCGGACATCCTCGGCGTGGACCTGGGCAAGCTGGGCGGGCCGCAGCTGGCGGCCCTCGTCTTCCGCGATACCGCAATGTTCCGCCGTCTCGATGACCTGGTCGTGGGCCCGGTCTCGCCGGGCCTGGCCGGCGGCGTGGGGCCGGTGGCGGATCACCTCGCTGCCCTGGCTGGCGGGGAGCGCGGTTCCCGCCGCGTGCGCCTGGGCCGCTCGCTCGACGCGCTGTCGTCCTACATGGAGGAGCTGTGCGGTGATCTCTATAGCCTGCTGGGCACCCTGCCGGCAGTCCACATCTTGGGCGTAACAGGCGAGGCGGCTGCCGGCGCCTCCGATGACCGTCTCCCGCGCCTGACCTTCGCCGTGCGTGACGTACCCGCGGACGTGATTCACCGCCGCCTCTTCGACAACGGCCTAGTCACCACTACCGCGCCGCACACGCCGCTGCTCACCGAGATGGGCGTGGACGAGGTCGGTGGCGCCGTAACGGTCTCCCTGAGCCCGTTCAGCACCTACCACGACATCGAGCACTTGACTCGCGTCGTGGCCTCCCTGGCTTAAGGCTTAAGTTCTAGACCTCGAGGACGAGCTTGCCCGTGACCTCGCCGGAGTCGAGGGCCGTGTGAGCCTTGGCGGCATCGGCAAGCGGGTACGTGCCGTGGAGGTGGTGCTTGACGCTGCCGTCCTCCAGCCACGGCCACACGTTCGTGACGGTGTCCGCGACGATGGCGGCCTTGTCTTCCACCGAGCGGGAGCGCAGCGTGGTGCCCTGCAGGGTCAGGCGCTTATTGAGGAGGATGGCCATGTTGAGCTCGGCCTTCGTGCCGCCTTGCATGCCAATGGTGACCATGTGGCCGCCCTTGGCCAGCGCGATGAGATTCTTCTTGAGGTACTTCGCGCCCATGATGTCGAGGATGACATTGCACTGGTTTTTCAGTTCCTCGGCGAAGTCCTGCTCGTTGTAGTTGATGAGGATGTCCGCGCCGAGCTCTTTGCAGGTCTCAAGCTTCTCGTCGGAGCCGGCTGTCACGGCGACGGTGGCACCCAGCTGCTTGGCCACTTGGATGGCGAAGGTGCCGATGCCGCCAGCACCCCCGTGGATGAGAATGGTCTGGCCTTCTGCGAGCCCAGCTTCCATGGCGATGTTGGACCACACGGTGCAGGCCACCTCGATGACGGAGGCGGCCTCAGCAAAGGAATAGCCGGTAGGCACCGGCAGTAGTTGGCCCTTGGGCACGGCCACGTACTCGGCATAGCCGCCGCCGGCCAGAAGTGCTCCGACCTTCGCGCCAACCTTGACGTCGGTATCGCCTGCGTCGACGACCTCGCCGGCGATTTCGAGGCCGATAATCTCCGAGGCACCCGGTGGCGGCGGGTAGTGTCCGCGGGCCTGCAACAGATCAGCGCGGTTCACGCCGGCGGCTTTGACTTTAACGAGGACTTCGCCGTCTTTGAGTAGCGGCTTATCGACGTCCCCCAGCTCCAGCGAGCTTGGGTCTTCCGGATTGGTCTGGATGATGGCTTTCATGCCACCACCGTACTTAAATCCAATCGTCCTCGACGAGGAAAGCATTGACCGCAATGGCGGCGGCGTTGGCCTCGCCCATCGCTACCGCTACCTGCGCCGGTGGGTTGACCACGTTGCCTACGGCCCAGATGCGCGGGTGACTGGTGGCACCGGCGAGGCCCGTTTTGATCAGGCTGCCGCCCATGCCCGACGGCGGACTGTGGCGCTCAAGGTCGAGGTCAGCGAGGAACTCATCGTGCGGGTGGGGGATAGGCATGTAGAACAACGCATCGACGGCATGGCCATCGTCTCCGACCAGGACTTTTCCGTCGTGGAAGGCGGTGACGGGGCCGTCGACGAGCGCCATGCCCCGCCGAGTCAGGTTAGTGCGCTGCTCCTCGGAGAGCACCATGCCGTTGGTGAAGAAGGTGATGTCCTTCGACCACTGGCGCAGAACCGCGGCATGGTGGAAGGAGAATTCGCCGATGCAGAGCACGCCGAGCTTCTTGTCCGCGACTTCGTATCCGTGGCAGTAAGGACAGTGGAGGACTGTATCTCCCCAGTTTTCCTTCAGGCCCGGGATGTCAGGATGTACATCGTCCACGCCGCTGGCAACGATGATGGCACGCGCCGCGACGGTGTCACCGGTGCTCAACGTGGCGGTAAGTGTGCGGTCATTATCGGTGACGGACTCCACGGTGGCGTTCACGATTTCTACACCGTAGCTGCGAAGCTGCTCTTTGCCGCGCTCCTGGAACTCACGCGGTGGCGTGCCCTCGAGGGCAATCACACCGTGGATTTCGCGGGCAAAGCGGTTGCGAGGGGTAGAGGAATCAACAACGAGGACGCTGCGGCGCGCGCGGACCATGACCAGGGCTGCCTGAAGGCCGGCCGCGCCACCGCCGATGATGAGGGTATCTACTGTCTGCATGGCCCCGAGTAAACCTTGCGGGGGAGTGTTTTTCAATGGCTTTTCTTAACCTTGTAGATGCTTCTCACTGGATAGCAGTGCACGGTTGGGGCGAATTCTTCTTCCCCAGGGAGGTCTAGTACTCTGAACGTGTTGCGCGCAGTGCATGCTGACGCGTGACGAGGAGGCGTGGCAGAGCGGCCGAATGCACTGGTCTTGAAAACCAGCGTGGGGAAACTCACCGCGGGTTCAAATCCCGCCGCCTCCGCCAATAGTTTTTGCTGTGATTGCCCTTAGTTCTGCCTTTTCTCTTGCGCGGCTGTAATGAAGCTCAGGATGCATCCAGCCAGCAGGAATCCGCTAATTTGCAGATGCGTGGCTGAATTTCCTCCGCCGCCAGCAACAACGAGAAAAATAGAGAAAGCAATCGCGACGAGGCAATGGATGGCCAAACGGCCATGCGCCCCGAGGCGACATTGCGGCCAGACCTTCCCGATAGCCCAGCTCACTGCTGCGAGAATGACATAAAAGACGATTCCCGCTAAGGCTCCAGGAACAAGGTAGAGCATGGGCTTATCTCCTCTGGAGGGGCGGAACAGCTGTAGAGATAAAGATAGCATTTCACAGCATTCCGGTACAGTATTGTTGTACCACACCGTGGAGGTTGGACATGTCTATTAGTGCTTCAGAAGCTCGGCGTACTCTTTTCCCTCTGATCGAGAAGGTGAATCAGGATAGGGATGCCGTAGAGATCGTTTCCCGCAATGGGAACGCTGTGTTGATGTCAGCGGACGACTATTCGGCATGGGTAGAGACTGCCTACCTTTTCCGATCCCCAGCTAATGCTCGCCGGCTATTGGAGTCGTACGAGCAAGCACGTAGCGGAAAAGCAGAAGAACACGACATCAATCTGGATGCTTAAGTGCTTTTGTCATGGACCCCGCACGCGGGGGAAGACTACCTGTACTGGCAGCGCAAAGATCGGAAAGTCCTCAAGCGGGTCAACCAGCTCTTAAAGGACATGATGCGGGACCCTTTCGAGGGAATCGGCAAACCTGAACCACTAAAATACGGGATCCCCAATGCGTGGTCACGGCGAATCACAGACGAGCACAGGATTGTCTATCTAGTAGAAGACAACGAGCTTAGGATCCTGCAGGCGCGCTATCATTACTGATTCGCCCGGCAAGAATGCGAGGCAGCGCCTCCGCTGCGGTGGCGGTGACCACCACGTTAGCGAGTGGTGAGAGGTCCGTGGGCTGCGGGGTGACTTCCACGATGGGGATGCCTCGCGCGTGGGCAATCTGTGGCAGGCCGGCAGCGGGGTAGACCACGCCGGAGGTTCCCACGATGAGCAGCGCGTCCGCGGTGGACATGCGGCGCTCAGCTTCGGCCCATTCGTCGTTGGGCAGGGCCTCACCGAACCACACCACGCCCGGGCGCACGAGCCCACCGCACACGGGGCACTCGGGTGGAGTAATCGCTTGGACCGGTTCATTCGGCAGCGCGATGTCCTCGTCATAGGGTGTATCGCAGTCGGTGCAGCGGAAGGCGAACAAGGAGCCGTGCAGGTGGACTACGTCCTGTTTTCCGGCGCGCTCGTGCAGGTTATCGATGTTTTGGGTGGTCACCGTCATGCCGCGTGCGGCAGCAATCGCGCGGTGACCGGCGTTGGGCTCGGCCCGCTGCGCCAGCTGTGCGCGCCACAGGTACCAGGCGAACATCGGCTCAGGATCGCTGCGCCATGCGCTTATCGACGCCATCGCTACCGGATCCACGTTCTCCCAGATCCCTGTCTGCGCATCGCGGTACGTGGCGATGCCGCTGTCCGCGCTCATGCCCGCACCGGTGAAAACCTCGACGTGGGTGGCATCAGAAAGAATCGAGTGTGCGCGCTCAAACAGGTGCTCCATGCATCTAGAGTACGGCGATGAGCATGCAGAACGCTATGGATGCGGCGAGAGCGATGCCCATGCGCCACAGGTAGCGCCGTCCCGGTTCGTGGGCGGTGTTGATCTGCAGCTTCGAAGGATTCGTGGAAAAGACTGTCATGCACATGGGGTCTGCGGGCTCGTTGTAGACGCCCATGCCACCGGTAAAGCGAAGCGCTTCATTGCGAATCTTTTCCGCGTGGTCGGCAGGTATGGCTTTCACGTCCTTCCGGGAGGTTAGCGTCAATCGGACGCCTTGAATCATGACGAACACGGTGAAGGCTATCCACGCGACCACAAGGAGAAAGCCTGAGAAGGGGATGTCCGGAATGACGGTGCAGACCGCGGTGAGGCACACGCAGATCGTCATGGTGAGGACTGTCTGTGCGATGAAGGAGGCGGTCTTTTCGGTGAGAAGCTCCGCGCGCTGCGCGGTGGCCTCGGAGAAAGGAAGCGTTGACTCCGCCGGAACCTGCGCTGTCTTTCGTCCCAGCGAGATCGGCGGCACGCACAACGGCAGCGCGATGGCGAATACAACGCCGATCCACACCAAAGCGGTGGCGTTGAAGAAAGACTTTGGCTCGAAGCGGTCCGGGTGGCCCGAGACATCGAAGTGGACCGGGATGGGATCGGGGACCGAGTCCCAGCGCAGCAGCATGTACACCAGCGTGAGAGCACACACGATAGCGGTGGCGACGTAATAGTGGCGGATCCTCATGGCAGTGAGCTTACAAAGGGGGTGGCTGGTTGGGGGCGTAGCATTAGTCGCTCCCGCACATGGTTCCAGTCATAAGGTTCGCTTGGGGGCAAGTAAACCATCTGCACCTAGGTAGATGGTTCGTTTGGGTGCAAACAAACCATCTGACTAGAACCTTGTGAAGGGAACCTTTTGTGAAATCGGGAGGGCGTCCGGATGCTCGGTGTCTGAATAGTCGCTGAAGGGAGCTGCAAATGGTCCCTTCAAATTGGTCTCTCTACTTTAGTCCTTTCACTGAGCAAAAGGACCATTTGGGCGCAGAAAACTGGCTGTAAAAGGTCCCTTTGCGGTGAGTAGGGGCCAGAGTACGGGGACCAAACTAAAGGGACCATGTGGCCGGGGTGATGTCGAGAAGGCGGAGCCGCCGGCTGAGGGTTAGAGAATGTCGCGGCGCGCGGTAGAGGCCTCGGCCTCGAGCTCGGAAATGTGTTTTTGTCAGGCGGTGATGCCGCCGCGCAGCGAGTAGACGTTGCTGAAGCCGCGGGCGCGCAGGGCGTCGACTGCTTGCGCGGAGTAGAAGACGGTGACACCTGCAGCGGTAGTGCTATGGCGCACATCAGGGCCGTTGCGTTGAGGAAAGACTTCGGATCGAAGCGGTCGGGATGGGACCTGGGACCGAGTCCCAGCGCAGCAATTTTACCCCGGCGTGAGCGCATACACAGCGGTGGCGACGTGATACTGGCGGGTCCGCATGGCGGTGAGCTTTCAAGGCGACCGGCTGAGTTTTCCGCGTTACATGGTCTGGGTGAGCAGGTAGAGTCGAGTTCAAGCTGACGAAGAACCGGAAAGGACAGTAGCCGGCAATGGAACCTTATGTTGGAATTGTCGTGATGGAGCTTGCTAAAAAGTCCAGTTCATCTGCCCAAAGCTTCTTCCGCGAGGACTTTTATATTGTGTATGCGGAGTCGGACGAGAAGGCTCGAGAACGCGTTGAAGCGATGGCGAACGAGCAGGCTGATGGTGAGGACGTGAAGGTACGGCACATCGTGGACGTCGCGCCAGCCCTCTATGGTTATGTAGATCGCGATTGTGATCTCTACTCGCGGCACTTTGCGAACCTAGAGGACTACGAGCGTTTCGAGATGAAGCTCGGCGGAACCGACCCGTTGGCTGATTAATCGTAGACTTCGCGTCGGTGACCTAAGTCAACAACGGTGACTGTGACTGTGTTTTCGTATATTGCCGCGATAACGCGGTAGTCCCCGACTCGCCAGCGCCACAGACCGGATTTATCCCCCACGAGACCCTTGCCGCGCGAGCGCGGGTCTTCGAGTTCTGCCACTTCGCGAAGAAACCTGCTGACTCTCTTCTGCGTTGGTTTGTCTAACTTTCAGAAGGCTTTCGCACCGCGCGGCGTGAAGCTAATCTTCCACGCCACATTCAGCCTCTAGTTCTTCAAGAGAAATGGTCTCCAGATCGCCTCGGTGGGCGGCCGCGGCCTCGGCCTCGAGCTCGGAAATGTGTTCTTGCCAGGCGTCGATGCCGCCGCGCAGCGAGTAGACGTTGCTGAAGCCGCGGGCGCGCAGGGCCTCGACGGCCCGGGCGGAGCGCAGGCCGCTGGCGCAGTAGAGGACGGCGAGGTCGGCGGGGTCGATGGGCGGATTGTGGCCGGCGAGGATGTCATCGAGCGGAAGATGCTGCGAGCCGGGGATAAGCGAGGTGGCGCGCTCGGGGGCGGTGCGGACGTCGATAAGCGTGGCGTCCTCAGGGATCTCGCGGACGTCGGTTGGGTTATCGGGGCGCGCCGGGTTGGCGCCGTTCGCGCGCACGGGGATGTACTCCCAGGTACCGGCGAGGGAATCGTAGTAGCCCAGCGTGCCGATGAGCGGGGAGCCGATGCCTGTGAGGAGCTTGAGAGCCTCCACCGCTAGGGCGGAGCCGGCCACGCCGACGACCGGTCCCAGCACGCCGGCCTGTGAGCAGGAGGGTACCTGTGGATCGGTAGGGAAGAGGTCCTCGTAGACAGGGCCGTGGCCGGAGTGGAAGACGGTGAGCTGCGCGTCGTAGCCCAGAAGGGAGGCCCACACGTGCGGAATGCCCAGCTCATGGGCGGCCCAGGAGGCCAGGTGGCGGGAGTAGAAGTTATCGGTGCCGTCGATGATGAGGTCAGCGCCGCGCAGTTGCGCCAGGGCGGTATCAGGCGTGAGGCGCGAGAATTGCTCGACGGTGCACTCCGGGTTGAGGGCGTTCAAGGCCGCGGCGGCGGATTCGGTTTTGGGCTGGCCCACGGTTGCTGTGGTGTGGATGACCTGGCGGTGCAGGTTGGAGAGGGAAACGGTGTCGTCATCGAAAAGCAGGATGCGCCCCACGCCGGCGCCTGCTAGGTAGAGCAGGGCAGGCGAGCCCAAGCCGCCGGCACCGATGACAGCGACGGTGGAAGAGCGAAGCCGCTGCTGGATTTCAGCTCCCCACAGGGTTTCTTGGCGTGTGTAGCGTGAACTCATTCTGAAGTGCTCCGAGTTTTCCTAAGCTTTGTCTTGGTTCCCATTTATTCCTTATGAGGCCCACTCGATCGTTGCGATTTCTACCTCCACAACATCATCCTATCTACGAGTATGAATGAGTACATTCTTGTAGGAACCGGGTTGTGTCCTTTTAGTGTGGTGTATCTGTAGCCCGCGGTAAGCCTTGTGCCGAGCTGGGCATCCGGCACAAGCGCACTCGGCCGTATCGGCCGCAGACCAACTGCAAGATCGAGCGGTTCCACCGCACTCTGGGTGATGGTTGGGCTTACGCCCGCTGCTATACGTCTGAGGCCGAACACCGAGGCGAGCTGGATGGTTGGTTGCACTACTACAACCAGCATCGGACTCACACGGACTGCGGGAACCAACCACCCTTCTCACGATTGATCAACGTCCCCGGTCAGTACAGCTAGCGCGGGGAGCACGGTGGCCCATCCGACGGGCTCTATCCATCCGGCGGCTCATTCGTCTACCCACCGGTCAGGGTTAGACGGAGCATTGAACTAACTGCGCGTGGGGGATCAACTCATTGTGGTGAGCATGGACAGGCTTGCCCGCTCGCTTATCGACCTCCACCGCCTGGTCGATGAATCCACCGAACGCGGAGTATCCGTCAAGTTCCTCAAGGAGGGACAGACCTATTCATTAGATTCCAGTCCGGTGGCCAGGCTCATGCTCGGCCTATTCGGGTCTGTGGCGGAGTTTGAACGCGCGATTATTCGCGAGCGCCAAGCCGAAGGCATCGCGAAAGCCAAAGCCCGCGGCGTCTACAAGGGACGCGCCAAAGTCCTCAACGAGGAACAAATAATGCAGGCGGGCGAGTGGGTAAGCGAGGGGATTTCGAAAGTAGAGGTTGCCCGCAGCCTCGGCATTGGGCGCACCACGCTGTATAAGTAACTCAACCGGTAAGGCCTGACGCACCCTGCTATGCCTATTGCTATAGGTATTGCTATACCACTAACTATTTGCGTTGCTACTGTTTTATCTC
>OJLL01000042.1_pt1 | contig 41846 bp, 31 predicted proteins | sample 1596941 | NCBI WGS metagenome assembly OJLL01 (sample SAMEA3904689, study PRJEB24821) | metagenome | biome: Builtin; feature: hospital; material: surface | place: USA | collected 2013-08-13 | reverse complement strand
ATCGGGTGGACAGGCTATGAATCTTCGGTGCCCTGAGGTGGAACTGCTAACAACGTAATGGGGGGGAGCGGGGGCAAAGTCAATAATTCGAGTCTGGCATAAGTGGATAAGGATTGCCTAACCTAATACTGTTTCAAGTTATGTTCCGATCGGGAATCGGCAACGGAAGCGAGGCGGCGACGATGAACAGAAAACGTGGATCGACCAGAGAACCCCTCTCCGGAGGGGGAGTCGGGGACGCGGGCCCGGACGGGACGGGCGACGGTGACGCGGTGGCGTCGCAGACGGACGACGGGCGGTTGGTACACGTCGCACCGGTCGCAGCGGGTGGCCGACCATCCACCCGCGATATGCTCGTCGCCGCCGCGATCGGCGTCGCGGGGTCTCTCGTCGTCGTGCCCCTGACCTACCTGCAGGTGTTCGCCGGCATCGCCCACGTTTATCTCGTCGCGGCGACGCTCGGGTTGTGGTTCCTGCAGTGCGTCGTTCCCCTCATCGTCGTCCGCAAGCCTGGCGCGAGCCTCATTGCGTGCCTTGCCATGGGCGTCGTGTCCGCGGCGACCACCCCGTTCGGCGTCGCCGCGATCGGGGCGCTGATCATGGAAGGATTGCTCATCGAGCTTCCATTCATGGTCACCCTGTACCGGCGGTGGACGCGTACCCAGTTCGTGGCGTCGGCGATGTTGTTCTCCGCGCTGATGGGAACGATGGCCCCGCGCGCAGTTGGCGTCGACTCGCCGACCACGCCCATGACCCTGATCAGCTTCGCCATAGCCTTGGCATCGAGCTTGGTGTTTTTGGTCCTGGGCTTTGCCGTCGCAAAGGGGCTTCGCAGCCGCGGGGTCACCCGGTGACCGGCGGAGCACCCGCGTGCGCCGGTGCGACACGCGGGACGGCCCCGGCCCGGTTACGGGTTAGGGGCGCGGGCGTGCGGCACGCCGATGGGCGATGGGCACCCGACATGGTGGATCTCTCCTTCGATTTCGGCACGATAAACGCCATCACGGGACCCGTGGGATGCGGAAAGACGAGCCTGGCCCACCTCATCGCTGGACTGATTCCCTCGCACATCCCCATCGACCATGCCGGATTCGTGCACATCGTCGATGCCGACGGCACCGAACGCCCCGTGGACGGGGACCGGGTCACCTTCGTCGGGCAAGACCCGGCGACGCAGGTGCTCACGCTCCGAGTCGTAGATGACGTGGCCATGGCCCTCGAGTTTTCCCTCGTGGAAGCCGGTATCGTCGCCAAGCGATCAGCCGCGGCCCTATCAGAGCTCGGGCTGTCAGAGCTCGCGGAGAAGGATCCGTGGGCTTTGTCGGGCGGGCAACGCCAGCGGATGGCCATCGCCGGTGCGGTGGCCAGGGCGCCGGAGGTCATGATCTTCGACGAGCCCGCGGCCCACGTCGACGAGGACGGTCGCCGGTCGCTGTTCGCCGCCATCCGTGATTTGCGGGCCCCGGGGCGCGTCATCCTGCTCATCGAGCACGACCTCCGCCCGTTCGACGGGTGGGTCGACACGGTGACGATCCTCGATGCGGACGGGAGCGTCGCCGCCCACGGAGCACCGGATGGCATCGCGGTGAAGGGCATTGCGACGACGGCCGCGACCGCCGGAACGCCGGACGCCAGTACGCCGGGCACGGGGGTGCCGGACCGTCCCAATCCGGAATCGGAGGCGGAGGCCGTTCCACTGCTGGCCTTGACCGGAACCCACGTGGCCCGAGGCGGGGAGAGGATCCTGAACGGGGCCGATCTGACACTGGAGCGGGGCGAGATTCATGCCCTAGTCGGTGCCAACGGAGCCGGTAAGTCCACCTTGCTGGCGGTGCTGTCGGGCCAGATGAAGGCGGGAGCGGACCTCCGGATTGACGGCGCGTCCGCCCGGCGCGTCCCCGACGCCTTCGCGTCGTTGGCGTTCCAGAACCCCGAGCACCAGTTCACCCGCGCGACCGTCGCCGCGGAAATTGACTCCGCGCTGGCCGGCACGGACCCGCACGGACCACTCGGCGCCGATGAGCTGCGGAAACTGCGGGAAGCCTTGTGCCCCCGGGCACTTGACCCCGTCTCGCCGTTCGTCCTGTCGGGCGGACAGAAAAGACGGTTGGGCATCTTCCTGGCGGTGGCGGCCAATCGCCGTTTGCTGCTTCTCGACGAGCCGTTGGCGCATCTGGATTCGCCGAGCTCGCGCATCGTACTGGATGCCCTAGCGGAATACGCAGGGGCCGGCGGAACCGTTGTGTTCACGTGCCACGACCGCCGTGCTGCGCGAACGTGGGCGGATCGGGCGAGCATCGTCGCCGAAGGGAAGGTCGCCTGGTCCGGTCCCGCAGCCGACGTGCCGGCTTCCCCGGAGTCGTCCCGGCGGGATCGCGCACTGCCCGCGGCCGGCGCACGGACGTCCTTGGACGAAAGCCCCTGGACCAGTGGATCCGCCGCTCGAAGGCGCGCGGGGTTGAACGCCATCACGATTGTCGCGGCGGTGATGCTCGTCCTCGTCGCCGGGCTGCTCTCCGGCGGAGACGCCGTTCTCGCTCTGACGGGGGTCGCGTTCCTCGCACTCGCTGCGATCGCGGAACGTGACGTTCGGGCGACGGCGGGGAAGGTCCTCCTCGTCCTGTTAATCGGGGTGTTCTTCGGCCTGCTCGGGTGGCGCTCCGAGTTCTACGGCAGTGGGGATCCGGCGGAGGCTGTCCGCCACGGCATCCATCACGGACTGCTACTGACGGCCGTGTTTGCGGGGACGGTCCTGGTCTCCGCGTGTATGCGCGTCGAGGAGCTTTTCGACGCCATGGTACAACGCCTCCGGGTGCCCTACACATGGTGCACCATAGCGATTTCCGGGGTGAGCATCGCGGCGTTCCTGCGCAGCGAAATCCCCCAGCTGACATGGGCGATTAGATTGCGCTCGATGCGACCGGGGCAGTCTTTCCGCTCCGGCTTCATTCGCGCGACGACGCCCGCGCGCATCGCCTTTCCCCTGTTCGTCAGCGCCGTGCGCTGCGCCGAAAAGCTGTCCCTGACCCTGGTGATGCGCAACTTCGGCCGCCATCCGGGGCGTACCTTCCGCACCGATCACCCCTGGCGAGTGCGTGACGGTTTCGCGGCCGCAGCGTCCGCCGCGGCCTTCGTTGCGGCCCTTGTGTCCGCAGTGACTTGACGGGCACCCGGAACCGGCGGGCCCCGAGCCCGCGAGCGTTTCCGAGCCTGTACGGAGACGCGCCCCACCCAGTTGCTTCAACCCTTCAGACACATCCTCCGGGTCGCGCCATGCGGGCCCGGTCCGCCCGGCACCGGCATGGCGCCGACAACCGAAAGAGGTACCAGTGAACACGATCCGGACCATCAGCGACGTGCTTCGGGACAAGGCCGATGAGACGAAGAAGGGGATCACCTTCGTCGAGAATCGGCGGGACGTCCTCGTCCCGTACGGCCGGGTCCATGCGGAGGCGGTGGCGGCTGCGACTCGGTTGGCCGAAGCCGGCATCGGCCCGTTCGAGGTGCATGCAGACTCACTCGCCCGTGCTTGCATCGACTCAGGCACCGGGTACATCGACGTCAACGATTCGATCGACGCCCGCCGCGCAATCATGGCCCTCGACGGGGATGCTCGGCGGGAGGGGGTTCCCGTGCTCACCGGGTTCGGCCTGTGCCCGGGCTTGTCGACGGCCCTGTTGATGCTCGGGGCCTGCGCTGCGGGGACCGAAGAGGTCCGCGATGTGCGGGTCGATCTGCGAATTGGCGCCGACCAGGAATCCGGGGCCGCGTCGGTCGAGTCGATGTTCCGGACCATTCGCGGCGGATACCGCGCGATGCTCGGCGGCGCCATCGTCGAAGTGCGGCGCAACCTGGTGTCGTCGCAAAGCGGAATCGGCTACGAATGCCCGGACATCGACGTCGTACGCGGGGTGTGCCCCTCGATCCTCGGATTTTCCTATCACGTCGCCTTCGATGCTCTCCCCGATGAGTCGGTGGAGAAGATCCGCACGTCGAGACTGTACGCGATGCCCGTCGTCTCCGGTCTGCTCGCCCGTCTCGGGGCGGCCGTGACGTCGCGGAAGGCGCGGGCGAACGGCACTCCGCAACCCGCCGAGCTGGTCATCGCACTGTCCTCCGCCGGCGCGGGCGATGCGGGGTCGGCGGCCGAGACAACCGTCGTCCGGGCAACTGGCCCGGGTTCCTACAAAATGACCGCGGCCATTGCCGCCACCGTTGCGTCGGTCGCGGGGAAGCCGGTCGCGCCGGGGTGCCGGGATCTCGTCAGCCACCCCCGGCTCCTCGAACCGGTCCTCGCCTTCGCCCGCGATGCAGGCATCCATATCGAAACGCCGCATGACAACCCGACCACGGGGCCACTGCCGGCAGCGGCCCACTGCGACACCAAAGAAAAGGAGAAACGATGACGGATCAAGCTGAACGGGGTGCGGCGATCGTCGTCCGCGACCTCACGAAGAGCTACCCGATTGCGGGCACAGCCGGCACCGCGCCCGAAGGCGGGGCAGGTGCTCCGCCGGACGGCGGGCGCAAGGGAAAGCGCGGCGCCCGGATGCGCAAGCATGTGCTCGACGGCGTGAGTTTCACCGTGCCCGCCGGGTCGATCGTGTCGTTCCTTGGCCACAACGGCGCAGGCAAGACCACCCTCATCCGAATCCTGTCGACGCTCATCACCGCAGACTCCGGCGAGGTGAGCATCTTCTCGCGCGATGTGAAAGAGGATCCGGCGGGCGTGCGCGCCGCCATTGCCACCACCGGCCAATTCGCGGCGATCGACGAGAACCTCACCGGCCGGGAGAACCTGGAGTTCTTCGGGCGTCTGCGCGGACTCGACCGCGCCGACGCGGCCGCCCGCGCGACGGAACTGCTCGCGCAATTCTCGCTCGCGGACAGTGCCTCGACGCTGGCGTCGGCCTATTCGGGTGGCATGCGGCGCCGCCTCGACATCGCCGCGTCGCTGTGCGTCGTGCCCAGGTTGCTGTTCCTCGACGAACCCACGACGGGGCTGGACCCGGTCAGCCGCGAAGAGTTGTGGGGCTTCATCCGGCAATTGCGGGACGACGGAATGACCCTGGTGCTGACCACCCAGTACCTGGAAGAGGCGGAGGCGCTGGCAGACCACGTCCATCTGCTCAAGGACCGCCGCATCGTCGCCAGCGGAACGCCGGAGGAATTGCGCCGCGACTTCGGGTCGCACGTGCTCCGCGTGTCCTTTGCCACCACCGCCGAGGCGGAGGCGTTCGCCCGCTGCCTCGGAGGAACGTGCCTGGACGGCGCCCGCGTCGCGGGGAAGTCGGTGTCCCTCGACGTCGACCCCGGACCGCAGGTCCTCGAGGCGGTGGCGCAGGCGATGGAGGCCTCGGACGCGTTGCCGGATTCGCTGAGCGTGTCGCCGCCCACCCTCAACGAGGTATTCATATCGATGAACGCAGGGGGTGCGGCGCGATGAGTGCGACGTCGGTCGCGGCGTTCCTCCGTCGGGATCTGCTGCTGTTGCGACGCAACACCGCGTCGCTGATCTCCATGTTCGTCGTTCCTCCCCTCTTCCTGCTGTGCCTGTACGCGGTGTTTGGGTACTCGGCAGGGCAATCCGGCTTCGGGTACCTGCGTTTCGTGCTCGGCGGCTGCCTGTTCCAGGCGGCGATGTTCACCGCCGCGGCGTCGGCGATGGCGGTGGGACAGGACGTCGAATCCGGGCTCGTTGACCGCGTGCGCGTGTTGCCCGGGGCCACAGGCGGCTATGTCGCCGGCAGGCTCGCCACCGATGTGCTGCGGATGTCCGCGTCGATCGCGGCGCTGCTGGTCGTCGCGTGGTCCTGCGGCCTCGACATGGCTCTCGGTGACGTCGCGTGGACAGTCCTGTGGTCACTGCTCGCCGCCGCGGTCCTGTCCCTGGTCACGGACGGGGTGATCCTGATGGTGCCCGCCCCGGTGTCGACAGCCTCATCGATCCAGGCGCTGGAAATGCTGCTGCTCATGTTCTCCACCGCGTTCATTCCGGCGACCGCTTTGGACGGCTCCCTGCGCGACGTCGTACGTCACATGCCGTTTTCGCCGATCATCGAGGTGATCAGGGCGGCGTCCCCGGATGCCTTCCCGGATAGTGCCGGGGAAGAGGCCGCCCTGTGGCTCGGTGTCGCGGCGGTCGCCGGAATCGTCTTGTTCATCCGCCGGTTCACCTTGAGGAGCGAATCATGATCGACGCCATTTTCGTGCATCTGCGGCGCATCGTCCACACTTGGCTGCGGCGCCCTGACTTCTGGTTCATGACGTTCATTGCTCCGCTCGTGTACCTGTTCATCGTCAACCGCATGTTCGGTGGCCTGGTCAGGCAGCTCACCGGAGAGTTCGAACTCCCGAACGCGGTCATCCTGGTCGTGACGACGTGGGCGTTCATCTTGGCCATCACGGGATCGTCCACTGTGTTCGTTGAACGCAGCAATGGCCTCCACGAGCGGTTGATCACCATGCCGGCACCGTACGCGGCCGTGCCGACCGCACGGATCATCGCCGAGTTTATCCGGATCATGGCGATGACGGTCGTCGTCGCGGCGGTGGCCGCCTTGCTTTCCGACAGCCCCCCTGAGGTGTCCTGGTGGTGGAGGATCACGGTGACCGGCGCGATGGTTGCCGCGGCGGCCGCATGCACCGGCACGTACATCGCGTTCTCCATCACCAGCCCCCAGGGATCCGTGGCCCTCATCCCGTTAATCATCGTTGCGATGTTCGTCAACACGGTGCTCATGCCCGCCGACCACTTCCGTCCCCTCCTGCGCGGAATCGCCGGGCACACCCCCGTATCCGCGGCCGGCGAGGCCGTCAACGGCACCGGGGCTGCGGGTCTGGTGGTCTGCGCGGCCTGGTTCTTTGGTATCGCTGTGCTCGCGGCGTGGGGCATCGCCGTGAAAACGAGGCCGGGGGAGTCTGCATGACGGCCCGCGAATCCGAGCATCTAACCCGAAACCGCCGCGTGGACGCGGCCCACACACCCGGAGACAGAACCAGATGAAGTCGATCGCCCAGATCGTCCAGAACAACCGCAGGCTCCTCGCGGCCTACGAGGACAAGGTCCAGCCGAGGTTCCTAAGCCGCTATGCGCGCGAACCGATGGACGCCGCCGCCGTGTACCGGAAGCTCCGTGCGCTGGATCCCGGGCCGGATGCGCCGGCCCGGGTCCTCGACCTCGGTTGTGGAACCGGGTGGCTCGCCCGCACGCTCGCCGCTGAGTCTCGCTATCGCAGGGCGAACATCGTCGGCTACGACCTGTCGCCCAATGCGATCCGCATCGCCCGCGAACGCGCCGCCGCCGACGGGCTCGGGGCCCGGACGGAATTCCACGTTGCCGACATCCTCACGCCGCTCGCGGGAGAGCCCGGCGGGGCCTGTGAAAGCTGGGTGTGTGGCGCGCTCCACCAAATGAAGGATGCGGGAGCCGCGCTCGGCAGGGTCACCGGGCTGCTCGCCGACGGCGGCATCGCTTACGTGCAGACGTTCGTCGAGGATCCCGACGTGAACGAGCGGGTCGACATGGCCGTCATGGCGAAGATGGGCCACCGGGTGTTCCGGGGCAGCGAGCTCGAGGACCTCGCCGAAGCCAACGGGCTGAAGCTGGACGGAGCCTCACGCGCCGGCATGGTGTATTTCTGCACTCTCGCGAAGAAAAGCGCGATCGGGGAGGCGGGGAAGTGAGCGCCGTGGACGGGACCGTCGGCCCGTGGTCGCTGCTCGCCCCGATCCGGACCCGGATGCGTGCGGTGGTCGCGTTGTCCGTCCTGTCGTCGGTGGCTACCGTCGCTTCGCTGGTCGGCATCATCGACATCGCGATGACGTACCCGGAGGCCCCGGTGCATCGGACGTGGTTGGCCGTGGTTGTCATCGTCGTCGCCGCGACGGTGCGAATGGCTGCGGACGGCGCCGCCGGCATGCTCTCGCACCGGGCGGATAACGACCTGCAGCTCTACCTCCGGCGCCGGTTGGTTGCCCATATCCGGAAGCTGCCGCTGGGTTGGCTGGACGCCCGGCGCTCGTCGGGGATCATCGGGTCGGTTGAGAAGGACGTCGCGGCCGTCCACCAGCTCATGGGCCACACCGTCGGCGAGACCGTGGTGGCGGTGCTGGTTCCCCTGCTTTCCCTCATTGCGCTCGTCGCGGTCGATTGGCGGATCGCGGCGGTGGCGGTCGTCCCGGTGCTGGTCACCTTCGCCCTGATGGGCGTGATGATTTCGCGCGGAGCCGGTCTTCAGCGCGACTACGAACGAGCCTCTGAAAAAGTGACGGCTGCGGTCATCGAGTTGGTGCGCGGCATCCCGGTGATGAAGTCCTTCGGACGCGCCAGCCAGGGCGCGGGCCGCTACGATGCCGCGGCGTCGTCGTTCGTCCGCGCGTGGTCCGCCTGGTCCCGGCAGTCGAACATCTATCTCGGGCTCATCGACGTGGTGACGTCCCCGATCACGGTCCTCGCAGTGGTGTGCGGCGCCGGCCTCGCTTTGAGGGACACCGCGGGCGGCAAACCGGAGGGGCTCGTCGCCGGGCTGGTTCTCGGCCTTGGACTCTCCGCGGCGATCGTGAGGGTGGCTATGAACTCCGAACCCATCATCGCGGGGATCACCGCCCTGAAGTCCATCGCGGAGGTGCTGGGCACGCCGCCGATCACCGAGTCCGCCGAGCCGGTGCCCGTGCACGGAGGCGCGCTCGAGGTTCGGAACCTGGTCTTCTCCTACGGGGATGGGCCGCGGGTCCTCGACGGGATGTCCGCGACGTTCGAACCGGGGACCCTCACGGCGCTGGTGGGGTCCTCCGGTTCCGGAAAGTCCACCGTCGCCCGGCTGTTGGCGCGTTTCCACGACCCTGTCGAAGGCTCGGTGCTGCTGGGCGGCGACGATCTTCGCGACATCGCCGTGCGCGACGTGCACCGTTCGGTGTCGGTGGTGTTCCAGGATCCGCAGTTGCTCACCCTGCCCTTGCGGGAGAACATCCGGCTGGCCAGGAGAGACGCCACCGACGGCGAAATCATGGCGGCCGCGAAGCTCGCGAACCTCGATACGGTCATCGCGGCGCTGCCGAAGGGCCTGGATTCGGTGGTCAACGTCGACGTGACCTTTTCCGGTGGTGAGGCGCAGCGCGTGGCCATCGCGAGGTCGATTGTCACGGACGCGCCGGTGCTCATCTTCGACGAGGCAACCGCTTACGCGGATCCGGCTTCCGAGGCCCTCATTCAGTCCGCAATCGAGCGTTTGGCTCGTTCGCGGACGGTGATCGTGATTGCGCACAGATTGAGCACGATCCGCAACGCCGACCGCATCCTCGTTCTCGATGGGGGAGCGGTCGCGGAGGCGGGCACCCACGACGAGTTGCTTGCGCGCGGTGGCCGCTACCGGGATCTGTGGCGCGCGTTCGCGCTCGACGACGAACCATCCGCCCCGCGGGGCACTGAAGCAGACGATGAAAAGGCAGGGAACCGATGATCCGGGACTTGTGGTCGATGACGGATCGGCGCTCGAAGATGACGCTGGCGTGGCTCATTGCGTTGGCCGCGCTTGCCGCGCTGGCACAGGGAGCGGCGTTCGTCGCGCTGCTGCCGCTGCTGTCGGCTCTGGCCGTGGGAGATGATGCGACGGCGTGGCGTTTCACCGGCGTCATCGCCGGCCTCGCGGCCGCCCATGCGGTGCTGTCCCTCGCCGCGGGGACGGTCGGCAGGGCGAATTCCGCAGCGGTGCTGTCGTCCCTGCTGCGTTCCCTGGGCGAACGCGTGCTGACGTTGCCACTCGGGTACGTCACCAAGTCCACGGCCGGCCGCTTTTCGGAGATGGCGTCTTCGGGCATAGCGTTCGCGGCGTCCGTGCCGCACGTGATCCTGCGGCCCGTCATCGCTGCTGTGGTTGCGCCGACCGTCATCGCTCTCGGAATTCTGGCGGTGGATTGGCGCGTCGGGTTGGTTCTCGTCGCGTCGGCGCCGGTGCTCTTCTTCGCCTACCGGGCCATTGGCCGAGTCGGCGGGGAGTCGGACGAAGCGCATGCTGATGCCGTCGCTGCCGTCTCCGGCAGGCTGATCGAGTTCACCCGCGGCCAGCAGGCGATTCGCGCCGCGGGCGACGGTTCGGCGGCGGATGCGATGGTGGATGAGGCGATCCGGGCCCAACACGATGCGTTCGCGAAGGCGACGTCGACGCAGGGGGCGGCCATCGGACGGTTGGGTTCGGTCGTCCATGCGGTGTTCACAGCGGCGGTGATCGTCGCCGTGGCAGTCGCCGCGACGGGTGGGATGGCGCCGACGCATTTGGCGCCGATGCTCATCGTGCTCGTCCAGTTCACCGGACCGATCACCACGGCGGGAGCGTTGTCCGGCGGGTTCGGTACGGGCCGCAACACGTTGGCTGCGTTGCGTGACCTGCGGGCAATCCCCGTCCTTCCCGAACCTGCCGAACCGGAGCTGCCCGACGGGCATGACGTGGAGTTCCGCGACGTGAGCTTCGGGTACGGGGATAAGAAGGTTCTCGACGGCGTCAGCTTCCGTGCACCTCAGGGAGCACTGGTTGCCGTAGTGGGACCGTCGGGGGCGGGCAAGACGACGGTCATGCGGCTGCTGTCGCGGTTTCATGATCCGGACTCGGGGGAGATCCTCATTGGCGGGGTGCCCTTGCCTCGGATCGGCACCGACGGTGTGAACTCGCTGGTGACCCCGGTGTTCCAGGAGACATTCCTTTTCGACGCGTCCGTGCGGGACAACGTGGTCTTCGCCGACCCCGGATTCGGTTCCAGGCCCGGTGACGGGGACCGCTTGCGCGAGGCCGCCCGGCGTTCCGGGGTGGACCGCATCGTGGAGCTGCTGCCTTCCGGGTGGGATAACCCGGTGGGGGAGGAGGGGACGCTGCTGTCGGGAGGCGAGCGGCAGCGCGTCGCCATCGCCCGGGCGCTTCTGAAGGATTCCCCGGTGGTGCTTTTCGACGAGCCGACGTCCTCGCTGGATGCGGCCACTGAGCGGGCGATTGTCGGCACGATGGAAGCGTTGCGCGGCGATCACACCGTGATCGTCGTCGCCCATCGCCTGCACACCGTCCGCGATGCCGACCTCATCGTCGTGCTTTCGGAGGACGGGACGGTCGCAGAACGGGGCACGCACGATGAATTGCTGGCGAAGGGCGGCCGCTACGCCGAGTCGTGGACGTGCCGGACGGGAGGCTCCCCGGGCGCCTGATCCTCGTCCGTCGAGGACTATCGCTCCGGTCCGGTACCGGTGCAGTGGTCCCGCCACGCCGTCCCGGTCAGCGGGTCCTCGACGATGCCCTGGGCGACAGGGGCGTAATTGAAGCCGTAGTGCTCGGTGCGGTGGGCGGGGCACACGTCTTGGGCGGTGATGTTGGTGACGCCGGGTTCCCGCACGAAGGAGTTTTGGTGGGGGAGCACGGCATTGTCGTGCCGCGTGCCCAGGAAGGTGTACCGCACGCCCGGTCGAGTGATGTCGCCGATGGTCAGCTCATTCAGCAGCATGGAACCGGAGATCTGCTGTTCCCAGGCAAGCGCGTTCGTTTTGCCGGCGTTTCGGGAGTATCCGTGGCGCATCTCGGGGTGGACGTCAAAGCGATCGGCTGCGCTGTGCACCCGGGGCCCGTGGTTCGAGGCACCGGTACCGATGAGCTGTTCGACGACCCGGTCCCGGGAATGAGGATGACGGGCAATTCACCGTCCCGGGGCGGCACCGGAAGTCGTTGGCGCCGGGGGCACCAGACCGGGCTTGGCCATGGACAGGGCTCGGGCGGCCGCGGGTGAGGTTTGCCGGCGGCCGGGCCACCGGTCGGGAAACCGCCGTCCGACAGCGACGAGGGGATTCTCGTCACCTCGTCGGGGGTGTTCCTATATAGGTTGTCAACTCCGCGGGTGGGCAGTCGAACAGTGCTTTTTGTAGTTGTCTCTCTTGAAAGGTTATTGGCGTCTTTTTCGAAGATTGCTGCGGGTGTTTCAATAGTTGGTGCTCTTTCGGCCGAGCTTCATTCAGCGACAAAGGCGATAGTTCTCCCGTTGTGCTACGTGCTTGGCATTCCCGCTATTGTGTTGTCGGTTTCCCAGACAGAGGTGCTGGTATTAGAGCAGTTTGGCCAGGGCATTCAAGACTGGGATTTTCTTATCATCTTTGGTCTTCCCTTGCTATTCGTTGGATTGCTATCTGTTTTTTCTTTTTTCGCGGGGGTGGACCAGATTAAAGTCACCACTGAGCGGCTCGCGCGAATTGGTGTTGCAACTCCGATGATCAATGTCGCACGGTTCATCGGCTTGCCTTTTTGCTACTTGACTTTGTCAATGGCCTTGTCGGTAGTTTTCGCTGTGCTGAGTTCTACATTGCATCTGGCTATCCTTGGTTCCTCATTGGGGCATGTGATGGCGGGGATTTCTCTGAAGGTTTCGTTTTCCCTTGCTGGCGTTCTTTTTGCAGCATTTCTTGTTTGTACCGGCGTTTATCTCACTTGGGGAGCAGTTGGGAAGAGGTTCGCTAAAGTCGACTCTTTGAGCTGACTGAAATAGGAAGAAAGACACTCTGATCATGTGTTGCTATGAGGAGTATCCTTCTTATTGTACAGAGTTAATAGTTGTCAGTTAGCGAAAAATTAGTCAGTATTGTTCTCTACTTTCTCAATCTCCCTCCGATTCGACACTCTCTTGAGCCTCTGACAATTGCGGCCATGAGTTCGTAACCATCGAGGTCGATTTCCTTTTGGCGCCGCACGAAGTCGGCAAGGACATCAAGATTTGGGATATCGCTACGGTAGAAACCGTAGAGGAGACCCGCGAGCTGGCTGAGAGACCTCGGCGCCCGCGTGCTTTACATGCTCAACCGCCTGGGCATCGAGCCCATCGAGGAGCATGCCGCCGTCACGGCTTAGCTTTCCGCCGCGTGGGATCTCAGTGCTGTCCCGACAAACCACTATTCTGGGTTTCTGAATACTGTCGAAAACCGTGTGGAGAACCGAAGATATCGTGACTGCCAACAATTCTGCTGCGCGCGAAGCACTAGAACCCGTCCAGCGCATCCTGCTGCCCAAGCGCGGCGAGCCGAGCGACGTCCAGATGCTCTACCTGATCGAGTCGGAGCGCAACCGCGAGCGCCTAAGCTGGAGCGGGCGCACCTCCGTGACCATCCCGGCTGGTGAGGAAGCCTCCTTCGAGACCTACTTCAACGCCTTCCCGGCCGCCTACTGGCGCCGCTGGTCCCAGCTGAAGTCCATCGTGCTGGTCATGGACGTCGAGGGCGAGGCCAATATTTCCCTCTACCGCTCCAAGCAGGACGGCCAGCGCATTGCGGTGGCCAACCACGTGGTGACCACCGGCCACCACGAGTTTGAGCTGCCCCTGAAGAATTTCGAGGACGGCGGCCTGCTGTGGTTCGACGTCGCGGCGGTGGAGGACACCGTGCTTGCCGACGCCTCCTGGGCCGCCCCCCACGCCCCGCAGCCGCAGATCCTCCCGGACGGCAGCGAGTACCCGGCGCAGGACAAGCGCGTGGCCGTGGGTATCCCGACCTTCAACCGGCCGACGGATGCCGTCGCGGCGCTGCAGGCGCTGGCGGAAGACCCGGTGGTGGACGGCATCATCGACTACGTCCTCATGCCGGACCAAGGCAACCAGCATCCGGCGGATGAGCCGGGCTACGACGAGGCTGTGGCCCACTTTGGCGAGCGCTTCCGCGAGTTCCGCCAGGGCAACCTGGGCGGCTCCGGCGGCTACTCCCGCATCATGTTTGAAGCGCTGGAGAATACCGACTCGCCCTACATCCTCTACATGGACGATGACATCGCCATCGAGCCGGACTCCATCCTGCGCGCGGTGCAGGTAGCGCGCTACGCCGCCAAGCCCTTCATCGTGGGCGGCGAGATGCTCAACCTGCAGGAGCGCTCCCAGCTGCGCACCACCGGCGAGCGCGTCAACCGCGCCGACTTCATGTGGGGCGCGGCCGAGCATGCGGTCTACGACCACGACTTTGCCAAGTACCCGCTGCGCGCCATCGGCACCCGCGAATCCCACCTGGACCCGAAGAAGTACGACTCCCGCGCGCTGCACCGCCGCGTGGATGTGGAATACAACGGCTGGTGGATGTGCCTCTTCCCGCGTGTCGTGGCGGAGACCAACGGACAGCCGCTGCCGCTGTTTATCAAGTGGGACGACACGGAGTACTCCCTGCGCGCCGCCGCCCACGGCTTCCCCACGGTGACGTGGCCGGGTGCGGCCATCTGGCACATGGCGTGGGCGGATAAGGACGATGCCATCGACTGGCAGGCCTACTTCCACCTGCGCAACCGCCTCATCGTCGCCGCGCTTTACCACGAGGGCGATGCGCGCGGGATTACCAAGTCCATCTTCAAGTCCACGCTCAAGCACACCATGTGCATGGAGTACTCCACCATGGCCATCCAGCTAGAAGCCATGAAGGACTTCCTGGCCGGCCCGGATCAGCTCTTCGACATCCTGGAGTCCTCCCTGCCGCGCATCGCGGAGATCCGCAAGGGCTACTCCGACGCGGTCATCATCGAGTCCGCCGACCAGCTGCCCCCGGCCACTGGCGCGCCGGGCGTTCCGACGCGCAACATCGGCGGCCGCCTGGGCAAGATCAAGAAGATCCCGTGGCTCATCAAGTCCGCCAAGCACCTGGTGAGCAAAGAGGACCGCGCCCACCACGAGGCCCCGCAGCTCAACCTCACCCCGGAGGAGGCCCGCTGGTTCACGCTCTCCTGCGTGGATTCCGCCACCGTCTCCACCGCGGGCGGCACCGGCGTGGCCTTCCGCAAGCGCGACCGCGAGCTGGCCAAGGAACTAGTCACCTCCACCCGCGAGCTGCTCAACGAGATCGAGGACAACTTCGACGACCTGCGCACCGAGTACCGCGCGGCCCTGCCGGAGCTGACCTCCCGCGAGTCCTGGCGAAAGGTCTTCGATGCCCAGTAAGCTTTCCGTCGCCGAATCCCACGTTCTGGAAAAGATCCAGGACGTGGCCTTCGACGCCCCCGGCGTCCTGCCCACCGCTCGGGTCTTGAGCCACTTCGGTGAGCACGCCCTGGGCTGGATGGCACTGTCCGCGCTGGGAGCTGGCGCGAACTATAAGACGCCTGCAACGCGCCGCCAGTGGGTAGCCGTCGGCGCGGGCGCTTTTACCGCGCACGCGGCCAGCGTTGTGATCAAGCGCATTGTGCGCCGTAAGCGCCCGGACTACGACTACGTAAAGGTCGGCGTGAAAACGCCGTCTAAGCTGTCGTTTCCGTCGTCACACGCGACGTCGACAAGCGCGTTCCTCGTCGGGGCCGCGCACGTGTTGGGCACCCCAGCCCCGCTCATGGGCGTGCCGGTGATGATGGCCTCGCGTATGGTGCTCGGCGTGCACTACCCGTCCGACACGGCACTCGGCGCCCTGCTGGGTGCGGCCACCGCCGAGGCATTCCACCGTTATGAAAGGAAGACCCGATGAGCACTTCACGCACTGACGACGGCGACCAGAAAGTCTTCCACTCGGAGCCGCACACCTCCGGCATCGATACCGGACGCAAGCGCAAGCCGCCGAAAAACCTGGCAGACGGCATGGTCAAGGCCCTGCGCCCGAAGCAGTGGGTCAAAAACGTCCTGGTCTTGGCTGCCCCCGCGGCCGCCGGCGCGGAGTCCCTGTTCCACTCGCGCGTGCTGCTCGACGTCCTGCTGGCCTTCATCGTCTTCTGCATGGGCGCGTCGTCGATCTACCTCATCAACGACGCCCGCGACGTGGAGGCAGACCGCGCGCACCCGACCAAGCGCTTCCGCCCTATTGCGGCGGGCGTGCTGCCGGTGGGCCTGGCCTACGCCATGGCTGCGGTGCTCATCGTCGGCTCGATTGGCCTGTCCTTCCTGGCCACCGCGGGCCCGCATCTGGCGGTGGTCATGGCCATCTACATCGGCCTGCAGCTGGGCTACTGCTTTGGCTGGAAGCACATGCCGGTGATCGATATCGCCCTGGTGTCCTCCGGCTTCATGCTGCGCACCATGGCTGGTGGCGTGGCGGCGGACATCGAGCTATCGCAGTGGTTCCTGCTGGTCGCGGCCTTCGGCTCGCTGTTCATGGCCTCCGGTAAGCGCTACTCCGAGATCCTCTTGGCGGAGCGCACGGGCGCGAAGATCCGCAAGTCCCTCGAGGGCTATACGCCGACCTACCTGCGCTTCGTGTGGACCCTGGCCGCCACCGCGGTGGTCATGTCCTACTCCCTGTGGGGCTTCCAGCTCTCCAGCGACTCCGACGGCCCGGCCGGCGTGTGGTACCAGGTCTCCATGGTTCCGTTCACCATCGCCATCCTGCGCTACGCTGCGGACGTCGACCGCGGCAACGGCGGCGCCCCGGATGAGATTGCGCTGGAGGATCGCGTCCTGCAGATCCTGGCCCTGCTGTGGCTGGCCTGTATCGCCATGGCGGTCTACGTGATCCCGGTGATTGCCGGATAATTAAGAATCGCACCCGCAGTGCTAGACTCACTCCCCATGCGAAAACCCGATTCACGTACTTTGGCAGCGTTCAGCGCGCTCGCTTCGGTCCTCGTGATCGGGGTTTTCTCGTTGTGGGGCGGGTTCGTCCGCCGTTGGATCTCTGACGACGGGCTCATCGTTCTGCGCACCGTGCGCAACCTCGAAGCCGGCAACGGTCCGGTCTTCAACGTGGGCGAGCGCGTGGAAGCCAATACTTCCACGCTGTGGCAGTACCTTATCCTGCTTGTGAGCTGGATAACGAACGCCCCGCTGGAGGCCATTGCGGTCAACCTGGGCCTGCTGCTGTCTATTGCGGCGATGATGCTGGGCGCCTGGGGCACCGCACGCTCGCTCTTCCGCACCTCCCAGGCGGACGCGGGGGAGTACACCTCGCGCCACGCCGCGACTATCATGCCGCTGGTGGCGCCGGCCGGCGCGCTGGTCTACCTTGCACTGCCGCCGGCGCGGGACTTCTTCACTTCCGGCCTGGAGTGGGGCCTAGCCATCTTCTACCTGGCTGTGCTGTGGGTGTTGCTGCAGCGCTGGGCCGAGGGCACCAGCGGTCAGATCGCCTACTGGTTGGCGCTGTGGGCCGGCCTGTCCTGGCTGGTGCGCCCGGAATTCGCCCTCTACGGCGGACTGGCCGGGCTGCTCTTGCTGGCGGCGCACCGCTCCTGGAAGGCCTGGCTGGGAATCCTGGCGGTGGCGCTGCCCATCCCGCTGGCGTACCAGATTTTCCGGATGGGCTACTACGGCCTGGTGACGCCGCACACGGCGGTGGCCAAGTCGGCGTCGTCAAGCGCGTGGGGCAGCGGCTTTAACTACCTCGCCGATTTCGTGGGACCCTACGCCCTGTATCTCCCCGTGCTGGTCCTCCTCGGCGCCGGGGTATGGGCGTTCCGGGAGCACCTGCGCCCGGCCGGGCTGCGCACGCCGGCGGCCGTGACGTACTTGATGCTCGGTGCCGCCGCGGTGCACACCGTCTACGTGCTGCGCGTGGGCGGTGACTTCATGCACGGCCGCATGCTGCTCCTGCCGCTCTTCGCCGCGCTGCTGCCGGTGTTCGTTCTGCCGCTTAAGGGACTGGTCACGTGGCTGGCTGCGGCCGCCTGCGCGGTGTGGGCGCTGGTCATCATCCTGCGCGGGCACCCGACGGACTGGACTGCCTACGAGCAGCCGCTCAACATCGTGGACGAGCGTGACTTCTGGACCTACGCCACCCGCCGCGAGCCCGGCCACCCGCCGCGTTCCGCGCACGATTACCTCAACATGAAGTTTATGCACGGCTACACCGACGCCGCGCAGAAGCTCTCCGCCGGCGACGCCTTCGCCACCATCTACGTCGAGGATCAAGAGCGCGACATCCTCAACTGGCTCACCGTGCCGCGCGCGGAGGGCAGCACGGAGCCGCCCACGCTCTACCTCATCAACTTGGGCATGACCTCGATGAACGCGCCTCTCGACGTCCGGGTTTACGACAGCGTCGGCCTAGCCACGCCGCTGTCGGCGCGCATGCCGCGCGAGGAGAACGGGCGCATCGGCCACGACAAGTCCCTGGGCTTGGAATGGCAGGCGGCCCAAACCGGCTCGGATGTGGAATATCTGCCCCCGTGGTTCGACAAGGAGCAGGTCCGCACGGCGCGCGCGGCGCTGCAGACCGAAGACTTTAAGGAACTGCGCGATTCCTACAGCGCCCCACTGACCTGGGAAAGGTTTGTGGATAACCTGAAGTTCTCCCTGACGAAGGGCCGCACCCTGACCTTCGATTCGGACCCCGCGCACTACGTGGGGTAGGGGGCCTTGTCCCCGCGGAGGAGACAAAACGCGCGCCGATGGGATACGCTAACCAGGATTCTAGTTATTGAACTGTAACAATCGCTGGCGTGTTGGCGATATGGAAGTGTCAGTACATACGTTAAGGAGAAAAATGAGCGCAGTAAGCACAGTAGGCCCAGCGGGCGCAGCTAGCTCTGCCTTCCGCGGGCGCGTCGTGAGCGTCCTCGTTGCCATCGCCGTGGCGATGGGCCTCGCCGTTACCGCCGGAACCCAGGAGGCCTCCGCGGCGAACCGCGACTGGCTGCGTGGGGATTCCACCGGCGCCTGCGAGTGGGACCGTGTGGGCTACTGGGTCCAGCGGTGTGATGTCTGGTCCCCGGCCATGGGCCGCAACATCCCGGTGCAGATTCAGCCGGCTAAGAACGGCGGCAACGCCGGCCTCTACCTGCTGGACGGCCTGCGTGCCACCGACATCACGAACGCCTGGGTCAACGACGTCAACGCGGCGAACACCTACGTGGACCACAACATTACCCTGGTGATGCCGGTGGGCGGCGCGGCGTCCTTCTACGCCGACTGGAACGCCCCGGCCACCTACGACCTGGTGGAGCCGGTCAACTACAAGTGGGAGACGTTCTTAACCCAGGAGCTGCCGGCCTACCTGGAGTCCAACTTCGGTGTGGCCCGCAACAACAACTCCATCACGGGCCTGTCCATGGGCGGCACCGCGGCCATCACCCTGGCCGGCAAGCACCCGGAGCAGTTCCGTCAGGTGATGTCCTACTCCGGCTTCCTCACCACCACGCTGCCGGGCGCGCAGACCTTCATGCGCCTCGCGCTGCTCGATGCTGGCGGCTTCAACATCAACGCTATGTACGGTTCCCTGATTAGCCCGAAGCGCTTCAGCAACGACCCGTTCAACCTGATCCCCGAGCTGGCCGCCAACGGCACCGACGTGTTTGTCTCCGCGGCGTCGGGTGTGCCGGGCCCGATCGATAACGCTCGCTACAAGCCGGAGCACATCGCCGCCGGCTCGGCGCTGGAGTTCTTCTCCAACGCCTCCACCCGCATCTGGGAGATGCGCGCCCGTGCGTCGGGAGTGCGCCTGCAGACCAGCTACCCGCCGCAGGGTCTGCACAACTGGGAGCAGTTTGGCTACCAGCTGGAGATGACCAAGCCGCAGGTTCTTAACGTGATGAACGCCTGGTAAAAGCTTCTGCGCCTGCAGAGCACCGGCCGGCCCCACTGCCTTCCTTCCCATTCGGAAGGAAGGGAGGGGGCCGGCTTTTTTGTTGTGTGTAGGGAAAATAGTCTGGGCGTGTCCCTCTAGAAAAAGTCTCAAGTTCAACTTAAACTTGAGTTCACGATAGACCGCTCACCGCGTCTGCAGTGCAGCGAGTTCCGCAGGAGGGGAACCTGCGGAGCCCGCTCGATGCAGCGCGCCCCCTACTCGACACCTCGCAAGGAATGTTCAATGCCGAAAACTGCGTCTTCCCGGTCCACTAAGGCCGGCCTGCGTTCCCCGTCTGCCGCCCGCAAGGGCCTGACCATCGCCGCACTGCCCACTGCCGTCGCCGTTGGCCTGGCGCTGCTGCCTATGGCTAACGCGCAGTCTTCGGATGCCTCGAGCCAGGGGCTGACCGACATGCTGGGCAGCTCCAACTTCTCCGACTCCTTCGCGCCGGCGGATCCGCCGCAGCGCACCCCCATCGATACCGAGTACCCGGACATCGAAGGGCTGCCGGAGGGCGTGGAGGTCTCCCGCGTGGAGTACCTGACCAACCGCCTCCTCAAGGTCTACATCAAGTCCGCCGCCATGCCGGACAAGGAGCAGGTAGTCCAGATCCAGCTCGCCCGCGACTGGTACTCCCAGCCGGATAAGAAGTTCCCGGAGGTCTGGGCGCTCGACGGCCTGCGTGCCCGCGACGACGAGTCCGGCTGGACCATCGAGACCAACATTTTGTCCCAGTACGCTGACCGCAATGTCAACCTCATTATGCCGGTGGGTGGCGAGTCCTCCTTCTACTCCGACTGGCAGAAGGAAGACAACGGCACGCACTACATGTGGGAGACCTTCCTGACCCGCGAGCTCATCCCGGTGCTGGAGAAGGCCTACCGCTCCAACGGCCAGCGCGCCGTGACCGGTATTTCCATGGGCGGTACCGCCGCCATGAACCTGGCGGAGCGCAACCCGTGGGCCTTCAAGTTCGTTGGCTCCTTCTCCGGCTACCTGGACACCACCACCACCGGCATGCCGGAGGCCATTACCGCCGCGCAGGCCGACGCCGGCGGATACACCTCCTCCAACATGTGGGGCGAGCCCTACTCCCAGGACTGGATCGACCACGATCCGAAGCTGGGCATTGAAAACCTCAAGGACATGAAGGTCTACGTCTCCGCCGGCAACGGCAAGGACGACTACGGCCAGCTCGGCTCCGTGGCCAAGGGCCAGGCCAACATGGCCGGCGTGGGCCTGGAGGCCATCTCCCGCATGTCCACCCAGACCTTCGTGGATTACGCCAAGCGCGCCGGCGTTGAGCCGGTGGTGAAGTTCCGTCCGTCCGGCGTTCACAGCTGGGAGTACTGGCAGTTCGAGATGACCGAGGCCTGGCCGTACATCGCCGACGCCCTGGGCCTGGACAAGAGCGACCGCGGCGCGGACTGCACGCCGGTCGGCGCCATCGCAGACGCCACCAAGTCCGGCATTATCGGCAAGTGCGTCAACAACGAGTACGACGTGGCTGAGCGCGGCAAGGCCCAGGACTTCCAGGCCGGTACCGCCTACTGGTCCCCGGAGACCGGCGCGCACGCGGTAGTCGGCCGCATCGGCGCTCGCTACTCCGAGATCGGCGGCCCGACTTCCTGGCTGGGCTTCCCCACCTCCGGCGAGGAGAAGACCCTCGACGGCAACGGCCGCTTCGTGCGCTTTGAGCACGGCTCCATCTACTGGACCCCGGAGACCGGCGCCTGGCCCATCCCGCAAGACCTCTACGACGCCTGGGGTAACAACGGCTTCGAGATGGGTGACCTCAAGTACCCGACGTCCGACGTCCGCAAGGTGGGCGACGGCGTCGTGCAGGAGTTCCAGGAGGGCGTGCTCACCCACAACCCGGACGGCTCCTTCCACGTGGTACACGGTGCTATCGGTGCCAAGTACAAGGAGCTCAAGGCCGCCGAGTCCCCGCTGGGCTACCCGGTGGGCGAGGAAAAGGCCGTCAACGGCGGCTTCTTCCAGGAGTTCGAGCACGGCAACATCTACTGGTCCATGGACTCCGGCGCGCACTACATCCTCAAGGGCGACATCTTCGACGAGTGGGGCAAGCGCGGCTATGAGCAGGGCGAGTTTGGCTGGCCCACCGAGGACTACACGGAGATCGCCGCCGGCGGTCTGACCCAGACCTTCCAGCACGGCGTCATCCGCAAGGTCATGGGCAACGTCCAGGCGGACAAGAAGTAAGCCATGCGTACCCGCCTTCTTCCCGCGGCCGCGGCACTGCTCGCCGCCGGCGCGCTGCTCACCGGCTGCGGCGGTGCCGCCACCGTGGATGATTCCACCGCTACCGATACGTCGGTCGCGCCGCTGGAGCGCTCCACGGCGGCGTCGGCAAGCAGTGCCTCTGCGGGCTCGTCTGAGGCGTCTGCGGGACGGTCCTCCTCCAGTGCGGGGTCCAGCGCAGCGCCGAGCGACGAGCCGGAGGACCGCGGCGCCCGCGAGATCTCCGAGATCCCCTCGCCCTCCCCGTCCGGCGGCCCGAACCAGGAGTTCCTCGACGCCGTAAAGAAGGGCGGCGTCAACACCGAGGGAGTCGAGGACCAGCTCGTCGGCGCGGCGCAGGCCGCCTGCCAGGGCGACGGCGTGACCGTCCCCGCGGTGGCCGGCCAGCTCATTGAGCAGGGCCGCAGCGAGCTCAGCCACGAGCAGCTGATTCAGCTCATCACCGAGCGCGGCCGTGCGCTCTGCGCCCAGTAATTTTCCAGGGATCCCTCAGGGGATCCCGCACCTTTTTAAGGTACACATTCCCCTATGCGTAAAACATTTACCGTCCTAGCCGTCGTCGTTGTTCTCGCCATCATTGGTGGGGGAGCGGTCCACTTCCTGCAGAACCGCGACGCGGCGGACGTCATCGCGGACCCGACACCCACTGAGCAGGCCCCCGGCGGCGAGATGCCGGGCGGCGAGGACAACGCGGAGCCGCCGCAGGATGACGCCTGCCCGCGCGTCGAGTTCGTCTCCGCGCCGGGCACGTGGGAGTCAGCGCCGGACGATGACCCCATCAACCCCACCGCGAACCCGAACTCCTTCATGCTCTCCATCACCAACCCGCTCAAGGAGGCCTACGCGCCGGGTGACGTCAAGGTGTGGACGCTGCCATACACCGCGCAGTTTAAGAACATCAACGCCCAGCAGGAGATGAGCTACGACGAGTCCCGCGATGAGGGCACCTCGCGCCTCGAGGGCGAGCTGACCCACATGCACGAGGTCTGCCCGAACACGAAGTTCCTGCTTAGCGGCTTCTCCCAGGGAGCGGTCATCGTGGGTGACGTGGCGGACCGCATCGGCGGTGACAACGGCCCCATCCCGGCGGATGCCGTGGCGGGCGTGGCGCTGGTGGCGGACGGCCGCCGGCAGGACGGCGTGGGCGTGAACCCGGGCGTGCAGGTCGGCGGCGTGGGCGCGGAGATTGCGCTGCAGCCGGTGTCCACGCTCATCCAGGGCATCGTGCCGGGTGCGACCATGCGCGGCGCGCGTCCCAACGGCTTTGGTTCCCTGGCGGAGCGTACGTTCCAGATCTGCGCGCCGAACGATTCCATCTGTGACGCCCCGCATGACGCCGGCAACGGACTGGGCCGCGCCAAGGACCTCATTGACGCTAACGGTGTGCACGCCATGTACGCCTCCAACCCCAACGTCATCGAGGGCACCACGGCCAACCAGTGGGTCACGCAGTGGGCGAAGGACGTCATCGACGCCCAGTAGCGCACCGGCGCCGACAATTTTTAGCGCGCCCTGTAACAATCTGGCACTCGCGTCTGATATTTTCAGTGTCAAAAGTATGCGAGCTATCTACACCCGCTAACAACGAAGGAGTCTCCTCCCTATGGATCTCAAAGCCCTGATTGGCCAGTTCTTCGATGACCAGGGTGCTATCGCCCTCCCGCCGCACCTCACGCTGGCAGGCCTGGCGGAGCACATCTACGGCATGGAGCAGCAGGCGGGCGTGCCGGACCGGCCGGTCATGCGCCAGTGGGTGTACAGCGACAATCCGGAGGGCACCCCGCGCGATGTCACCCGCTCCCAGGTCAACACCCGCATTAAGGTAGTGGCCGCGCGCCTGCAGCAGGTGGGACATATGGGGGACCGCGTGGCCATCCTGGCGGGCAACTCCCCGGAGTACGTCTTTGGCTTCCTCGGCGCCCTGTACGCCGGAATGACGCCGATTCCGCTTTATGACCCGAACGAGCCGGGCCACACCGACCACCTGCGGGCTGTCTTCGGGGACGCCAACCCGCCCATCGTGCTCACCAACAACGTTTCGGCGGCAGCCAACCGCGCCTACTTTGCGGACCGCCCGGCCGCCGAGCGCCCGCGCATCATCTCGATTGATTCCTTGCCGGACACCCTGGCTGCTAGCTGGGTCAATCCGCTGGAGACGGAGGAGGGCAAGGCGGCCGTGGCCGCCCTCGAGACCGACCCGGTGGATCACCCGGCCTTTCTGCAGTACACCTCCGGTTCCACCCGTACCCCGGCGGGCGTGCTGCTCACCAACCGCAACATCATGACCAACGTGCTGCAGATTTTCACCTCGGTGAAGATTGAGCTGCCGGCACGCGTGGTCTCCTGGCTGCCCATGCACCACGATATGGGCATCATCCTGGCGGTCTTCGCCAGCATCCTGGGGCTCAACCTGGAGATCATGACCCCGCGTGACTTCGTGCAGCAGCCCAAACGGTGGATCGACCAGATCAAGCGCCAGCCTATTGACTCCCATCTCAAGGGCACCTACGCCGTGGTCCCCAACTTCGCCCTCGAGCTCGCGGCTCGCTATGGCGCGCCCGCGGCCGGCGAGGAGCTGGACTTTAGCAACGTCGACGGCATCATCATCGGCTCGGAGCCGGTGACGGAGTCCGCGGTGAATTCCTTCTGGGAGACCTTCGGCAAGGAGGAATACGGCCTTCGCCGCGAGGTCCTGCGCCCGTCGTATGGCATGGCGGAGGCCTCCCTCATCGTCTCGACTCCGCAGACCCCGGAGCGCCCGCTCATCTCGCACTTCGACCGCGAGCGCCTGGCGCAGGGGGAGGCGGTCATCGTAGACAAGTCCGCGGACTCCGTGGCCTACGCCTCGTGCGGGCAGACCGTGGTGGCCCAGCATCTCACCATCGTGGACTCGGAGACGCGCGCCGAGCTTGCCGACGGAAAAGTGGGTGAAATCTGGCTCCACGGTGACAACCGCGCCGCCGGCTACCTGGATCGCGCGGAAGAAACGGCCGCTACTTTCCACAACTCGCTGGGTGAGCGCCTGGCGGAGGGCACCCGCGTGCCGGACGCCCCGGCGGACAGCAACTGGCTGGCCACCGGTGACCTGGGCGTCATCGTGGACAACCAGCTCTACATCACCGGCCGCCTCAAGGACCTCATCGTCGTGGCTGGCCGCAACCACTACCCGCAGGATATCGAGGGCACCGTGCAGGAGGCCTCCGCGCACGTGCGCGCCGATTCCATCGCGGCCTTCTCCGTCGAGGGCAGCAACACCGAGGAGCTGGTGCTTCTCATCGAGCGCGCCGACGGTACTAGCCCCGCCGAGGACGATGCCGCCTCCGAGGCCATCCGCTCCGCCGTGTCCACGCACCACGGTGTGACCCCGGCGGCTATTCAGTGGTTCAACGCCAACGAGATTAAGCGCACCTCCTCGGGCAAGATCGCCCGCCGCGTGGCCAAGAAGGAGTACTTGGCCCCGTAGCCTCTTAAGACCGCCGTTCACGCGCCGACCTCCGTCCTCTTCCGGGCGGAGGTTTTCGCAGGTCGGGGAGTTTAGCGGTATGTCGGTTATGAAGCAGAAGTTAACAAAGTGGGATAATCATTCGATAACCCGTATATACGTGTCGTCACACGCGCCTTCGTGCTGCGTAAAATCGACCGCCTTCCCATAGTCCGCGTTAGAAAGCTAGAGATTTATGACCGTTGAAGAGCTTCGTGGCTGGCTGCGCACCTGGGTAGCGCAGACCACCGGCCTCTCCGCAGAGGAAATCACGGACACCAAGCCGCTGGAGAACTTCGGACTGTCCTCGCGCGACGCCGTGGTTCTTTCCGGCGAATTAGAAAACCTTCTGGGCATTAAGCTCGAGCCCACCGTGGCCTACGAGTACCCCACCATCGCGCAGCTGGCGGACCGCCTGGTCAACGGCGCGGCCGCGGGCGCTTCCCAGGCTGGCGCCGGGGAGACCGCACCGGCTAAGCCGCTTATCGAAGGCGGCGACATCGCCGTTATCGGCTACGCCGGCCGCTTCCCGGGCGCCAACAACGTCGCCGAGTTCTGGGACATGCTCGCCGAAGGCCGCCCCGGCACCGGCCCGCTGCCCGTCGGGCGTTGGTCGGAGTACTCCGCCGACCCGGTTACCAGTGAGAAGATGGAACAGCAGAACACCGACGGCGGCTACCTCGAGGACATCGCTAGCTTCGACGCCGAATTCTTTGGCCTCTCCCCGCTGGAGGCGGCCAACATGGATCCGCAGCAGCGCATTCTCCTCGAGGTGGCCTGGGAGGCTCTCGAGGACGCCGGCGTGCCCGCTAACCAGCTGCGCGGCACCGCCACCGGCGTCTACATGGGATCCACCAACAACGACTATGGCATGCTCATCACTGCGGACCCGGCAGAGATGCACCCCTACGCCATGACCGGTACGTCCTCTGCCATCATCGCCAACCGCCTGTCCTACGCCCTTGACCTGCGCGGTCCTTCCATCAACGTGGACACCGCCTGCTCGGCCTCCCTCGTGGCGGTCAACCAGGCGGTCAAGGACCTGCGCGTGGGCGCGGCGGACGTGGCCCTGGCCGGCGGTATCAACATCCTGTCTGCCCCGCACGCCTCCATTGGATTTAGCGAGCTGGGCGTTACCTCGCCCACGAGCGCTATCCACGCTTTCTCCGACGACGCCGACGGCATCGTCCGCGCGGATGCCGCGGGCGTGCTCGTGCTCAAGCGCCTGGCCGATGCCGAGCGCGACGGCGACACCATCGCCGCCGTCATCAAGGGCTCCGCAGTCAATTCCGACGGCCACTCCAACGGCCTGACCGCCCCGAACCCGGAGGCACAGGTCGACGTCCTCGAGCGCGCCTACGCCGACGCCGGCATCCGCCCGCAGGACGTGGACTACGTCGAGGCCCACGGCACCGGCACCATCCTGGGTGACCCCATCGAGGCCACCGCGCTGGGCCGCGTGCTCGGCCCGGGTCGCCAGGCCGCCACCCCGACCCTTCTGGGCTCCGCCAAGACCAACATCGGCCACTCCGAGTCCGCCGCCGGTGTAGTCGGCCTCATCAAGGTCATCGAGGGTATGCGCCACGGTGTCATCCCGCCCAGCATCAACTACGCCGGCCCCAACCGCTATATCGACTTCGACGCCGAGCACCTCGAAGTGGTCGAGGACCCGCGCGAGTGGCCCGAGTACTCCGGCCAGAAGGTCGCCGGTGTCTCCGGCTTCGGCTTCGGCGGCACCAACGCCCACGTGGTCCTCACCGATTACCGCGGGTTGACCCACACCGATGCCCCGCAGGTGGCCGTCGGCGAGGGCCAGTCGGTGGCCCTGCCGGTCTCCGGCCTGCTGCCCTCGCGCCGCGCGGCCGCCGCAGCCGCGCTGGCGGACTACATCGAGTCCGAGGACCCCAACCTCCTCTCCGTGGCCCGTACCTTGTCCCACCGCAACCATGGCCGCTCCCGGGCGGTCGTGACGGCGTCGTCCAGCGCGGAAGCCGTCAAGCGCCTGCGCCAGGTGGCAGAGGGCACCGTGTCCGTCGGCATCGCCGCCGCGGATTCGCCCTCCGTCCACGGCCCCGTCTTCATGTACTCCGGCTTTGGCTCGCAGCACCGCAAGATGGCCAAGGACATGATTGAGATCTCGCCGCTGTTCAAGCAGCGCCTGGAGGAGCTCGACGCCGTCGTGGCCTACGAGTCCGGCTGGTCCATCTTGGAGCTCGTCCACGATGATTCCCAGACCTACAACACCGAAACCGCGCAGGTGGCAATCACCGCCATCCAGATCGCGCTGACGGACCTGCTCGCTACGTTCGGCGTGCGCCCGGCCGGTGTCATCGGCATGTCCATGGGTGAAATCGGTGCCGCCTACGCCGCGGGCGGCATCAGCGCGGAGGACGCGATGCGCATTGCTTGCCACCGCGCGCGCCTCATGGGGGAGGGCGAGGCCTCGCTTTCCGACGACCAACAGGGCGCCATGGCCGTCGTCGAACTTTCCGCGGACGACATCGACGCTCTACCGGGAAACATCGAGCCCGCCGTCTACACCGGCCCCGGCATGACCACCGTCGGCGGCCCGCGCGAGGAGGTCCTCGCGCTGGTGGAGAAGCTCGACGGCGAGGGCAAGTTCGCCCGCGCGCTCAACGTCAAGGCCGCCGGCCACACCTCCGCCGTGGACCCGCTGCTGGGTGAGCTCTACGCCGAAATCGCCGGCATTGAGGCCCGCCCGCTGCACACCACGCTGTTCTCCTCCGTCGACCGTGGCAAGGCCTACCGCCCGGGTGCCGTGGTGCACGACGAGGACTACTGGATCCGCATGACCCGCCACGCGGTCTACCTGCAGGACGCCACCGAGTCCGCCTTCGACGCCGGCCACACGCAGATTGTGGAGATCTCCCCGAACCCGATTGCGCTCATGGGCCTGATGTCCACAGCCTTCGCTGTGGGCAAGGCGGACGCGCAGCTGCTCTACAGCCTCAAGCGCAAGGTGGACCCCACCGAGTCCCTGCTGGACCTGCTGTCCAAGCTCTACGCCGCGGGCGCCCCGGTGGACTACACCAAGGTCTTCGGCTCCGGCGCGCAGGTCGCCGTTCCGCACACTCAGTTCCGCCGCCAGCGCTTCTGGACCAACGCCCGCCCTTCTGCCGGTGTTTCCGGCCTGCCGGGCGCGCGCGTTACCCTCCCGGACGGCACCGTGGCCTTCTCCACCAACGCGGACCAGGCGCCGAGTGCCCTGGCCATCCTGGAGGCCGCGGCGGAGGCCGTGCAGCCGGGCGCGCAGATCGCCGCCAGCGAGGAACACACGGACCTGCCCGCGAAGGGCGAGGTCACCACCGTTGTTCGCCGCACCTTGGGCGGGCTGTCCGTGGCGGTGCACTTCGTGGATGGCGCGACGACCAAGCTCATCGCGGAGGGTTTTGCCTCCACGCTCAACCTCGCGGCGCCTGCCGCCGATCCCGAGCCGAGCCTGCAGCAGGCCGTGACCGCGCCGAAGTTCGCCGACCCCGAGGTGGGCGTCGACGCCGTGCGCTGGGACCCTGCGAAGGAAACGGTGGAGGAGCGCCTCTCACTCATCGTCTCCGAGTCCATGGGCTACGACGTCTCCGACCTGCCGCGTGAGCTGCCGCTCATTGACCTGGGCCTGGATTCGCTCATGGGCATGCGCATCAAGAACCGCGTGGAGAATGACTTCCAGATTCCGCCGCTGCAGGTGCAGGCGCTTCGCGACGCCTCCCTCGCCGACGTCATCGCCATGGTCGAGGAGGCCGTCGCCGGCGCACCCTTCGCGCTCACTGAGAGCAACGAAACCGGCGCGAACGCTTCCACCGTGAGCGCGAAGGGCGCCGCGGACGAGGCACGCGGCGAAAGCGACGGCGAGACCAAGGGCGTGGGCGTGGCCCCGCGCGATGCCTCCGAGCGCATGGTCTTTGGCACCTGGGCCACCTTCACGGGCAAGGCCGCAGCCGGCGTGACCTCCGCTTTGCCGGAGGTGAGCGATGAGGTGGCGGGCAAGATTGCCGAGCGCCTCACCGAGCGCGCCGGCATCGAGGTCACCGCACAGCAGGTCCATGAGGCCGAGGCCTTGGAGAACCTCGCGGACCTGGTCCGCGAGGGCCTGGAAACCGAGGTCGAGGGCAACATCCGCGTTCTGCGCGAGGCTGACGGCCCTGCCGTGTTTATGTTCCACCCGGCCGGCGGCACCACCGTGGTCTACCAGCCGCTGACCCGCCGCCTGCCGGCGGACGTGGCGGTCTACGGCGTGGAGCGCCTCGAGGGCAGCCTGGAGGATCGCGCCGCGGCCTACATCGAGGACATCCTGCACTACGCGCGCGGGCGCAAGGTCGTCCTCGGCGGCTGGTCCTTCGGCGGCGCGCTGGCCTACGAGGTGGCCTACCAGCTGCAGGAGCGCGCCGCCCGCGGTGAGGACTCTGCCGAGGTAGCCTTCATCGCGCTGCTGGATACCACCCAGCCCGCCCATCCGGCGCCGGATACCCTCGAGGAAACCAAGGCCCGCTGGGGCCGCTACGCGGCCTTTGCCAAGAAGACCTACGGCCTCGACTTTGAGCCGCCCTACGAGATGCTGGAAACCGTCGGCGAAGATGCGCTCATGGCCATGCTCGCCGAGTTCCTCACCTCCACCGACGCCTCCGAGCACGGCCTGTCCGCCGGCGTACTCGAGCACCAGCGCGCGTCCTTCGTGGACAACCAGATTCTGGGGAAGCTGGATATGGGAAGGTGGGCGTCGGTAAGCGTGCCGGTGTTGTTGTTCCGCTCCGAGCGCATGCATGACGGCGCCATCGAGCTTGAGCCGGCGTATGCGGAGATTAACCCGGACGGCGGCTGGGGCGTTATCGTGAAGGATCTGGAGATTGTGCAGCTGCCGGGCGACCACCTGGCGGTTCCCGATGAGCCGGCAATCGGTATCGTGGGCAAGCACATGGAGGAATGGATCGAGGAGAAGATTCGCAAGTGACTAGCACCGCTGACAAGCTGGCAGACCTGCGCGAGCGCCTCGAGCGCGCCCAAGACCCCGGTAGCGAGCGCTCCCGTGCTCGCCGCGACGAAGCCGGCCGCTCGACGCCGCGCCAACGCATCGCCGCGCTTCTCGACGAAGGCTCTTTCGTCGAAACCGGTGCCCTAGGCAAAACCCCCGGCGACCCGGATGCGATTTACTCCGACGGCGTGGTCACCGGCCACGGCCGCATCAACGGCCGCCCGGTGTGCATCTATGCGCACGACAAGACCGTCTACGGCGGTTCCGTGGGCGTGACCTTTGGTAAGAAGGTCACCGACATCATGGATTTGGCCATCAAGATTGGCTGCCCGGTCATCGGCATCCAGGATTCCGGTGGTGCCCGCATCCAGGATGCGGTGACCTCGCTTGCCATGTACTCCGAGATTGCCCGCCGCCAGCTGCCGCTTAGTGGCCGCAGCCCGCAGATCTCCATCATGATGGGCAAGTCCGCCGGTGGTGCGGTGTATGCGCCGGTGACCACGGACTTCATCATCGCCGTCGATGGTGAGGCGGAGATGTACGTGACGGGTCCGAACGTCATCAAGGAGGTCACAGGTGAGGAGATCTCTTCCCATGACCTCGGTTCCGCGCGTCAGCAGGAGCTCAACGGCAACGTCTCCGTCGTGGTGCCCTCGGAGGATGATGCCTTCGACCTGGTGCGCGATTTGCTCGACCACCTGCCGCTGACCTGCTTCGATGAGGCGCCTGTCTTTGATGCGCCTACTGATGAGGAGGTGGCCCAGGACACCGAGCTGGATTCCTTCATGCCGGATGACACGAACGCCGGCTATGACATGATGGATTTGCTCACGCAGCTTGGCGACGATGACGAGCTCATCGAAATTCAGGAAAACTACGCCCCCAACGTCATTACCGCTTTTGGCCGCATTGATGGCAAGGCCGTGGGTTTTGTGGCGAATAACCCGATGCATTCGGCGGGCTGCATTGACGCAGACGCCGCCGATAAGGGTGGGCGCTTTATCCGCATTTGCGATGCCTACAACATTCCGTTGGTCTTCGTGGTCGATACGCCGGGTTACTTGCCGGGCGTGGACCAGGAGAAGGCTGGTCTGATTCACCGCGGCGCGAAGTTCGCGTTCGCCGTGGTGGAGGCCACCGTGCCGAAGGTATCGCTCATCGTGCGCAAGGCTTATGGCGGTGCGTACGCCGTGATGGGCTCGAAGAACCTCACCGGTGATATCAACCTGGCGTGGCCGACGGCCCAGATCGCCGTGATGGGCTCGGCCGCCGCCGTGGTCATGATTGCCGGCAAGCAGCTGGAGGCTGCTGAGACCCCGGAGCAGCGCGCCATGACGAAGAAGATGTTCATGGACTTCTACGATGAGACCATGACCGCGCCCTATGTTGCTGCGGAGCGCGGTTACCTCGATGGCATGATTAAGCCCTCCGAGTCGCGTCTAGCCCTGCGCCGCGCGCTGCGCCAGCTGGCCGATAAGCAGGAGAAGGATCTGCCCAAGAAGCACACCATCTCCCCGCTCTAGCGCCGGTTGTGCCCCAGACTGTATGCCCGTTTTCCTGCAGGGGCGTAACGTCAAGGGCATCCGTGCACGATAGACATAAAGTCTAGGTAATCGAATAAAGGAGAATTTTCATGCTCTCTAGTGTTATTGACCTTGGTGGCGACCTCATCAACCTCGTTATCATGCTGCTCAACCAGGCTGGCGTTTCCGTTTCCGGTTCCTCTTTGAGCTCGAAGTAAGCCAGCGCCTATAGCCCCTCCTGTGGAGGGGCTTTTTCGATCACCGCCTAGTCCCAGGCGGGGCTTGGGATGGGCACCGGTGGGCCGCCGCCGGGCGGCAGCCAGTAGATTCTGCCGTTTATACGGTCGACCCGCCCGCGGCTGGTGGGGTGAGCAGGGTCATCATCGTTAATGGCGTTGTGGTACTGACATAAAGGGACCAGATTGGCCACGTTGGTGGGCCCGCCATCCTGCCAGCGCTTAATGTGGTGCATCTGGCATTCCGTGACCGGTTTAGTGCACCCGACCCAGGCGCACGTCGGATGTTCTGCACCTAGCATGAGTCTCAGTTTTTCGCTGGCGAACCGGCTTGTGAAGTAGAGGTTCACCGGGCCCTGGGCGGGGTGGATGAGGGTGACGAAGCCGCGCTCGGCAAACTTCGTGCGCACGAATTCGGCACCGGTCATGGTGCCGCCGTCGGTAGCTTGCAGAATGATGTCATCGCCCTCGCCGCGCACAATCGTGTCAAGCTCGTCGAGGCGCACAATGACATGTGCATGCAGCGCTGGCCCCGGTGCACCAGAGCCCGCGAAGACCTCGTGTGCAGCTTTCAATAGGTCATTGTTGGTAGCTCGGAGCGTGCCGACCATGTCCGCGATCGCTCGCGGGCGGTCCGTGATCGTGATGCTGTGCATGCCCATGGCACTGCGGCGCACGCGAACACCCGGGCTGGGCTGTGGACGAAGCTCCGCCAGTCGACGCTTCGCCACAGCAGTAATCTTGCTCAACGGCGTCTCACACAACTCCACTCGCAAGTCCCAGGCTTTACGGGAATCCTTCACCCGCGCAACATGTCTCTCGATGGTGAGCAGCGTATCCAGCGCGTGGTCGGTGTCCCGCGCGCGACGCTGCTTAGCGGTGAAGGCGGTCTGCCCGAAGTAGACGCGATGCAGCGCATCTAACTGGCGTGCCACGCGCGGAGTGGCGCCCAGTGCGATCATCTCATCGAGTGTGTGGCCTGCGCACAAGGAAACGACGTTCATGCCGCGAGCGAGTACCCCGAGTAAGTCCCCCAACTTCATGGCTCACAGATTAAACCGGCAGCACACATCCGGCAACTTGAACGGGTAAAAACCGAGTTGAATTGGTGTCTTACGCGCGGGAGCGAGACAGGAAGGAGGCAATGGCGCGCCAGCCAAAGAAAAATAGCGCGGACATCACGGTGGCCACGATGAGGAAGGACCAGTGCGGCAGGCGGCCGTTGACCAGCATCCACAAGGCCATGCCGCCAACGATGGCGCTGAGCCACACGACGACACCTTCTTTCCACAGGCCGCTCAGCTTCGTGGCCATGATGATGACCCAGCCCACGAGCGCGCCCACGGTCCACGGCCAGAAGGCATCCACCCACGAGCTAAAGCTCAGACCACCGTGCGCCAGGCGGGCGAGGATGGCGAAGAGGGCGAGAGCGAGGACGTCGATAAGCGGGGCAACGCGCATTTAGGATTCCTTCCGGTTCAACGCCGCGTAAGAAAAGCCATCGCGGGCGTAGTGGGCAAAGTAGATGACCCATCCAATGATAGTGATGAGCGCAAAGGAGATAAGCCGGTAGATGATGGCCGCGGAGGTGGCGTGCACGACTGTGAGGCCGGTGGCCACCAGCGGGGCGATGAGCGCGGCCTCCACCGTGCCCAGACCACCGGGGGTGACCTGCGCGGACCCAGCCAGCTTCGCGGCGAGGAAAGCCAGGGCCACACCGGCAATTGTGGTGTCGTCCGCACCAGCACGCAGCCACGGAATCTCCCCGGTCACCGCCCACACCGAGGCCCACAAGGCGGCCATATCGGCCAGGCGGTGCACCAGCGACGCCCCGGCAACCACGGCAAAGGAGCCGCGCGAAAGGTGGACCTCGCCGAGGTTGCGCACCTCTTGGATCGCGCGGTCCCGCTTAGGCCCGGGGCGTAGCTTGCGCAGCCAGCGCTCCAGGGTCACCGGGTGGGAGGTCAGCCAGAAGATGCCACCGAGTGCGGCGAGCATGAGCACAACCGTGGTAATCAGCGAGCCTAGAGCCATATCCGCGTTGAGGAAGAACACCCCGCCCAGTCCGATGAGGGCGAGGAATAGCGAGCTGACGATGGAGGACAGGAACAAAAAGTAGCTGCATAGCGCTACCGACGCGCCCCAGCGGCGCTGCACCTGGAAGGTGAGCACCGCGGAGAAGGCCGGTCCAGCCGGCAGGGTGGTGGACCACGCGTTGGAGGCCAGCGTGATGGCGTAGGTCTCACGCAGCGGGACCGTGACGCCGCCGGCGCCGATGAGCCGCTTCATCACCTCCGCCATTCCGGCGATGGAGCCGAGCGCGAAGAGCACGACCAGCACCACCGGCAGTGGCTCGGCGTGGCGCAGGCGGCGCAGGCCCTCGGTGATGAAGTCCAGCTGGTCGCGGAAGAACCACGCCAGAGCGGCCAGGATGACCAGCGAGATTCCCCAGGTGAGCCACTTCTTGTTCATCGTTTATCCGCGGAGTTGAGGCGGCGGGCAAGTTCGGTAAAGGGGATGAGTTCGTCGTCGGTGTCGACGCTGCGCGAGCCCCGGGCAGGGGAGTCCGCCTCGGAGGGGGCAGCGCTGGACGGCGCCTCCCCGCCCAGCCCCGACGCCATCCGCGTCAGGAAGCGCGGTGCCCACCAGTTGTCCTCGCGCAGCAAGTGCATGACGGCGGGGACGAGGAGCATGCGGACGATGGTGGCATCGATCAGCAGTGCAAAAATCATGCCGAAGGCGATGTACTTCATCATCACGATGTCGGAGAAGCCGAAGGCCCCCGCCACCACAATCATGATGAGCGCGGCCGCCGTGATGATGCCGCCGGTGTGCGCGGTGCCCGCAGCGATGGCCTCGTCTGTGGAAGCGCCCCGGCGACGGGCTTCTACCATGCGGGAGACCAGGAAGACCTCGTAGTCCGTGGAGAGACCAAAGACGATGGCGATGATGAGCACCAGAATCGGGCTCATGAGGGGACCCGCGGTGTAGTTGAGCGCCCTGGAGCCCAGGCCGTCGACGAACATGAGCGTCAAAATGCCCAGCGTCGCGCCCAGGGAGAGCAGCGTCATGAAGATGGCCTTGAGCGGCAAGATAAATGAGCCGAAGACCAGCGCCATGAGGATGAACGTGGCCAGGACGACGTAGAGGGCCATCCACGGCAGGGTGTCAAAGAGCGCGTCGAGGGACTCGACCTCCATGGCCGGCGTGCCGCCGACGTAGAGCTCCACGCCCTCGGGTGCCTCGATGTTCTCCAGCTCGTGGACGATGCGCCCGTAATCCTCGCGGTCCTGGATGCCCGCGCCCAGGACGGTGGTGCCGTCCACGGTCTTGGACTTCGGGCCCATCGGCTCAGTGAAGCCCTGGATGGAGCGGGCCTGCATGAGGACGTCGACAAGCTGCTGGTTCGTCGCGTTCTTCACCACGAGCTTGACCGGCTCGGTGCGGAAGGCGGGAAACTCCTCGTTGAACTGGTCCTGGACCACGCGGACCTCCTGGTCCGGTGGCAGGTAGGACTCGTTGATGCCGCCGAACTTCACGCCCAGCACCGGCAGGGTGAGCGCGATGAGCAGCGCGCAGATGGCGGCCGTCATCAGCCCCGCGCGGCGCATGGCCCAGCGCGGCAGCTTGTACCACCAGGTGTCCTCGATGCGGCGCCCGCGGCGCGAGGCCTTGCGCACGGACCACTTGTCAATGTTGGGTCCCAGCATGCCGAACAGCGAGGGCAGCACCATCACGGAGAGCAGGGCGGCCAAGCCCACGGCGGAGATGGAGCCGTAGGCCACGGACTTGAGGAAGGCCTGGGGGAAGAGGAAAAGCCCGGACAGGGACACCGCCACCATGGCGGCGGAGAAGACCACCGTCTGGCCCGCGGTGGCGGTGGTGGTGGCCACGGCCTCTTCGGTGCTGCGGCCCTTGTCCAGCTCCTCGCGGAAGCGCGAAACCATGAACAGGCCGTAGTCGATGGCCAGGCCCAGGCCCAGCAGCGTGACGACGGCTTGGGCGAACACGTTGACCTGCAGGAATCCCGCCAGGATGGAAAGGATGCCGAGGGAGCCCAGGATGGAGAGCCCGCCCACCACGAGCGGCATGAACGCCGCGACGACGGAGCCGAAGACCACGAGCAGTAGCAGGCCCACGAGCGGCAGCGCGGCCTTCTCGGCGCGGGAAATATCCTTGGCCATGCCCTCATCCAGGGCGTCGGCCACGGCGGTGGCTCCGGCGACCTGGACGGGCACGTCGGCCGTGTGCAGCGAGTCCTCGATGGCGCGGAAGTCCTTGAGGGTCTGCTCGCCGTCGCCCTTGAGCCCGATGGCGGCAAAGGCCGTGGAATGGTCCCGCGTGATGAGGTTGGGGTTGCGTTTGTCGAAGTAGCTGGTGACGGAGTCAATCTGCTCCGGGTGGTCGGCCTTGAGCTGGTCCAGGAAGGCCTGGGCTTCGGCGGCGTGGGCGTCGGGGTCATCGAAGAGCAGGATGACGTCGCCGGAGTTGTCCCGGCCGAACGTGTCGAGCTCGATCTGCGCCGCGCTTGTCGACGCCGCACCCGGGTCCTCCCACCCCTCCTGGCTCATCCGGTCTCCCAGGCGGCTGCCGAACCCGAGGAAGAGCAGCAGGATGATGCCGACGACGACCAACGGGATGGCCTTGCGGTGGGCATAGGAAAAACGGCCCCAGGAGTAAAACATGCTTCTCCTAACGGTTCTCGGGGGCGTGGTGGCGCTGGGAGGCCGGGGACACGAGCGCGGACAGCGGGCGGAAGGGCTGCAGCCATGCGCCGCCCGGGGGCAGGTTGTCCAGGTTGACGCGGGGCAGCGGCTCGCGGAAGACACCCTCGATGTCCTCGAGGTCGACGAACTCGATGTCCGGGTGGGTCACCGCCCAGGAGGCGTGCTCGTGGAAGCCCAGCACGCAGGTGGGCAGACCGGAGGCGGTGAGCTGCTCCAGCAGGTGCTGGAAGTTCTGGCCGTCGGCAGAGGCCACGATGACCCCGGAGAGGTCCTCGCGGTGGGCCTTGATGTGCTCGATCATGTCGGGGTCGACGTCGTCGTCCTCGTGCAGCTTGGGCTTGGCAAAGACGGCGAAGCCGACGTTGCGGATGGCCTCCACCCACGGGCGGATGACGTCCGCGCCACCCGGGCTGACGTTGGTGAAGACGGCGGCCTCCGGGGTGGCGTCGTTATCCATGGCTAGCTCCACCAGCCAGCGGCCGATGGCGTCAAAGCGTGGGCGGTAGGCGGCGGTGGGCCGCCCACCCAGGATGGCACCGAGCCCCATGTCCATGTTCGGTGCGTCCCACACCAGGAGATAGGTTCCGGCCATTACTTCTTCTCCCACAGGTACTCAGTGATGACGTGTTCCTTGTCCAGGCCCTTGCCCTCGAACTTGGTGATGACCTGGCGGTCGGTGAGGATGGGGCACTCCGGCCACGGCCAGCCCTTGTAGTCCAGGGACGGCTCGACCTCCACGAGCTCGTTAATCCACTCGGCATATCCTGCATGGTCGGTGGCCACGTGGAGCACGCCGCCCGGCTTGAGGCGGGAGGCGAACAGGTTGAGCGTGCCGGACTGGATGATGCGGCGCTTGTGGTGGCGGGCCTTGGGCCAGGGATCCGGGAAGAAGATGCGGAGGCCGTCGAGGGATTCCGGCGCGAACATGCGCATGAGCACCTCGATGCCATCGCCGCGCACCATGCGGATGTTGTCAATGTCATTGCGCACGATGGAGCCGAGCAGCTTGGCCAGGCCCGGCTTGTAGAGCTCCACGGCGATGATGTTGGTGTCCTGCTCCAGCGGCGCCATGGCGGCGGTGGAGGTGCCGGTGCCGGATCCGATCTCCACGATGGTCTTCGCGCCGTCGCGGCCGAACCAGGCGGGGATGTCCAGGGGTTCGTCGGCAAGCATGCGCCCCAGCTCGGGCCAGTGCTCCTCAAAGAGCGCGTTCTGGTTATCGGTGAGGGTGCCGCGGCGGAAGGTGACGTTGCCCAGGCGCGGGTAGTCCAAGTCGTTGTTGAACTCCGCGTTGAAGTCGGTCTGGAGGCCGCGGCCGTGCGGCATCTCGGCGGCCGGCGGGGTGGGGGAAGAGTCTGCGCTATTCATCGGGATACATTGTTCCCCTAAGCAGGGGTGGGGAGCAACGTGCCGCGCCGGGTGCCCGGGCGGGCGAGTACGCCGCGGGTGCGGCCAGCGGGGTGGGAACGGTGCCCGAATAAAGGATGTAGGGGTAGGAACGCGACAAACCGGGCGTGGAGAAATGATCGATTTATGCCCCCGTTGAGGGGTGATAAAATCCGCCTCGTGCCATATCTCACAGGCCCGTGCGCTTGGTGAAGGCGGTGCGACCAGGGTGGATATAACCACCGTGGCCCGTATTACACCATCTGATAGGACCAGTGGCGATACTCTGGATGGTGACACGCCGATGAGGGAGACCACCTTGTTGGCGCGAGTGAGCACCCGGCCACACCGACCTCAGGAGAATGAGAGATGACCGCAACAATCAAAGGCCTTGTAGGTGAACTGCCCACGAAGAATGAGAAGCTCATTTCGTGGATCAGTGAGAGTGTCGAGCTCTTCCAGCCGGAAGAGGTTGTATTCGTTGACGGCTCCCAGGAAGAAGCGGATCGCCTCGCTGGTGAGCTCGTGGAGAAGGGCACGCTGATCAAGCTCAACGAGGAGAAGCGCCCGAACTCCTACCTGGCCCGCTCCAACCCCTCGGACGTCGCCCGCGTGGAATCCCGCACCTTCATCTGCACCGAAACCGAAGAGGGCGCCGGCCCCACCAACCACTGGGCCCCGCCGGCGGCGATGAAGGAAGAGATGACGGAGGCCTTCAGTGGTTCCATGAAGGGCCGCACCATGTACGTGGTGCCGTTCTGCATGGGCCCCATCAACGACCCAGACCCGAAGCTGGGCGTGCAGCTGACGGACTCCGCCTACGTGGTCCTGTCCATGCGCATCATGACCCGCATGGGCAAGCAGGCCCTGGACAAGATTGGGGACGAGGGCAACTTCGTCCACGCCCTGCACTCCGTCGGTGCTCCGCTGGAGCCGGGCCAGGAGGACGTGGCTTGGCCGTGCAACGACACCAAGTACATCACCCAGTTCCCGGAGACCAAGGAGATCTGGTCCTACGGTTCCGGCTACGGCGGCAACGCCATCCTGGCCAAGAAGTGCTACGCGCTGCGCATTGCCTCCGTCATGGCCAAGGAAGAGGGCTGGATGGCAGAGCACATGCTCATCCTCAAGCTCACCAACCCGGAGGGCAAGAAGTACCACGTGGCGGCCGCCTTCCCGTCCGCCTGCGGTAAGACCAACCTGGCCATGATCACCCCGACGATTCCGGGCTGGTCCGCCGAGGTTGTCGGTGACGATATTGCGTGGATGCACCTGCGCGAGGACGGCCTCTACGCCGTCAACCCGGAGAACGGCTTCTTCGGCGTCGCACCGGGCACCAACTACGACTCCAACCCGATTGCCATGAAGACCATGGAGCCGGGCAACACCCTGTTCACCAACGTGGCGCTGACTGATGACGGCGACGTCTGGTGGGAGGAGATGGGCGAGGCCCCAGAGCATCTCATCGACTGGCACGGCAACGACTGGACCCCGGCTTCGACCACCAAGGCTGCGCACCCGAACTCCCGCTACTGCGTGCCGATTTCCCAGTGCCCGACGGCCGCCCCGGAGTACGACGACTGGAAGGGCGTCAAGATCGACGCCATCCTCTTCGGCGGCCGCCGCGCGGACACCGTCCCGCTGGTCACCCAGGCCTTCGACTGGAACCACGGCACCATGATCGGCGCCCTGCTCTCCTCCGGCCAGACCGCGGCCGCCGAGGGCAAGGTGGGCGCCCTGCGCCACGACCCGATGGCCATGTTGCCCTTCATTGGCTACAACGCCGGTGACTACCTGCAGCACTGGGTGGACATGGGCGTTAAGGGCGGCGAGCGCATGCCGGAGATCTTCCTGGTCAACTGGTTCCGCCGCGGCGACGACGACCGCTTCCTGTGGCCGGGCTTCGGCGACAACTCGCGTGTGCTCAAGTGGGTCATCGACCGCATCGAGGGCAAGGTCGATGCCGACGAGACCGTGGTCGGCTACACCGCCCGCGCCGAAGACCTGGACCTGACCGGCCTGGACACCCCGATCGAGGACGTGCGCGAGGCTCTCACCGCCGACCCGGAGCTGTGGAAGGAAGACGTCGCGGACTCCCGCCGCTACCTTGAGGGCCTCGGATCCCGCGTGCCGCAGGAGATCTTCGACCAGCTGAAGAAGCTGGACGAGCGCATCCACGCTGCGACGAAGTAGACGCTTGAGTAGCACGGCAGTGATGTTGTATCGTTGCTGCTGGAGAACTTCAGACAGGATCTGTTGTTAATAAAGCTTAAGGCCTGCCGTTTGGCAGGCCTTTCGCTATTCTCATCGGTATGGCGGGGGAACTTGTAAGAAGCCTTAGCAGTGCTCGGATCCAAGCATATTAAGCCCCAGTACTAACCCTTGCGCAGCACGAGCACGAGGTTCGACACCGCGAACTCGCGCAGCAGCGGCACGCGGGTGACCCACCACGCCCACCACGGGTGGTAGCGGGGGAATGCGGCCGCGAGCTGGCCGGTGCCCTCCGCCCAGGCGAGGCCCTCGCCCGCGGAGACGGCGAACAAGCTCTCGCCGAAGATGTTCTTCGGGTCGCGGCCGTGCACTTTTGCGTATCGACGGCGCGCGTACTGCCCGCCGACGTAGTGCTGCCACAGACCCGTCTCGTGCCCGCCGAACGGCCCGAGCCACACCGTGTAGCTGAGCACCACCAGCCCGCCTGGCTTGGCCACGCGCAGCATCTCCTCGCCCATGGCCTGCCAATTCGGGATGTGTTCGGCCACGTTGGAGGAGTACACCACGTCGAAGGAATCGTCGGCGAAGGGCAGTGCGGCCCCGTCGCCGCGCACGGAGCCGAAGCCGGAGATCCCCGCCGCCGACAGTTCGGAGACGTTTGGTTCCAGGCCGATGTAGAAGCAGTCGGAGAAGGCGTCGGCGAAGTAGCCGGGCCCGCCGCCGACATCTAGCACTGACTGGCCGGTGACGGGGGTGCCCAGGAGGTCGTGCGAGAGGGCGTCGATAAGCGAACGCGTATCGCGGGCGAGCATGGAGTAGAAGATGCACGGGCGGAATTGTTCGTAGGAAAACGCGCGCAACAGCCGGAGCGAGCGGGAAAGGGTGGCCATCCGGCGGGTACGGTGCATAGGCATACCGTAGCAACCGTGCTACAGTGCGGTGCATGGCCACGCCGGGATACGACGAATCGCTAGTCGAGCGCAGGATATCGCAGCGCGAACTGCGCAACGACTCTGCGCGGATCCTGCGCGCGGTGCGGGCGGGGCACAGCTTCGTTGTCACCAACAACGGCGAGCCGGTGGGGCGACTTGTGCCTCTCGACGAGCCGAAGCCGCGGCTGGCCATCACACGGCCCGCCACCCGTGTCGGCGGTTGGCTGGACCTTCCGGTGGAGCCGGCGGATGGCGAGCCGTTGGCTGAGATGCTCGATGATATGCGCGAGGACCGCTTCTAGCATGCGGCGGGTGTATGCGGATACATCGGCTATCGCCTGCCTGCTGAAAGCGGAGCCGCACACGCACGCGATGCGGCTGTGGCTCGAGGCAGGCGAGTGCGAGGTAGTTTCGTCGGACCTGCTCGAGATTGAGTTGCGGCGGCTGGCGGTGCGCTTGGGCAGGCCTCAGGGCGAGGTCACGCTGATTCTGCGCGGAATTTCGCTTGCGGAACTCAACCGGGCGACGCTGCGCAGCGCGAGCATGCTGCCCATCCCGTACATGCGAACGCTGGATGCGATCCACCTGCAGGCCGCGCTGGACTTGGAGGCCGATGCGGTGCTCACC
>OJLL01000040.1_pt1 | contig 42862 bp, 32 predicted proteins | sample 1596941 | NCBI WGS metagenome assembly OJLL01 (sample SAMEA3904689, study PRJEB24821) | metagenome | biome: Builtin; feature: hospital; material: surface | place: USA | collected 2013-08-13 | reverse complement strand
TGTTCACGCAGGCTCGTGACGCGGAGCGCCGCCATTCGCTGCCTATCGACGAAACCCGCCACGCCGAAGCCGTCTTGGAATTCGCCTACGCTGGGGCGCTGAGCACCAAGGAACTGGGCAACGAAGCGAAACGGCTGGCGGAACAACTCGAACCGGAAGAGGCGTACCGCACATACCGCACCTTGTGCGTGGAGCGTGTGCGGGGCGGGTTGAGCCCACACGCCGGAATGAAGAAGGAGTTGGCGAAGCTGGCGAAAGCCGCTGGCTTAGACACCGCTGAGGAGGAAGTCGGCGTCGTGCGCGACCTGCTGCGCGCCCCGTCAATCCACCTGGCCGGCGCGCATTTCTGGAAGAACTACGAGAAGGCTATCTGCCGCGCCGTCGAGGACGACCCCTCGCTCATCGACCGCTTGCTCACGCTGTTCCCGCGGAACGTGGACACCGACCCGTGGCTGCACCTGCTGGAAGCCACGGGCGCGCTCGACGCAGTCAAAGACGGCACACACCCGGACTTCGTGCCGCGTCTCCTCCTGTTTGAGTCGCAGTGGACGAAATGGCCGTTTACGCCGTCTACCCAGTTGGCACCGGTTCTCGCAGACATCCTTCCCCATGCAGGTCTCACCACCGTCGTCGTGCCTAAAGACCGTCTCCATTTCCTGCCCGCGTCAGCCGTCGAGCAGGTTCTCGCGAGTGGTCTGAACTTCTCGTTCTCTCACGCACCAGTGCAACCGGACGTCGACCTCACCAGGTGGGCACGCCTTCCGGAGCGCGCACCGCTGCCTCACCTCATGGCGGACGAATCGCTGCGAGGTGCTGTCATTCTGGGGATCAAGAATGCGATGGGCCATCCGGAGGTCGTGGAGGTGCTCACCGCCGACCCGCACGTCAGGACGTTGGTGGTGGAGCTGCTCACGGAGATCGTCGACAAACTTGAAGTGGGAGTGCCGACGGTCGACCATCTCACGCAGTCCACCACATTCGTCCGTGGGTTCGAGCTCGTCGGCGACCGGGAGATTCAGGCGCTCCTCGACCGGGTCCGTGCGATTCACCGCGACCCTGCTGAGCCCCTGGCCGAATCCTTGCGCCGCGGCCTGCCCGATGAGCTCGGCTGGCCTGAATTGGAGCAGTTCGACGGGAAGTACGGGGAGCCGATTCAGCTCTCTTTGTGGCGAGACCCCGCAGATTGTTGGCCCGGCGTCATCGTGAGAGAAGCTACCCGCGCTACCTACCTGCGCGGCCGCACCGCCACCGAGATTCCCAACTGGACCGGCGAGACGCTCTTTAGCGCCGTGGAAATCGACGGCCAGTTCGGCCTCGCCACCTACACCAACTCGAATCCGCGGCTGTGGTGGGACGATACCACCAAGGGCATGTCCAGCGTATGGAAACATTTTTCGTACGACGGTCTCACCGCCTCGGTCCCGGTACCCGGCGCGCGTATCTTCGGCGCCGACACGGTGATGCGCCCCGGCCATTCCACGTTGGCGAGCGGCAGCGAGCATTTCTTCGTCGACGGCGACCGGGTATGGCTCGTCGAACGCTCCCCGCTTGACGACGTCTCCCCTGTACTAGAAGTCGATCCAACTACCGGGGCCACTGGCCGCGAAAGCTTGCCTGACTGGTTCGCCGAGCAGTGCCGCCGCCACCCGGATTTGGTGCTCGACCCGCGGCGTTCTCAGCACCGGCCGGTGGAAGACACGACCGCGGAATCGCACTTCTCCACCGCGGACGGATTCCACCGGCATGCTGTGTTCACCCGTCCCGACGACCCCGACTACTGCTTGTTGGTCGATGCGGACGAAACCGAATTCACCGTCACCGGCGAGCGGGCGCGCACAGTCATCGGCACACTGCGCCGCCCTAACGGCAAACGGTGGATTCTCACTAATGAACGCATAGATCCTGTCGTTGTGGATCCGGACGACATGACCCCGGTGGCTGTGCGCGGCACGCACCTCCACTCGCACATGTTGTGGCACCACTTCCGTGTGCGCGAGCCCGAGACAAGCGAGAAGCTGCGGAAGATCACTGCCGATGAGGTCCGTCCCCTGGTGGAGCAGGCGCGTGGGGGCGACGGCGGCGTCGATAAGCGTTTGTGCGAATTTGTCGGCGACGCGCTCAATATTGACGACCCGGTGCTGCGCTACGCGATTGCGTCCGTTGCGCACGAGGCGGCGACGACCTGGCCGCAGGAGAACAGCGGCACGCGGGCGGAGGAGCTAACCGGGGCGCCGACGTTCACCGAGCACCGTGACGTGCTCCGTCCCTTCGCGTGGCGTCCCCTCGAGCGTTTCGACGCAATGGATATCTGGCAAGGCGCGGCAATTTTGGGAATGCACGACCGTTATGTCCCGGAGAAGGGGTACACCCATAACAGCACGAGAGGCTCAAATGACTGGATGAAACTGCTCGGTCACGGCGATGGCCTGCTCGTTTCCGCGGCATCTCCCGGCCGTACCGCGGATGAAGTGCAGGCGCTGAAGGAGCTGTGGATTGTGCTGCGGGACGCCGGAGCGCTCGCGGCTGACAACCTCGTGTTTGAATCGTACGATTCTGGGCCGTATACGCCGGGAAGCAAGCAGCAGCTGCCGCCGCGGGCGGTGCGACTTGATCACAGTGGTTCCCGCATCATCCCGGTTGTGCGTGTGGCTGGCGAGGAACCGATGACTGCGGACGGCACACCCCTGAAGCTACTGAGCCGAACTGGCATCGCGCCGTCACGCACGGACCTTGAGCCGGTCTTCGACGCACTGCTCGCACGCATCGAGCAGGACGGCCCGCTACGGTACTCAGCGTCTACGGGCGAGGCTCTCGCCGCCGCAGCTAACGCCCCGCTTGCCGACGCCCACTTGATCGCCGCTGGTTTCCCTAACCTCTCCTCCTTCAAGACTAATTTCGTACCGAAGGATTTGCGCGCGGCCATGGGGCTGAAGGTCGACGAGCTCAAAGCAGCTAGAGACCGGTTGATAAGCTTCAACGACCACTTCGCGGCGGTCCTGTCAGCCGGCCTGCCCGACAATGCGGAGGAGTTGCTGACCAGGGGCCCGGACACCGACGCCATGGCCCGGTACTGGTCAGAGCACGGGCCGGACTACCTGCCCGAGCTGCCGGCGCGCATCGCCGAGCGCATCCCGAAGATAGTGAAAGAGAACGTGCTGCAGAGCATTGCCGCCGGCCAGCACCTCGACACCGACGACGCCGACGGCTGGGCCCAAGAGGTCGGCGCTCTGATCTGGCTTGCCAGTGAGCTGGACATGACCGATCCGTTGCGCCCTGCGCTGGCTGATCATGCCGAGCGGCTGCACAACTCCCCGCGGGGTGTCGAGGCAATCAATGTCGCTATCACCGGCGTCGGTGAGGACGATGACGCAATTCGCAGCGCGATCGGTGCGCCGAAACGCGCCGAGGGCGACACGAATCGCAAAGATCTGCAAGCAGGCCGGTTCGCGATTGAACAGCAAAATGACGGGGATGTGATCTTCGTCGATCTCTCAGATGTCGATGAGCCGTGCCGCGACCTTGACCTGGCGCGCGAATGGGTAAAGGACCGCCTTTTCGGCACCAGCAGGACGCGCGTTGCGGCGATGGACCTCCGCGCACACGGTGTCCTCACCGCCTACGCGGAATGGCTGAAGCAGCCGGGTGAGGGAGAGCCGCGCGACCCGCTCGTCTCTGCGCCCGATCTCGTGGCGACAGCGGCAAACACATTGGGAGTCAGCGAAGATGCGGCCCGCTACTACCTGCAGCTGCTGGCCTGGCCCGACCCGACGGACAAGAATATCCGCCGCTGGAACGCCTGGAAGAAGGCCGATATCGTCCGCGCCGGTTCCGAGCTCGTTACCGCCGGTAAAGTCGTCGAAGGCAAGCGTCCCCGCTCGGGCCGCAGCTATTTCTTGCCCGGCGGATGGGTAGAAAAGGTGCACAAGTCAGACGGGCAGATACCGATCGAGGTGTGGAAGCTACCCGCATTCGGCATCGAGCAAACTGGGCTCAAGGGAGAGTTCGAGCCGCAGCTGGGCATCGCTGTCGCACCCCTGCCGCCGACGGAATGGTTCGCTAAGTGCTGGGAGCGCTCCCAGAGCGACGACGCGCCGCAATTCGCGGAACTGGAAACCACGAGGAGGAGACGCCGATGACGCACCAGATCGAGCTCGCAGAGGATCGCTTCGCCGACGAACTCGAGTTCTTAGCGCGCTGGGACACCGGCTCGCGGCCACCGGGATGGAAGCTCACGCCGCAGGCCGTAGTCACTTTCATCATGGGTGGAACGGATCTGAAGGCGGGGCGGTCCAAGCTGACTATCGCGCCGAAATACGTCGGTGATCCAGCGCTGGTGGAGCGCTGCGTGATTACGCTGGCCGGCTCGCGCGGGCTGATGCTCGTCGGCGAGCCAGGCACCGCCAAATCCATGCTCTCCGAGCTGCTGTCGGCGGCGATCTGTGGCACCTCCGCCCTGGTGGTGCAAGGCACCGCAGGTACCACGGAGGATCAGCTGCGCTACGGCTGGAACTACGCGATGCTGCTGGGCAAGGGCCCGACCCCGGAGGCGCTGGTGCCTAGCCCGGTGATGCGCGCGATGGAAACCGGCGCGGTCGCCCGCGTCGAGGAGATCACCCGCTGCCTTCCGGAGGTCCAGGACTCGCTGGTCTCCCTCCTATCGGAGCGTCGCATCGCGGTGCCCGAGCTCGGCGATACGTCGGTGGCGGCCGCCGAGGGCTTCGGCCTGATCGGCACGGCGAATCTACGCGATCACGGCGTCTCCGAAATGAGTGCCGCGTTGAAGCGCCGCTTCAGCTTCGAAACAGTCCACCCCATCGCTGACCTTGACGCGGAGATCGCGCTAGTCACCGCACAGACCCGCCGGGCGCTAGACGCCGCGCACATCGACACACCGGTCGACGAAGTTGTTGTCGAAGTCCTCGTCACCGCCTTCCGCGACCTGCGTGCCGGGGTCAGCCGCGAAGGATGGCCGGTGGAAAAGCCCACCACGGTTCTCTCCACTGCCGAAGCAGTCTCCGTGAGCACGTCGATAGCCCTGGCTGCCTCATATTTCCCCTCCCGCAGCGACGGTCTGCGCGACGTGGCTGGGCACCTGCTCGGCGTCGTCCGCAAGGACGACGCTGCAGATGCAGACCGTTTGCGCGGGTACTGGGACGCAGTTGTTCACCGCCGGGCGCAAGAAGGCGCAACACCGTGGCGCACGCTATGGGATCAACGCGACGAGTTGGCATGACGGGAATGGATGTTGCGGGGATCGTCGATAAGCTAGCGCTCGATCCTGTCTTTCTTGTCGGTGTGCGCCACCATTCGCCGTCACTCGCGCGCGTGCTGCCGCGAGCGCTGGATACCGCTCACCCAGACGCGATTGTGTTGGAATTGCCTACTGAGACGCAGGATTGGTGTGAGTGGATCGCCCACCCGGAGACAAAGGCGCCGCTCGCTTTCGCGGTGGCTAATGATGACGGTCGAATCGGTTTCTGGCCTTTGTCCGATTTCAGCCCGGAGCTCGTCGCCATGCGTTGGGCGCGCTCGCGTGGGGTGCCGGTGATCTGCGCGGACCTCTCCCCCGCCGCGCGGCCCGCTGCTTCAGCAGAATCAAGCATCAACGTGGGCATGCTTATCGACGCTCACGTGCGCGCCGAACACCCCGACGATGCCTGGGACCGCCTTGTCGAAGTCCCCTCCGCTGGCGCAGATCCCGAAGCCGTGCGCCGCAGTGGCCTTGCCTTCGGATGGGCTTTCCGGCACGAGCAAGCCGTCAATGCGGAAACATCTGCACGAGAGGCGTCGATGCGCGAGGGAATCCGGCGCGCCCGCGCAGCACACGGCCCACACGTGGCCGCCATAACCGGCGCGTGGCATAGTCCTGCGCTGACCGATGAACTCGTTAACGCTGAAGCGGAATCCGACCGAGCATTACTCGATTCGCTGCCTGCACCCCGCTCGACGACGGCCAGCCTGGTCCCCTATTCCCACGCGCTGCTCGATTCCCGTTCCGGTTACCCATCCGGCATCCGCGATCCTCGATGGCAACGCGCCGTGCTGCTCCACGGCGACAGCGTGTCTGCCTTTGAGGATGCTGTGGCCGGTTTACTCACCCAATTGGCGGCGGGCATCCGCGCCTCCGGCCACCCATGCGGTCCAGCTGAAATCCGCGAGGCCCACCGGATGGCGCTCGATCTCGCGGCATTGCGCGGGCTGCCAGTGCCGGGGCGCCGCGAGGTGCTGGAAGCCTGCACATCTGTCTTCGCACAAGGCGATGTGCTCGGGCGTGGCCGTGTGGTGGCCCGCGCCGCCACAAAGGTTCTGATCGGCAGCGACCGCGGCTCGCTCGCCCCCGGAACGCCGCAGTCCGGGCTGGTTCTCGCATTCGAGGAAGACCTTTCTACCCTGCGTCTACCGGGTCCTGACGACTCGCCGCGCGAACTGGTCTTGACGCCACTGCGCGCCAACGGCTCCTCGGCGTCAAAGACGCTGGATGCCCGCCGCGAGGTGTTCTTGCAACGTTGCCGGGTCGCCCGCATCTCCTACGGCACATCCACCGAGGTGACCGGGATCGGCGGCGCCCAGGCGGTGAGCACAAAATGGACGGTGCACTACGACGCGACGACAAGTGCCAGCCTCGCCCATGTCAGCACCTTCGGCGTAACCGTCACCCAAGCCGCGGAAGGCGTGCTGCGCACTCGGCGTCCCGGCGCGGACCCGGATATGGCTGCCTTGGTGACAGGCTTGTCTGATGCCGCCGCAGCCGGGTTGGCCAGCGAATTCGACTGGTGGCTTGCTGCTGTGCAGGAGGAACTCCCTGCCCGCGCGGGGATTGACGCCTTGGTCGAGGCCATCGAGGTGCTCGCCGCTATCGGCGAGGGCACGGTGGCGGGCATGGCAGAGGTGGAACGTGGGGCGTCGATAAGCGGTGCCCTGGAGATTCTCAGCGATGCTGCAGTCGCCCAGGTCAACGGGCTTAGCGGCAGTGATGACCCGGCCGATGCCAGCGCTTTGGGTCGCCTCGTCGCCCTTCGCCACACCGATGTGGGGATGCGCCTGGCGCACTCGCTTAAGAACTTCGCCTCCACTGCTTCGCCACTCATGCAGGGCGCGGCTACCGGTTTGCTGCAGCGTCTCGACCAGCACTTGGACGATGTACCCAGCATCGCGGGCCGGATCCGCAGTGCCTCTAGTACTGATGCCCGCCACGATCTAGGGCGCTGGCTCACCGGCCTTATTACCGCCAGTCCGGATTTGCTTGCGGACGACCACGTTCTCCTCGACGACCTCCGCTCCGGTGTCGAGGACCTCGAAGAAGCCCTGTTCATCGCGCGACTTCCGGCGCTGCGTGCTGGCTTCGACCCGATGTCTGCCGCCGAGCGCGAGCGCCTGATGGAAGCACTTGGCGCCAACCGTGTGCGCCCGAGCCACGTCCCAGCCGAAGAACTTGGCCGCTGGGCTGCCGAAGACCTCGCCGCGTGGGAACGTCTCCAGCGGCTCGGGCTTGCTTCTGCGGCCTTGGCACCGGAGCAGCGATGGGCACTCGTGCTGGGTCGGCGCCACCACGAACTGACCGATCCGCAACACCGCCGCTTGGCCCGCAGCCTGGATCAGCTCTACGGCAGCGGTGCCGGCGAAGGGGGAACCGCTGCATCATTGGGCGGGCGTGGTGGCATGGAGCCCGGCTACCCCACAGCACGCGAATGGGCTTCAGACCTCGATGAGTTGTTCGGCGAGGAGGTACGCGAGGACATTGCCGCGGCCGCAGTCACTTCGCGCAATCCGCTCGGCATGGATTTGCTTCTCGACGTCCAACCCCGCGCCTCCGTCGATCTCCTCAACGACGTCCTCACCCTCGCCGGCAGCATGCCCGAATCAGCGCTGATTAATCTGCGTCCGATGCTTCGCCGCATGGTCGCGGAACTCTCGCAGGCCCTGGCTTCGCGAATGCGTCCGGCGCTGCGCGGCCTGCAAGGGTGGCGGCCTTCCACTCGCCCCTCCCCGCGCTTGGACGCCGCCCGCACCATCCACAGGAACCTGCGCCACGCTGTGCACGGTCCCGACGGCACCCCGGAGCTCGTCGTAGCCACCCCGATTTTCCGCCAGCCCATAGCACGTCGCGCCGAATGGCACGTGATCGTGCTTGTCGACGTCTCCGGTTCCATGGAACCGTCCACCGTCTTCGCCGCGATGACCTCCTCCATTCTCGCCGGAGTGGACGCTTTGTCGGTGACCTTCCTCGCCTTTTCCCACCAGGTCATCGACCTCACTGAACACGTCGACGACCCTCTGTCTCTGCTCCTCGAAATCCGCATCGGCGGTGGCACGAATATTGCCGGCGCACTTTCCCTCGCCCAGGAACGCGTCACTGTGCCGTCCCGGACCATGCTCGTAGTGATCAGCGATTTCGAGGAAGGCGGATCAGTGTCCCAGATGCTGGCACACATCGAATCGATGCACACCTCCGGTGTTCGGCTCCTCGGGTGTGCCGCGCTGGATGATTCGGGTACCGCACGCTATAACACGATGATCGCCCAGCGCGCTGCAAACGCCGGCATGTCTGTCTCCGCGGTCTCCCCGACGGCGCTGGCGCGGTGGGTGGCAGAGCAGGTGAATCCATGACCCGTGCCAACCTGCCTCCCATGGACCCGGCCTTCGTCGCTGCCGCGATCGAAGCGCTTCCATCCCGCCTGCAGAAACGTCTCGACAATGCTGACCCCGACTCCTGGACCGTTGAGACCGGTACCGACAGCACCACCATCACTGTCGGAAGTGCCACCGTCAGCCTCGCTTCGCCCGATAGCGCCGAATGCGACTGTCTGCTCAGCCCGCGCTGTCTCCATCTCGCGCAGGTGCTGGTGAATTGCCCGCCGACGGTCGTTGAGTCTTCCGAACCTTCCGGGCCTTCTGAACCTTCCGAGCCCGCCGATGCTCCACTGACGCTCACCCGCGACCAGGTGACCACCCTCGAGCTCGCCGAATCGTGTCTCACTGGGATTCTTGACCGCGGGCTCGGCGGGCTCACCGCCGGTGACCGGGCAGCCGTGTTGCGCGTAGTGGCAGCTGCTCGCGTGCACAAGCTGCCGCTGCTGGCCGCACAGTTCGCGGTGCTGCATGGGTACCTCGGCACCGGCCGGCTCGGCTACGGAGACAGCCACATTACGCAGGCCGCAGTTTCCGCACTGGTAGAAGCCGCATTGGCCACCCACCGGCTCCGCCACGGCCATGACACCGGAACGCTGAGCCTTGATACCGTTGGCACTGCGCGCCGCACCTACAGTCCGGTGGGGAATCTGAGACTTCGTGGGTGGGCCTCGGAGCCGCTGCTCACCGCATCAGGTTATGCCGGGGTGATCACCTATATGGTGGACGAGCGCAACGGCCAAGTCTGGGAGCTCTCCACTGTGCTCCCGGGCGGTGAACAGCAGATCATCCAGGCCTATCGCGCCGACACCGGTCTGGGCCCGTTGGGCCTCCCGCACCGCGACGCCGTCCGCACCGGTGTGCTGCTCACCAACGCCACAGCTTCTACTGATGGCAGGCTGGGGCGCGGGAGCCAGGTCCGCGCCAGCACCCGCACCCCAGACACCACTGTCTTTCCCGCGCACGACTGGTGGTTCGGCGAAGCTGTTTTCCGCGGGGTTGAGGATGACGGCATGCACCCTATCTTCGTCTTTGACACCAACAAAGGGCCATTGCGCTGCCAAGCCAGTCCCACCGCTGAAAGACTCGGCATTCCTGCCCTGCGGGTGCTGGCAAGTGCAGCCGGCGTGACGGTGCAACTGCGAATGCGCAAGCGCCACGCCTGGGAGCAAGGCCGTACCCCGTGGATCCTCATAGGCCTCGCCCACGAAGACACCTGGGTGTTCCCAGGTCTTGACCGTCCCCACACCCACTGGCTCGGCGTTCCTCAGGACGCGAAGCCAGTGGTGGTCACCCGCTCGCACATCGAACCAGAGACGGTCTTGCAGCGTTGGCGTGATGCCGTCGCACGGCAAGGCCGGCGCGCTGTAACCGGCACGAACCGCAAACGCATCATGGCAGATGCCGCCTGGTTGCGCGCCAACGCCAGTGGCCACCGCGCCGACCTCCTTGAACAGCTTGCCCTGGCTGCCGCTGCCGGCTCCCACGATTTCGATGGCCGCTTCCGCCCTGATCCCCGCGGCATCCCCCGCCGCTGGCTCGCTGTCGCCGCGGTGTGCTGATCGAGCACAACGTCGAGGCCGGCGACATCTAGCGCGCTATCCAGACCAAGGACGCCCCGAGCAAGGAGAAGCTCAATCAGACCATGCGCCGAGTTGCTGCCTTCATTGAGATCATTGATGGCCTGAAGAAGTACTTCTGCGCTTTCTTGCTTCATTAACCACAAACAGGCCTAAACAGCACTCCGCGACACTATTTTTACCCCTTGAGCTGCGAAGACTTTTTCTTGACTGTTTCTTGCTTCTCGCGCCTTATCTCGCGGGGTTTTCATCCTTTTCACACCGAGGCCCCCAGTTAGTTAAAAAGTTTTTCAATACTTGGGAACCGAGAAACCATCGCCTCCGACTACTAGTGCAGTTGATATCAGCACCTGTCCATCGCCCTTCCTGAACGCCCCGCGAACGTTCAGCAGGGGCCCTAATCGATAGACCCCGAAAGAGCACTACCTATGAGTCGGACGGCTCTGCGATCGTTTATTCAGCGCATCCACTTCTACGGCGGCATGTTCGTCGGCCCCTTCATTCTCATCGCGGCCCTGACCGGCTGTCTTTATGCCGTGGCACCCTCCCTGGAGAAAGTTGTCTACCACGACGTATTGACGGTGCCTACCGTGGAGAAGCCACTGAGCTTGGAGGAACAAATCCAAGCCGCGCAACACGAGCACCCAGACATGCCGGTCACTCAGGTGTGGCCGGCCACGACACCGACAGATTCCACGCGCGTACTGGTGTCCGATGACAGCATCGATGAAAGCCTGCAGCGCACCGTCTTCATCGACCCCGCAACCGCCAAGATCATCGGGGACTACCCCACCTACTCCGGCATAGGCGAGATGCCGCTGCGCCGCTGGATTTCCTCCCTGCACGAAAGCTTCCACTTGGGCAAGGTCGGTGAGCTCTACTCAGAGCTGGCCGCTTCCTGGTTGTGGGTCATGGCGTGCGGAGGCCTCTACATGTGGTGGATTCGCCGCCGCCCGAAGAACAAGGCAACCGCGAACGCCGCGCAACAGCAACCCAAGCGCTCGGCCCGCTGGAAGGCCACCCGCCTACACTCCACTATTGGCGCCTGGATCTTCATCGGTCTGCTTGGCCTGTCTGCCACCGGTATTACCTGGTCAGGTCTGGCCGGTGACAACGTCGATTCCCTCGTCGAGCGCATGCAGTGGAAGGCCGCCCCCATCAACACCGCTCTGCACGGCACCACCGCTGAAACACATGAGCACACCGGGCATGAAGGACATGGGGCTGGAGGGGCGTCGTCAAGCATAAGCGTGGCTGCCGACGCCGAGCGCGTCCTCGCCACCGGCCGCGCCGAAGGGCTGACCGGACCGCTGCGCCTGTACCCGCCGGAAGACGCCCACTCCGCCTGGCAGGTCAGCGAACGGTGGGTGGAATGGCGCACCACCTCCGACGCGGTCTCCGTAGACGGCGCCACCGGAGAGGTCATCGACCGCCAGCCCTTCTCCAGCCTGCCGCTGTTTAGCAAGCTCAGCAGCTGGGGCATCTACCTCCACATGGGAATCATGTTCGGGCTGCCACTGCAGATCGCGCTGCTGGCACTGGGCCTCGCCACCGCCGCCCTCGTGGTGCTGGGCTATTACATGTGGTGGAAACGTCGCCCGCGCTTCCTCCCGACTGCCCACTTTTCCTGGGCCACCACAGGGTTGGGCGCGCTGTTTGCCGCCACCGTGGGCGTCTTCCTGCCGCTCTTAGGAATCACCTTGGCGGCGTTCCTGGTTCTCGATGCCATCCTCATCCACACGCCACGACAGAAGAAACTAGTGAATGCCATCACATAGAGCAGGAGGCATAGGTACGGTAGTTTCTTATGACTAACCCACTGCTGACTCCCTCCACGCTGCCCTACCAGCTCCCGCCCTTTGCGGACATCAAGGTGGAGCACTACCGCCCCGCCTTCGACGAAGCACTCGCGCTTCACGACGCCGAGATCGCCGCCATCACCGATAACCCCGCCGACCCCACGTGGGAAAACACCGTCGTGGCGCTCGAGCGTTCCGGCCAGGACCTCGACCGCGTCATGGCAGTCTTCGGCAACCTCTCCGGCACAGACGTCACGGAGGAGATGGAGGACATCGCCGCCGACATCTACCCGCGCCTGGCCGCGCACATGGACGCGATGTACCAGAACGAGGTGCTCTACGCGCGGCTCAAGGAGGCCACGCCGCCTGCCGACGACGCGGAAGGCCAGCGCCTCCACGACCACCTCCTGCGCACCTTCGCGCGCAAGGGCGCCGACCTGGACGCGGCCGGCAAGGCCCGCCTATCCGAGATCAACCAGCGCCTGTCCGCGCTCTCGGAGGAATTCGGCCGCAACCTCATGGCGTCGACCCGCGAGCGCGCGGTCTCCTTCACCGAGGAGGAACTAGACGGCCTGCCCAAAGAACGTATTGCCTCCGCCAAGGCCGATGCCGAAGCACTAGGCCGCGAGGGCTATGTCCTCCCCCTGGAGCTGCCGACCGTGCAGTCGGAGCTCAGCCGCCTGGCGCGGGAGGAGGCGCGGGGGCGGTTGTATGAGGCGTCGGCAAGCAGAGGCTCCGAGAACAACATCCCGGGGCTGATCGAGGCCGTACAACTCCACGCCGAGCGCGCTGAGCTCTTGGGATACGCCACGCATGCCGACTACGTCATCGCCGAAGAAACCGCCGCGACTGCCGACGCCGCCCGGGCCATGCTCTTCGACCTCGCCCCCGCCGCCGCAGCCAACGCCGCCGGCGAGCAGAAGCTCCTCGCCGAAGAGGCCGACCTCAACGGCCAAGGATTCACCGCCGCCGACTGGCCCTACTGGGAGTCCAAGGTCCGCGCACGCGACTTCTCCCTCGACGAGGCCGAGCTGCGCAAATACTTCCCCCTCGACCAGGTCCTGGAAAAGGGCGTGTTCGCTTCTGCTGAGCGCCTCTACGGCATCACCGTCACCCCACGCGATGATCTGGAGGGCTATGCGGAGGGGGTCCGCGTCTGGGAGGTGATTGACGGAGACGTCAATCACGGGGATATGGGAATCGGTCTTCTGCTCACCGACTACTTCGGGCGCCCCACCAAGCGCGGCGGCGCGTGGATGAGCGAGTTCGTGGGACAGTCGCGCCTGTTGGAACGCAAGCCGGTCATCGTCAACGTCATGGGTATCACCAAGCCCGCCGACGGTTCGCAGCCGCTGCTGAGCATGGACGAGGTTCGCACCGTCTTCCACGAGTTCGGCCACGCCCTGCACGGCCTGCTTTCCGACGTCTACTACCCCACCTTCGCCGGTACCAACGTCCCCCGCGACTGGGTGGAATTCCCCTCGCAGATCAACGAGAACTGGGCGCTCGATAGGAGCTTGGTCAAGGAGTACGCGCGGCACGTGGAGACCGGCGAGCCCATCCCGGACGAGCTTCTCGACGCCATCACCGCCGCCTCCGAGTTCGGCCAGGGTTTCGCCACTTCGGAGTACTTGGGAGCATCGATCATCGACCTGGCGTGGCATTCGCTCAGCGCCGCCGAGGCTGCAGAACTCGAGGCCACTCCGGAGGCCGTCGCCGAATTCGAGGCCGAAGCCCTGCGCGCTGCTGGCTTGGATAACCCGCTCATCGCACCGCGCTACTGCTCGACGTACTTCAATCACATCTTCGCCGGCGGGTACTCCGCGGGCTACTACTCCTACCTGTGGGCCGAGGCCCTCGACGCCGACGGCTTCGAGTGGTTCAAGGACCAGTCGGACCTGCGCGCCGCCGGCGAGAAGTTCCGCGAGGTCATCCTGTCCAAGGGCGCATCCCGCGACTTCACCGAGGCCTACCGCGAGTTCCGCGGCCGCGATAAGGACCTCGCCCCGCTGCTTAAGCGCCGCGGCCTCGCCGGGGCCTGAGTCGGGGCTAGTTATCCACAGATTTCCCGGCGGGCTGTATCGGGCCCTTGTCCGTCGGATAGGGCGCTTTTAGGCTCCGGGGTATGAGATTACAGACATTCTTCGCCGCACTCGGCCGGGCCATTGACCTGGTGGCCGAGTGCGCGGGCCTGTCTGAAGCCGACCTCGTGGCCTTTGGCGCCGCGCCTGCCGACGCCACCCAGCTCCTCTCCCTTCACCACACCTACTTCGGGCACACCCACTCCACCCGCAAGCAGTGCACCGCCGTCGACGCCGCCCGCACCCGTGGCCACGGCTTGGTCACCCTACAGCTCATCGAAGCCTTCGTGGCCAAGGTCCGGGACCACAATAAGGCCTGGGACCTGCGCGTAGAGCTGTGCCAGACCAGCGCGGAGCTGGTAGAAAACGTCGCCCGCAAGCGCCTGCGTGAGATGCGTGCGCCCCGCACGTACGCCGAGCGCGCCAAGCTCACCCAGCACGACAACGGGCTGGCCACGCTCACCGTGACGGCGGATTCGCGGGAGCTTACCGACGTCTTCAAGGGCATCGACCAGGAACGCCCCGGCGCGAGTTTCCTGGAGAACCTCGACGGCGGCGGCGTCAAGACCGAGGTGACAGCGATGGCGGTCCTGCAGATCGACGACTATGCCGCGCTGCTCAAGGGCAACACCGACAAGGACGGCGAGGAGTTTATCGTCCGCACCACCGATGGGGCGACGATGACCGGCTCGCAGCTGGTGGAAAGCGCAATGTTGGACAAGGGCATCGTCGTGGCGGTCAGCCGCGAGCACGGCCCGCTCGATGTCTTCCGCTTCCAGCGCTTTGCTACCGGCAAGCAGCGCCTGGCGCTGGCCGCGGAGAATCCCTGCTGCGCGTGGAAGGGTTGCAAGGTGCCCTTCGAAAAGTGCCAGATTCACCACATCGTGGCCTGGGCCCGCGGCGGGCCGACCAACATCCTCAACCTGGTGCCGCTGTGCCCGTACCACAACGGCGTCAACGACGATGACCCCGATGCGCCGCCTTCGCGCGGCAGGATGGACCGCATCGGTGGGCGGGTGGCATGGATTCCGCCTTACGCCGCCTCCCCGGTCTTCACCAGCCCCTTCAACTGATCGCCGGCCCGAAACCCCGCTGGAGAGCTTCTCCTGACGGGGGCTTCGGTGTGCCTGATTAACCTGCGTTGCGCAGCGCGGTGGCCAGGCCGTTCATCGTGACCTGGATGGTCTTGGACACGAGGAATTGGTCATCGCCCTGGCGATAGCGGCGCAGCAGCTCCAGCTGGACGGCGTTGAGTGGCAGCAGGTACGGGTAGCGGCGCTTGAGCGAGCGCGCTTGGCGTTGGTTCTCGCTGACCAGATCCGCGTTGCCGGTGACCTTCAGGTAGACCTCGCGGGTGCGCTCGAATTCCGCGGAGATGAGGGAAAAGATGCGGTCGGCGGTCTCCCTGTCATCGACGAGGTTGGCGTACAGGCGCGCGAGCGGCATCTCCGCCTTCGCCATGACCTGGGCCATGTTGGCGAACACGGAGCGGAAGAAGGGCCAGGTGCGGTAGAGCTCGCTAAGCTCCTCCCAGCGCCCCTCCGCAGACTCTTCGCCAGAAGCCTCGTTCACCCAGCTGGTCACCGCGCTGCCCACGCCGAACCAACCGGGGATGTTCGTGCGGGACTGCGACCACGACAGCACCCACGGAATCGCGCGCAAGTCCGTAATCGCGGTGGTCTGCTTGCGGGAGGTCGGACGTGAGCCCAGATTAAGCTCGCCGATTTCGTGCAGGGGCGTGGACTGGGTGAAGTAGGAGATGAAACCGGGATCGTCGACAAGCTGGCGATACGCCGCGCCACTTAAAGTAGCCAGCTCGCGCATGATCTCGTAGGCGCGCTCCGGGTTCGCAATGGGCTCAGTATCCAGCAGGGAGGCCTCCAAGGCACCGGAGACGAACGCCTCCAGATGGCGGCGCGCGGTCTCTGGGGCGCCGTACTTCGCGGAGATGACCTCGCCCTGCTCGGTGATGCGCACCGCTCCCGCCACCGCGCCCTTTGGCTGGGCCAAAATAGCGTCATAGGTTGGGCCGCCGCCGCGACCAACCGCGCCACCGCGGCCATGCGCCAAACGCAGCTCCACGCCGTGACTCACGCACAGCTCCACAAGCTCCAGTTCGGCGTCGTAGAGCGCCCAGTTCGCCTGCAGGTAGCCGCCGTCCTTGTTGGAATCGGAGTAGCCCAGCATGACCTCCTGGATATCGCCGCGCGAGCGCAGGTGCTCGCGGTAGACCGGAACTGCCCACAGTTTTTCCAGGATCCCCGCGCCAGCCTGCAAGTCCTCGATGAACTCAAACAGCGGCACCACATCCACCTGCTTCAACCCCACTTCCTTGAGCAGCACCATCGGTTCGAGAATGTCGGAGACGGTACCGGTCATGGAGATGATGCAGTGCGAGACCGACTCCGGCCCCAGGTCCCGCACCGCCCGTGCCGCCGCCCGGAAGATGCCGAGCTCCTTGGCGGTATCCTCGCTGAATTCCGCATCCGGGAAGAGCAGTGGGCGGTTGGTCTGCAGTTCCTTGACCAACAGTGCAACCTTGTCGTCTTCGTCCAGCGCGCGGTAGTCCTCGGTGATGCTGGCCTCCGCGAAAATCTCGGTGAGTACGTTCTCGAAAGACTTGGAATTCTGGCGCATGTCCAGCGAATACAGGTGGAACCCGAACGTCGTCACGGCGGAGCGCAACCGCGCCAAGCGGTCGTCGGCGATGATGTCGTCGTTGAATTGGCGCAGCGAGCGGTCGATGACGTCCAGGTCCCGCTTGAGCTCGTCCGGCGACGCATACGCGCTTGCCGACGTCTCCCCCTTCACCACCCGCACCGTGGCCTTCACGCGGTGCCGGATGCCGTAGATGGCGCGACGGTAGGGCTCGTCGACGCGGGACTTTTCGGTGTTCCCGGAGGCGTCGGCCAGCGCGCCCAGCTCCTTGGAACTAGAAGAGTAGCGGTCCGACAGCGAGAGCTCACGCTCAAGTTCTGCTAGCTGCTCCTCGTAATAGCGCAGCACAGTGAGTGCGGCCTTGCGGGTGGCATAGGTAAGCGTGTGCTCGGTGACGTAGGGGTTGCCGTCGTGGTCGCCGCCGATCCAGGAGCCGGGGCGGACTACTGGGGTATCGGGAAGTTGCTGGCCGAAGGTCTCGCGCATGGCGTGGCGCACGGCGCGGTTGAGAGCGGGAACCTGTTCTAAGAGGGAGAGCTTGTAGTAGCGCAGGCCCACGTCCACCTCGTCCTCCAAGGTGGGGCGGGCGATGCGGATGAGCGCGGTCTGCCACAGCAGCGTCATGCGCAGGTACATCTCTTTTTCAATCGCCGCCATGTCCCCGCCGCGGTGGGACTCCTTGAGCAGGTTCTTGATGCGGGTTTGGGTATCGAAGACGGTGCGGCGGCGGGTTTCGGTGGGGTGAGCGGTGAGCACGGGCGCGACGTGGGCGCCGCGGACGGGGGCGGCGGGAGCCACACCCTCGGCCTTGAGCTTGGCGAAGGTCTTGCGCAGGGAGACGGGCGCCTCGACGGATTCGTCGTCCAAGTCCTCCGCCAGGTTGGCGATGAGCGCAAAGTAGCTAAACGCGCGGGCCACCAGGTTGACCTTGGCGATGTCGAGATCGCGGAAGATGGCGACGAGGTCCTCCGGCTGGGCGTCGCCATGCGCGACGTCGAAGGCCATGCGGCGGGTAGCTTCGACGAGGTCGAAGACGTCTTCGCCCTCCTGCTGGGCGATGACCCGACCGAGCACCCGGCCGAGGAATCGGATATCTTCGCGGACGACTTCTGGGGCGGGTGTGCTCACGGCAAGCCTTTCGGGGTGTGATCTGTCAGGCGGTTAACCTTTAATGTATCCCAGGCCACTCCCCGGTGCTGATAAACTTTCTAGCCACGCGGCATGCAGGCGTGAATCGCCGTTTTCTTCCGGGTGGAAGCTCAAGGCGGTAACGCCTCCCTGGCGCACGCCCACCACCACATCGCCATCCGCGCCAGCGACCGTGGCGATCACCTCCACCCCGTCGCCCACGCGGGTGACGATGGGCGCGCGGATAAAACTTGCCTCCACCTCGAGCGTGCCCTCCCCCATCGCGACGGGCACGGTGCGCTCCTCGGAGAAGCGCTGGTTGCCAAAGGCGTTGCGGCGCACGGTGACGTCGACAAGCCCCAGCGTCTGCTGCCCCGGCGCAGGGTTCTCCAGCTCGCGGGCACTGTAGATGAGCCCCGCGCAGGTGGCGAAGACCGGCAGCTGCGTCTGGCGCAGCGGCTCCGCCACGCCAAAGGCCCGGGCGAGCTTGTCAATCGCACTGGACTCGCCGCCAGGCAGGATGAGCCCATCCAGCCCGTCGAGGTCCTGGGGCAGGCGCACCCGGCGCGTGGCGACGCCGAGCTCGTCGAGGATGCGCAGGTGCTCCTCCACTCCCCCCTGCAGCGCCAGGACGCCGACCGTGGCTACCATCCGCGCTCAGCCAGGCGGTGCGGCGCAGGAACGTCGTTGACGTTGATGCCCACCATGGCCTCGCCCAGGCCGCGGGAGATCTTCGCCAGCTCGGCCGGCTGGTCGTAGAGGGTCGCCGCCTTGACGATGGCCTCCGCACGCTTGGCGGGCTCGCCGGACTTGAAGATGCCGGAGCCAACGAACACGCCTTCAGCGCCCATCTGGCGGACCAGGGCGGCGTCGGCAGGCGTGGCCACGCCACCGGCAACAAAGAGCACGACTGGGAGCTTGCCGGTCTCCGCCACCTCCGCCACGAGGTCGTACGGCGCCTGCAACTCCTTGGCGGCGACGTAGAGCTCGTCTCGATCCAGGTGGCGCAGGCGGGCAATCTCGGCCTTGATGGTGCGCAGGTGCTTGACGGCCTCGGAGACGTCGCCAGTACCGGCCTCGCCCTTGGAACGGATCATGGCCGCACCCTCGGTGATGCGGCGCAGAGCCTCGCCCAGGTTGGTCGCACCGCACACGAACGGCACGTCGAAGTCCCACTTATTGATGTGGTTGACGTAGTCGGCCGGGCTGAGCACCTCGGACTCATCGATGAAGTCCACGCCGAGCTCCCCCAGAATCTGGGCCTCGACAAAGTGGCCGATGCGCGCCTTGGCCATAACGGGGATGTCGACGGCCTCGACGATGCCCTCGATAAGCTCCGGATCCGACATGCGAGCCACGCCGCCCTGGGCGCGGATATCGGCCGGCACGCGCTCCAGCGCCATGACGGCAGAAGCACCCGCGTCCTCCGCAATGCGCGCTTGCTCCGGGGTCACGACGTCCATGATGACGCCGCCCTTGAGCATATCGGCCAATCCACGCTTGACGCGCGTAGTGGCGCGTCCCTGTTCATTCTTCTTATCAGTCATAGCTCACATCATGGCCCCGAAAAGTGGTCCAAGACAAGAGCCATTTTCCGGGTGTTGGATTAGACCACTTATGATGGGTCTGTGTCTTTCCACCTCGACCCATCTGATACGCGCGCGCTGCCGGTGCAGATTGCCGAAGCCCTCCGCGCCCAAGTGGCCGCCGGGATTCTGCTGCCGGGCGAGCAGGTTCCGTCCACGCGCACGCTGGCGCGAGATTTGGGCATTTCCCGAGGCAGCGTGGTTACCGCCTATGAACAGCTCACCGCGGAGGGCTACCTCACCGCGGCGGTGGGGTCGGGTACTGTCATCAACCCGCACCTGCCTCATGCCCGCGCACCGCAGCCCCATCCTGCGCCCGCACCCCAGCCGGCCCCACCCCGCGTGGAGCTCACGCCGGGGCTTCCGGACACCGCCGGCATCCTCACCCCCGAATGGAGGGCGGCGTGGCGCAAGGCCGCGGTGGACCCCTCGGGGGACCTGCCGCGGGAGGTCGCCGCGCACCTGCGCCACATGCGCGGGCTCACGGTCGATCCGGCCTACGTGGTGGTGACCGCCGGGGCACGCGACGGACTGTCGGTGCTGCTGCGCGCGCTGGGCGGCACCCTCAGGGTGGGGGTGGAATCGCCGGGCTACCCCAGCCTGCGCCGCGTGCCCCAGGCCTTGGGCCACGTGCTTGTCGACGTCCCCACGGACGCCGAAGGCGTCACCGTCCCCACCGTGGACCTCGACGTTCTCATCGTCACCCCCTCCCACCAGCACCCCTACGGCGGTTCCTTGCCGGCCGCACGGCGCGGCGAGCTCGTGGAGTGGGCACGGGCGAACAATGTGCTCATCGTCGAAGACGACTTTGACTCCGAGCTGCGGTATGTGGGCCAGCCGCTTCCGGCGCTAGCGGCGCTCGCCCCGGAGCATACGGTGCTGTTGGGTACGTTTTCCTCGGTGATTTCGCCGTCGATTGCCTGCGGCTACCTCGTCGTGCCGCCGGAACTGCGCGCGAGCGTGGATCAGGTGCGCGAGGTCTTTGGCCAGCCGGTCGGCGCCATCCCCCAGGCGGCGCTGGCGAATTACCTGGCCAGCGGCGCTTTGCGGCGCCATACGGGCAGGATGCGCCGCGCCTATAAGCGGCGCCGCGACCTCGTCCGCGAGGCGCTGGCGGATTCCCCCGCCACCCTCCTGCCCATCCACGGCGGCCTCCACGCGGTGTTGCTGTGCGATAACGCCGTGGTAGAGCGCGCCGCGGCCCTCGGGCTCACGCTCACCCCGCTCAGCGACTACTGGGGAGGCACCACCGCCGAGGAGGGCGTGGTCTTGGGCTTCGGCCACTTAAGCGACGTCGAACTCGCCGCCGCACTCGAGTTGGTGAACAAAGCGCTAGCGTGGGAGTCATGAAGCTTTCTCTACATGGACAGTCCGCCGTCGCCGTCGAAGCACCCGAGGGCCGCATTGCCATCGACCCGGGTCCCTTCTCCGACCTGAGCTGCCTCGAGGGCGCCGGCGCGGTGCTACTCACGCACGCACACGGCGACCACCTCGACGTCGACGCCGTGCGCGCCACGGACCTGCCGGTGTGGGGAACGCAGGAAGCTATCGACACCCTCGGCTCCGGCACCGCAGTGCATGCTGGCGAGACCTTTACCGTGCTGGGCCTCGAGATTCAGGCACTCGGCGGTCTCCACGAGGAAATTCACCCGAACATCCCGCGCCCGGAGAACGTCGGCTACTTCTTCGGCGGCGTACTCCACCCCGGTGACCAGTGGATTGATGCCGACGACGTCGACGTCCTCCTCCTTCCCATCGCCGGGCCGTGGGTGCGTGGCGCGGACGCTGCGGACTACGCCATGCGCATAGGCGCGCGCGTGACGGTGCCGATGCATGATGCGGTGCTGTCGGACGTCGGCAAGCACGTGACCGATGGGATGCTGCAACGCGCAGGTGTGTCCGGCTATCAGCGCCTGGCCCCAGGCGAGACCATCGAGCCCTAGACCAACCGCTCGGTCTATTTTTATTCCGCCGCTCGCCTGCGGTTTCCCCGCACCCGCTTAACGTTCTGAACCGCTTGGTCTAGCGTTTCCAGACATGAGCACCAAGTACGATAATTCCGCTGTCCCCGAGTGGTCTTTTGCCACCCGCTCCCTCCACGCCGGCCAGAACCTGGACGGCTCCACCAACGCACGCAACGTGCCGATTTACCAGACCACGTCCTACGTCTTTAACGACGCCGAGCACGCGGCCAACCGCTTCAACCTCTCGGATGCAGGCCCGATTTACACCCGACTGACCAACCCCACCCAAGATGCGCTGGAGGCGCGACTCGCCTCACTGGAGGGCGGCGTGGCCGCCGTGGCCTTCGCCTCCGGCCAGGCCGCCGAAACCGCGGCCATCCTCAACCTGGCCTCCGCCGGCGACCATATTGTGGCCTCCCCGCGCCTCTACGGCGGCACCTCCACCCTCTTTACCGTCACACTAAAGCGCCTGGGCATCGACGTCACCCTGGTGGAGAACCCGGACGACCCGGCCTCCTGGCAGGCCGCCGTGCAGCCGAACACCAAGGCCTTCTACGGCGAGACCTTCGGCAACCCGGTCGCCGACGTCCTCGACATCCCCGCGGTGGCCGAGGTCGCGCACAACAACTTGATCCCGCTCATCGTGGACAACACCATCGCCACCGGCGCGCTGGCCCGCCCGCTGGAGCTGGGTGCGGACGTCGTCGTGGTCTCCACCACGAAGTTCTACACCGGCAACGGTTCCGCCATTGGCGGCGCCATCATCGACGGCGGTTCCTTCGACTGGACCGTCGAACGCGACGGTACGCCGGTCTTCCCCTACTTCGTCACCCCGGACGAGGCTTACCACGGCCTCAAGTACGCCGACCTGGGTGCGCCGGCCTTCGCCATCAAGGCGCGCGCGGGCCTGCTGCGCGATACGGGGGCTGCCATTTCCCCGTTTAACGCCTGGCTGACGCTCAATGGCATTGAGACGTTGCAGTTGCGCGTCGAGAAGCACAATGCCAACGCCCAGGCCGTGGCTGAGTACCTGGAGGGCCACGCCAAGGTCACGAAGGTCAACTACGCGGGCCTGGATTCCTCGCCGTATAAGGAGGTCAAGGAGAAGCTGGGCTATGCCTACACCGGCTCCGTGCTCTCCTTCGACATCGACGGCGGCCGCGAGGAGGCCTGGGCGTTTATCGACGCCTTGAAGCTGCACTCCAACCTGGCCAACATCGGCGATACCCGCTCTCTCGTTGTGCACCCGGCCTCCACCACGCACTCCCAGTCCGACGAGGAGGCGCTTAAGGCCGCGGGCATTACCCAGGCCACGGTGCGCCTGTCGGTGGGCATCGAGGATGTCCAGGATATTATTGCTGACCTCGAGCGCGGGTTCGCGGCCATTGGTTAGCGCCGTCCCGGAGCTCGCGCCCGAGGGCGAGCTGACCCAGGTTTCCATCGGCGATTTCACCACGGAAGCAGGCGCCGTGCTTGGCGACGCCTCCCTGGCCTACCAACGCTGGGGCGCTTTCGCCGGCGACCCGGACGGGGTCAACAACGTCCTCCTCGTCGAGCACGCGTTGACCGGCGACTCTAACGTGGCCGAGTGGTGGTCTGACTTAGTTGGCCCGGGCAAGGCGCTGGACACCACGAAGTGGTGCGTTATCGCCACCAACGCCCTGGGCGGCTGCAACGGCTCGACCGGGCCGGGCAGCCTGCACCCGGACGGCCAACCGTGGGGCGGGCGCTTCCCGGCGCTGTCCATCCGTGACCTCGTTGAGGCCGAGCACACCTGCCTGCGCGAGCTGGGGATTTCCCGCGTCCACGCGATCATCGGCGGCTCGATGGGAGGGGCGCGCACGCTGGAATGGAGCCTGCTCCATCCGGAGAGCGTGTCCGCAGTGTGCGTCATCGCGGTCTCCGCTAGGGCGTCGGGCTGGCAGATCGGCATCCAGTCCGCGCAGATTTCCGCCATCGAGCGCGACCCGTTCTGGCACGGCGGCAACTACTACCGCACGGATAAAACCCCACGTGACGGGCTGGCGGCCGCCCGCCGCATCGCGCACCTGACGTACCGCGGCGAGCAGGAAGTCGACGAGCGCTTCGGCGCCTCCGCACAGCAGGGCGAGAATCCGCTGGGCCCCTACCGTAAACACACTCAGCGTTTCGCGGTGAACTCCTACCTGGACTACCAGGGTGCCAAGCTCACCGAGCGTTTCGACGCCGGCTCCTACGTCGTGCTCACCGAGGCGCTCAACCGCCACGACGTCGGCCGCGGGCGCGGCGGCCTCATCAAGGCGCTGGCGGCCTCCCAGGTGCCGACGATGGTGGTGGGCGTGGACACGGACATCCTTTACCCCTATCACCAGCAGGAGCACATCTCCCGCAACGTCAATCAGCTGCTGGCCATGGCCAAGGTTGTCTCCCCCGTGGGCCACGACGCCTTCCTCACCGAGACCCGGCAGATGAACCGCATCCTGCGCAACTTCCTGCTGCTCTCGGCGCCGAATGGTCTCGACGTCGGCCCGGCGTACGTGGGCGACGAATACTACATCTAGGAGCCCAGCGCGTCGATGGAGAATGCCATAAACACCATCGCCGCGCCGAGGATACCGGTAAAGCAGGCGTCGAAGCGCCTCGAGCGCACCGCGAGCACGCCAACCCGCGAGGAATCGCAGGTCAGGCGCACCACGGTCAGCCACATGAGCGCGCCGCCCAGCAGCATGGTGGCGCGCCGCCAGTGCTCGGAAATCGCATACACCCCCGAGACCGCCACCGCAGCCACGAACAGCCCGATAGCCGCCCACTGCACTGCCGGAGGCAAGGGCGAGGGCTGCAGGTGCGCGTCGTGCGGGTTCGCCAAGGACACCGGCGGTGCTGCCTGCGCTGCCGGCGCTTCTCGACGGCGCTCTCGCGGATTTTCTGTGGGCATAAGACCTACTGCGCGGCGAGCTTCTCGGCGCGCTCGACGATGTTGCTCACCAGGAACGCGCGCGTCAGCGGGCCCACGCCACCCGGGTTCGGGGAGACGAAGCCGGCCTTGTCCCACACGTCCTCGGCCACATCGCCAGCGAGCTTGCCGTCGACGCGGGAGACGCCGACGTCGAGAACCGCCGCACCTTCCTTGACCATGTCGGCGGTGAGCATGTGCGCCTTGCCGGCCGCCGCGATGATGACGTCGGCCGCCCGGGTCTCCGCTGCGAGGTCCTTCGTGCCGGTGTGGCACAGCGTCACGGTGGAGTTCTCGCTGCGGCGGGTGAGCATGAGTCCAATCGGGCGGCCCACGGTCACGCCGCGGCCGATGACCACGACCTTCGCGCCATCCAGCTCCACGCCGAAGCGGCGCAGCAGGTGAATGCAGCCGTTCGGAGTACACGGCAGCGGGGCGTCCTCGTTGAGCACCAGCTTGCCCAGGTTGATCGGGTGCAGGCCGTCGGCGTCCTTGGCCGGGTCGATGAGCTCGAGCACGCGGTTCTCGTCCAGGTGCTTCGGCAGCGGCAGCTGGACAATGTAACCGGTGCAGGCGTCGTCGTCGTTAAGCTCGGTGATGACGCGCTCGAGTTCTTCCTGGGACACGTCGGCAGGCAGGTCCTTGCGAATCGAGTTGATGCCGAGCTTCTCGCAGTCGCGGTGCTTCATCTTCACATAGGAGTGCGAGCCCGGGTCATCGCCCACCAGGACCGTGGCCAGGCCCGGGGTAATCCCCTTCTCCTTGAGGGCGGCCACGCGCTGGGCCAGGTCCTCAAAAATCTCGTCGCGGTACAGCTTGCCGTCTAGTTTGGTAGCGCTCATGCCCACCATCCTAGACTGATGCCTATGAGCCGCCTGCACATTGTCTTCGACAACCCCGTGATCCCCACCAATACCGGCAACGCCATCCGCACCGCCGCCGTGACGGGCGCGAGCCTGCACCTTATCGAACCGCTGGGCTTCAACTTCGAGGACAAACACCTCAAGCGCGCCGGCCTGGACTACCACGACCTGGCGGACTTAAAAATCCACAAAGACTTCGACACCTGCATGGATGCCCTGCCCGGCGCGCGGGTCTTCGCCTTTACGACCCACACGGATAAGTGGTTCACGGACGTCGACTACCAGGAGGGCGATGTCCTCCTCTTCGGCACGGAGCCGACCGGCCTGCCGGAGGAGCACGCCTTCCACCCGCGCGTGACCGAGCGCGTGCGCATCCCGATGATGCCGGCGCGGCGCTCGATGAACCTGTCCAACGCGGCGTCGACGGCCGTGTACGAGGCTTGGCGCCAGCTCGGGTTCCCTGGCGCGGTGTAGCCATAAACGGTCGCGAGGACCGTGGAATGTGCCTTACACTGCCATTAGCTGTGAACAGCCTGCTTGTATCCTGTCCTCGCTACCGAAAGTCTCTCTATGTCTCTCCCCACCACCGCTTCTCTGGGCCGCACGCGCCGCCTCCTCGCGGTCCTCAGCGCCGCTGTGTTGCTTTCTAGTTGTTCTGGCAGCGATGCCGGATCCACATCTGACTCCCACCCCACCACAGAAAACTCGGCTGGGGCGGAAATTTCCTCGATTCTCGCAGCCCCCACAACGCCTACTGCGACGTTGAAAAATACAACTTCGACCCGCGCCACAACGAGTCGCCAGCAGCAAAACTCGGCGGAGCCGCCAGTGAGGCGGTCCGTAATCGACCCAGGCAACGATGCTTCCGGCCAGAGAGGGCGCGACGACAACCGGGGCATCTACTATCACAACTCTGTTGACTGGGAATGGTTAAGAGAGCCAGGTGGGGTCGTTCCTGGCGGAAAAATTGTCAACGAGACCAGAAATGGCGCGTGCTCAACGGGTTTTCTCGCGTCAAAAGGCGAGCGCCTATTCATCATTACCGCAGGCCATTGCGGCGATCGCGGGGACCAGTTTTATGTCAGCGATGCACATGACAACTGGGCTTACGTGGGGGAGATGGTCGAGTCTTACCTCCAAGAGGATGCCAGGGGAAGCATCTACGGCACTGACATCGGTCTCATCGAAATTACGGGCGACGCCCGCTATAGCTCTACCCTCCCAATCGATATGCCCATGCAGGGATGGATCACGCCGCAGGAAGCACAGAGAAGAGACATGATGGTCTGCCGCCTCGGCGCAACGACAGGGTACTCGTGCGGTGAGTTTGAAAGTATTGGCAACGGCGGCCTGTTCTACTTTCGAAATATCTCTGATCGCGGTGATTCTGGCGGCGCGATCTTTGCAGTGGATGACTCCGGAGTGTGGGCACTCGGAGTCAACTCCAACGCCAGCGATAGAAACAAGACCCTCGTTGGAGCCATGGAGATCAGCAGCGCCATTGAGTACTGGGGGCTCACCATCCACACATAGCTCAAGGGGCGCGGCGGGTTTCTAGCGCGGTGTAGCCATCAACGGCAGAATATGGGTTAGGCATTTGATCTATTAAGGAGAACCATGTCCCGCCTGCGCCCGCTTCTTGATTCCCTCACCAACCGCGTCGAAACCGCCTCCGCGGAGTACGCCGAGCAGATTGCCCGGGTCGCACCCACTCACCGCCCGGGCGCGGTCAACCTGGTGCGCTACATGGCGCTGCGCTCCCAGGATGCGGTGGAGCTGCAGGAGGGGCTGAGCGCGCTGGGCGCGACGAGCCTGAGCCACCCGGAACCGGCGGTGCTGGAGCGCCTGCATGCGGCGCGCAACGTCCTCGATGCTTTCGACGGCCAGGCCCCGACCTACCCCATGCAGGCCATTGCCTCGGCGTATGCGGCCGCCGATGACCTCTTGGATGCCAACACGCAGGCCCTGCTCGGCCCCACGCAGGAGGGCACGCACGCGCGCATCATGGTCACGCTGCCCACAGAAGCCGCCGAGGACTATGAGCTCGTGCTGGACTTTGCGCGCGCCGGCATGGAGTTAGCGCGGATCAACTGTGCCCACGACGGCGAGGCAGCATGGACGAAGATGGTCGAGCACGTCCACCGCGCCGCCGAGGAGTTGGGCCGCGAGATTCTCATTTCCTGCGATATCGCAGGCCCCAAGGTGCGCACCGGCGCCATCGAGCCGGGTCCGCAGGTAGTCCGCGTGCGCGGGGAGCGCACCGCGGCGGGTGAGCTTCTGACCCATCCGACGCTGGTGCTTTACGACGCCTCCCGGGCCGAGCAAGCCCAGGAGGTGGCGAAGGGGGCGTCGGCAAGCGCGGCGCGCCCGGCCGTGCCACTCGAGGTAGATGCTGAATGGTTGGCCGAAGTGGAACCGGGCAGTGAGGTGCACTTTACCGAAGCGCGCGGCCGTTCGCGGACGTTCACCGTGGAGTCGGTAGAAAACGGCGTGGCCGTGCTGCGCGGCGAGCGCAACTGCTACCTGGCTGAGGGCACGGTGCTCAGCCACGGGACGTCCACGACGCAGGTGCGCGGGGTGCCGGCGCTGGAGCAGAAGATTCGCCTGCACCGCGGCGACGAGCTGGTGTTGAGCACGTCGCAGGAGCCGGCGCGCATTGCGGAAGGCGAGGTGACGACGATTGGCTGCACCATCCCGGAGGTTGTCACCGCGCTCGAGGTGGGCCACGCCGTCATTTTCGACGACGGCGCCATCTCCGGCCGCGTCACCGAAGTCCACACTCAGGGTAAAGAGCACGAGGCCGTCATCACCGTCGAGCATGCTGGGCCTAACGGCACGAATCTGGCCGCCTACAAGGGCATCAACCTGCCGGAAACTGACATCCCGCTGCCCAGCCTCACCGAGGAGGACCTCGCGGCGCTGCGTTTCGTCGCCACGCACTGCGACATCGCGGCGGTGTCCTTCATCCGCACGCCTGACGACGTCTCCTTCCTCCTCAGCACAATCGAGGACATCGCGAGCGAGCAGGACTCCGCGGAGCTGGCGCAGCGCGTGCGCGAGCTGGGCGTCGTGCTCAAGATCGAAACCGTGCCGGCCTACGAACAGCTGGGTACCGTGCTGCTGGAGGGCATGCGGCACGAGAAGTTCGGCATCATGATTGCCCGCGGTGACCTCGCCGTGGAGCTGGGCTTTGAGCGCATGGTGCAGGTTCCGGGGCGGATCATGAAGCTCGCGGAAGCCGCGCACATCCCGGTCATCATGGCCACGCAGGTGCTCGAGACCCTGGCCAAGACCGGTCTTCCCTCCCGCGCCGAAATCACCGACGCCGGCTATGCGCTGCGTGCGGAGTGCGTCATGCTCAACAAGGGCCCGCACATCACGGAGGCAATTCGCATTTTGGACCGGATGTCGCGCAAGCTCGGGCGCTCGCGTCTGAAGAACCGCCAGATGCTGCGCCAGGTGGGCAGCTGGACGAATTGATGAGGATCACCTCACAAGCGCCCGCCTGGGACTAGACAAGCCTGCCTTTGGTTAGGGTAACCTATAAAGGTATTTATCTTGTGGAAGAAAGCCGACCGATATGTTGTCTGGTCCCCCACGGCACACTGCCGACACTATCCCGATGGGATGCACCGTAACCCTGGGTAGCGACTGTATTTCCTGCACCTGCGACGCCGCATTGGCGGTGCGTCTCGGCGAGCTGGGCATCCGCCCGGGCGCCACGCTCACCATGGGCCCGCGCGTGGCCGGTGGCGCGCGGGTGGTCTCGGTGGGTAGCTGCCGCTACGCCATCGATAAGGCCACGCTCAAGGCCATCGAGGTCTAGCCATGGCCTCTTCTCCTAGCTGCCACGGCGATCCGGGCGGCGCGCTCGCCCCTGCCGGCTCGCCTATCCTCACTCTCGTAGGCTCCCCCAACTCCGGAAAATCCACCCTGTTTAATGCGCTCACCGGCGCGAAGGCGCAGACCGGCAACTGGCCGGGTACCACGGTGGAGGTCAGCCGCGGCGCGTGGAAGCTGGGTGATCGCGCCGCCGCTCTCATCGACTTCCCCGGTACCTATTCGCTCGATCCGCTCAGCCCCGACGAGGCGCTGACCCGCGCCATGCTCATCGAGTGTGCCGATTGCGAGCGCCCCGATGCCGTCATTGTGGTCGTCGATGCCACCGCCGTGGCCCGCGGCCTCAACGTAGCGCTCCAGCTAGCGGAGCAGCCTTACCGCCTCATCATCGCCCTGACGAAGACGGACGTGGCGCGCAACCAGGGCCAGGTCGTCGATGCCGCAGCACTCGCTGAGGCCACGTCTATCCCGGTGGTGGTTGTGGATGGGCGTAAGCGGGAGGGCGTCGAGAAGCTGCGCGAGGTTGTGCTCGAGTCTTTGGCGCACCACCCGGTGCAGCTGCGCGAGGATACCGGCCTGGAGGGGCGCTTCGCGGAGCTGGATGCGGCGGCGAAGGCCGCGGTGAGCGAGGTGGAGCATGCCACGCCACTCTCCCACCGCCTCGATGCGGTCGCGCTCCACCCGGTGATCGGGCCGCTGCTGTTTCTGGCCGTGATGTGGGCGGTCTTCCAGATCACCACGACGGTGGCCGCTCCCCTGCAGGACGGCCTGGAGGCCCTGGTGTCTGGCCCCTTGAGCGACTGGGCGCGGGCGGGGTTGGCGGCCATCGGCCTGGGTCACCCGCTCATTACGGGCCTGCTTGTCGACGGCCTCATTGGCGGCGTCGGCATGGTCCTCACCTTTGCCCCGCTCATGGCGTTGATGTTCTTGTGCTTGGCCGTGCTGGAGGATTCCGGCTACATGGCGCGCGCGGCGGTGGTGACGGACCGCCTCATGCGGGCCATCGGCCTGCCGGGCAAGGCCTTTATCCCGATCGTGGTGGGCTTTGGCTGCAACGTGCCGGCGATTTCGGCCACGCGCGTACTCGGCAGCCCGCGGCATCGCATCATGACCGCACTGCTCATCCCGTTTACGTCGTGCTCGGCGCGCTTGGTGGTCTTCGTCATGCTCTCGGCCACGTTCTTCCCGGAGCATGCCGGCAGCGTGGTGTTTCTTATGTACGTCATATCCATCGCGCTGCTCGTGCTCGTGGGTTTGGCGCTGCGCACGACGCTGTGGCGCGCGGTGCCGGAAGAAGCGCTCGTTATTGACCTGCCGACGTACCAGCTGCCCACCGTGCGCCTGGCGCTCAGCGTGATGTGGACGCGTCTAAAGGGCTTCTTGAACACCGCCGGTGGCATCATCGTGAGCACCGTGGTCGTGGTGTGGCTGCTCATGGCCATCCCGGTCGGCGCGGCCGTCCACGACACCACCCTGGGCGAGCCCCCGGCCCCGGAGGATTCCGCCTATGGCGCGGTCTCGCGCACCATCGCTCCGGCCTTTGCCCCGGCTGGTTTCGATTCCTGGTCCCTGGCCGGCCCTCTGGTCACTGGTTTCGTGGCCAAGGAGGCGCTGATTTCGACGTGGGCGCAGACCTACGCCGTCGACGACGTCACCGACGCCTCCGCCGAGGAACAATCCCACAGCGCGCTCAGTGACCACGTGCGTGAAGATTTCGAGCAGGCTTCCGGCGGGCATACTTTAGCTGCGGTGTGGGCCTACATGCTCTTCCTGCTGGCCTACACGCCGTGCGTGGCCACGGTTGCCGCGCAGCGCCGCGAGATTGGCTGGCGTTGGACGCTCTTTGGCTTCGGCATGCAGCTGGTCACCGCGTGGGTGCTGGCCGTGGCAGCCTTCCAGATTCTGAAGGTGTTTATCTAATGCCCGCCTCCCCCATCCAAGCCGTGCAGTCAGCCATCGAATCTGGGGTGCGCTCGCGTGTAGCCATCACCCAGGTGACCGGGCTAGAGCCCGGCACGGTGGACCTCGTCCTGGAGCTCCTCACCGCTAGCGGAGTGCTGGATATGGAGCCGCTCGGCTCGTGCCCCGCGGGTGGCTGCGGGTCGTGCTCGGCAGCCTCGGCGTGTGCCGGGCCCAGCAGTACTCGTGGTCCGGCGCTGCTTAAGCTTCGCCGTCCAGCGCGCCGTTAAGCGGGCCCTCCAATGCCGGAAGGCGGCGGGTGCGCAGGCGGGTGAGGAGCTCGGAGGCGTCGGCAGGAGTGAGGTCCTGACCCGCCATCTTGACCGGACCGGCCACGAGGTCGAAGCGGACGGTGCGCACGCATGCCAGGTGGCTCAGCGGGCCCGCCTTGAGGGTGAGCTCCTGAATGTGCGGGGTGCCAATCACCATGACGCGGCGGTTGACGCGGCCGCGGTGGACGATGGTGACCGGCTTCGGGGCTTCCACCAGCGTGACCGACTGCTGCCTGCGGTCCACCGGGCTGATCCACCGCGCCCGGCGCGGCGAGGTATACGTGGGCTGCGTGTGCCCCTCGGGCCGGGCGAAGTCCTCAATCTGCGCGCGGTCCAGATCCGAGATGAGCGCCAGCAGCTCCAGCGCCTGCTCACGGGTTCCCACCGGCAGGATGCGCGTGGAGCCGGACTGCTTGCCGCCGCCCTTTGCGCCATAGCCTGCGACCGATACGTGCACCTCGTACCAGCCGAAACGCCGCCACAGGAAAGGCTGGCTGACCCGAACACCGTGGATGCGATTGATGCGGATGGTCTGGCGGCGACGATCCGCTAGGCCATAGGAGATGTTGAGGGAGTTAGAGGGGGCGTCGTGAAGCGCGGTGAACGTCCACGAAGAATCCACCAGGCTCCACACGCGCCCCACATAGCCCACGATGACCGGCAGAAGCGCCGTCCACATGCCAGGAATAAAGAGCAACCCACCGATGAAAATCGCGGTCACGAGCGTGGGAAGACGAAACAGCTCCGCAAGAAGCGTGCGCAGGATAGGAATCTCCGGAATAAGCGCGGGCTCTTCCACATCGTCGTAGACTGGTTCCTCAGCCTGTCCGCCGTTCGTGCGGCGCAGCAATTCTTCACGCAGCTCTTCCGCCTTCGCCTTGGACAGGTACTCGATCTTGATGACGGATGACCTACCGCCAGCGGTCTCCACGCGCACCGTAGCCAATCCCAGCAAGCGTGCAATGACCGATTCCACCACGTCCACCGCCTGAATGCGCTCATAACGCGCGGAGCGAAAAGACGTGGAAATAACACCATGCCGTAGTGCAATTTCATCCTCGGTGAGCTTGTAACCCAACTTGCGCCACCAGATGCTGGACACCAACCAGATGACCGCGCACAACAGCACAAAGCCACCAATACCGAGCAGCGTTCCGCGGCCGACCTCACCTAGGTGGCCACCTTGCAGGTAGGACAAAACGTCCGAGAGCATCGAGGCGTTGATATTGAGAACAAAGACGGCCACTAGGGCCAGAATCAGCGACCAAAAGCGCAGCAGCGGGGTGAGGCGATGGACGCGGGTGTAGCCGTCGGCGTCGACAAGCGCGCGGTCCTTCACAGTCCACTCATCCTCTCACGTGCCTTGACGGCGAGGCGCTCGCGCAGGGCGTCGGCGTCCGCGGCGACCAGGCCGGGGATGGTGGCATCGCTGCTGGGCGACGCCGTATGCAGCTTCACCTTTTTCAGTCCCATCGCCCGTTCCACGGGGCCGGCGGTGACGTCGACGAACTGGATACGACCATAGGGAACGACGGTGAAGGTGTGCCAGATTTTGCCGCGAGTCACGAGCAGCTCGTCAGCGGTCTCCTGCCAACCTAGGTTCTTGACTTGGGCAGGGATGAGCCAGAGTTCATAGAGCGCCCACACAACGAGCGCGCCGGCGACCCAATAGAGCCAGTCCCAGAAAAAATATGCCGCGGCGGCCGCCACGGCGGCGAGAACAATATCCCAGCTCAAATTCGTAATGTAGCGGGCCTTGGTGAGCTTCGGTGATACCGGATTCATGCCACCATTCTAACACGGACTCTTGACAAGCTGTTGGGTTTATACAACACTGTGATGCATGTCCCCAAAGAAGAAACCTACTCGACCACTCTTTAACCGGGTCCGCGTGCTCCGCGTTGAACGGGACATGACGCGTGCACAGCTTGCCAGCGCCATCGGGGTCAACCCCCAAACCATCGGCGCACTCGAGCGCGGTGACCACTCGCCCAGCTTGGACCTTGCCTTTAATATCTGCGAGGTTTTCGACCTGCCCGTGGAAGCCGTGTTCTCCCGGACCGAATTCACCCCCATGTCCTCCGAAATCTACCGAAAGGACTAGCCCGCACATGTCCGCCCCTATTCCCGATTCCGTTAAGACCCGCAAGCGCTACATCACCCTGACCGACCTGTCCACCGTCCTTATCATTGCGTCCATCCCCCTGCAGTTCTGGAGCCCTTTTACCTCCATCATGGTGGCCTGCCTCGGCACGTTGCTGTGCGCACTGTTGACTGCACGCCTGCGCACTACCATCAACGCAGCAGACCTACCCAGGACAGAACTCGATGAGTACGAGATGCAGCAGCACCTCGAAGCCCGCGACGACGGCCTCAAGTTCTCCCTCGCCGCACTCGTCATCTTGCTGCCAGTCACAGGCCTTATTGCCTGGGGCGCGCGGACCATGCCCATCATGGACGGCGTGTTTGTATCCCAGCTCTACCTCAAGATCATCCTGCTGCTCATGGTGTGGGTGCCGTTCTCCGTGGCGCGTTCCCTGGCCGGCAAGATGAACCGCGACGAGCTCATCTCCAAGGAATAAGCGCCCCTAGCGGAAATCCCGCGAGCCGCGCGAGAGCGCCTCGCCGAAGGCCAGCGGCTCCAGCTGGTCCGCAGCAACGGTAACCGCGCCGGAGGCGTTCTGCACGATACCGCGCACGATGAGCGCAGGAGCCGTCCGCGCCGTCACCTTATCCCGGGCCCACAAGCCCGGCGAGACCATCACGTTCATCAACCCAGTCTCATCCTCCAAGCCGAAGAAGACCACGCCACCTGCAGTGTGCGGGCGCTGGCGGTGCGTGACCACCCCGGCGATACGCACGCGGGTGCCATCCTCCACAGCCGGCAGATCCGCCGCCGCCAAGACACCACGAGCCCGCAGCGCCTCACGCGCCTGCTCCATCGGCTGCTGGTTGTGGGTCACACCAGTGCTCGCCACATCCGCCGCCATAAGCTCAAAAGCACTCATCCCCGGCAAAGACGGCGCCTCAATAGCCGAAAGCCCCGGCAGCATCCCTGCCCGTTCTGTCGCGGCAACACCGGCCTGCCACAACGCTTGACGACGATCCACCCCAAAGACATCCAAAGCCCCCGCCACCGCAAGAGCCTCCACGTGATCGACGGTGAGATCGGCTCGGCGGGAGAGATCCGGGACGTCGACAAACGGCGCAGCCGCCTCAATGCGGTCAGCAGCCTTATCCCCCAAACCTTTGATGAGATTAAGGCCCAGGCGGATGCGAACCTCACCGTCCTCGCCCCGCACCGCACGGGCCTCACGCCCCGAATCATTAACGGTTGCCGGCAGCACCTCCACGCCGTGGCGTCGCGCGTCCTGAATAAGAGACTGCGGCGAGTAGAAGCCCATCGGCTGCGCGCGCAGCAGGCCCACGCAAAACTGCGCCGGGAAGTAGCGCTTGAACCACGCCGAAAAGTACACCAAGGAAGCAAAAGACTGCGAGTGCGACTCCGGGAAGCCGTAGGCGGCAAAGGCCACTATCTTCGTCCACAACTTGTCCGCGACGTCCCCGGTAATTCCGTTGGTGCCCTTGAGGCCGTCGTAAAAGCGCTGCTTGAGTGCGGCCATCTTGGCCGGGGAGCGCTTCGACCCCATCGCGCGGCGCAGGTCATCGGCCTCCGCGCCGCTGAAACCGGCGGCGTCGACAGCAATCTGCATGAGCTGCTCCTGGAAGAGCGGAATGCCCAGCGTCTTGCCCAGGGACTTTTCCAACACCGGGTGGTCATACTCCACCGGCTCCTTGCCGTCGCGGCGGCGTAGATAAGGATGCACCGACCCGCCCTGGATGGGGCCTGGGCGGATGAGCGCGACCTCCACCACGAGGTCGAAGAAGACCCGCGGCTTGAGCCTGGGCAGCGTGCTCAGCTGCGCGCGGGACTCCACCTGGAACACGCCCACCGCGTCCGCGCGGCAGAGCATGTCATACACCGAAGGGTCCGCCAGGTCCAGCTCCCACAGGTTGACCTTCCGGCCGGTGGTCTCCTCCACCACGTCCATCATGTGGTGCAGGGCCTCAAGCATGCCCAACCCCAGCATGTCGAACTTCACCAGCCCGGCCGCGGCGCAATCGTCCTTATCCCACTGCAGCACCGAGCGGTTCTCCATGCGCGCCCATTCCACGGGCACGACATCCGCAATCGGCCGATCGCATAGCACCATGCCGCCGGAGTGAATGCCCAGATGGCGCGGCTGGCCGAGGAACTGCTCGGCCAACGATTCGACGTCGCCAGGCGCGGGCGCAATCCCCTTCGACCACGCATCGGCCGAGCCCTGCGGATAGCCCAACGCCCGGGCGGCATCCCGCAGCGCCCCTTTGCGGCGGTAGGTAATCACGTTGGCCACCTGCGCGGCGCGCTCGCGACCATGCTTGGCATAGACGTACTGAATGACCTCCTCGCGCCGTCCCGATTCAATATCAATGTCGATATCCGGCGGGCCATCGCGGTCCGGGGACAAAAAGCGCTCAAAAAGCAGACCCGCGGAAATCGGCTCCGCGTTCGTAATCCCCAACGCGAAGCACACCGCGGAGTTCGCCGCCGAGCCTCGCCCCTGGCACAGAATGTTCTCCCGCCGGCAAAAATCCACGAAGTCACACACGATGAGGAAGTAGCCGGGAAAGCCCAGCTGCTTGACGACGTCCAGCTCGTAGCGCATCTGCTCCCATGCCCGCGTTCGAATTTCCTGGGGCCGCGAGGCATAGCGCGCCTCCGCGCGCTCAAAAGTGAGGTGTTCCAGCCACGTCATCTCGGTGTGGCCGGCGGGTACCTCGAAGTCCGGGAGGTTGGGCGCGAGTGCGGCCCAGGTGAAGCTGCACTCCTCCAGCACGCGAACGGTTTCGGCGATGAGCTCAGGCCGGTCGGGGGCAAGCTGCGCCATCTGTTCTCCAGAACGCAGCCAGTGTGCTCCCATGGGGTGGGCGTCCGGTGTGGCGTCGCCAAGCGCCAGGCGCCTGCCCAACGCCTGCTTGGCTCCCGCCAGCCGCGCGCGATCCCGGGTGGCGGCGGCCGGGTGGGCGGTGGCGATGGCGCGCGACACGGGGAGCTTATCCAGCGCCGCGTGGTGGTCAGCGTCCTCCGGAGTGAGCGTGTAGGCGTACTCCAAAACCATGCTGTCTATTTTTATTCTATCGAGCAGAAGATCGAAATCCTCCGCCCATTCCCACCCCACGAGAAAGAGGCACTCGTCCTGTAACTCCGCGGCAATCTCCGCCAGTGGCGGGTAGGCCACAGCCCCCTTTTCTCCCGCCGCCATGCGGGCGCGGGAGATGAGTCGGGATAGGCGGCGGTACCCCTCCGGAGTTCGCGCCAGGACAGTCAGCGGCGCCGGCTCCAGGCTGAGCTTCGCGCCAAAGACGGCGGGTAATCCCACTTGTGCGGCGGCCTCCGCGCACTTCATCAACCCATAGAACCCATCCCTATCCACCAGCGCCAATCCGCGCAGCCCCAACTCGACGGCCCGGGCAACCAGCTCCTCTGGTTCCGAGGCCCCCTCCAGGAAGCTATAGGAGCTCACCGCATGCAGCTCCGCGAAGGCAACGGCGGAGTGCCCCGCCTTAACCTCCTCCACCTGCTGTGGCAGGTGGTCCACCGACACGGGAGTAGGCCCCGGCCGGCCAGACAAGATCCGCTCCACCCGCGACCATGGCAGCGCCTGCCCCCCGTTAAACCTCATGAGCCACACCCTATATTCGAACACATTTTCCTGTCAAGGTTTTCGTTGAGCAATCCAGAGAATAGACAAAGCGGTTCAATCGTTGCTAGTTTGACGAACAGTGCATAACACCTGCGGTGATTTTCCTCGCCGCACCCGATTTAGAAGGGACATGTGAACCCCATCATGAGCATCCGTCGCGTACTTGCCGCTACTTCTGCGGCCGTCATCGCCACTACCGGCCTGGTCGCTTGCTCCTCCGACTCCTCGGACTCCAGCGGCTCCGGAGAGGAGATCACCAAGGACTCCACCATCAGCATCGGCACCACCGACGCCAACATGGAAGAGTGGTCCGTGTTCCAGGACCTGGCCAAGGAGGCCGGCTACAAGGTCGAGCTCGAGAACTTCGCTGATTACAACACTCCGAACCAGGCACTGGACCAGGGCCAGCTGACCACCAACAAGTTCCAGCACCTGCAGTTCCTGGCCAAGTACAACAAGGGCAACGGCACCGACCTCGTCCCGCTTGCCGCCACCGAGATTTACCCGCTGGCCATCTACTGGAAGGACCACAAGGACCTCTCCGGCGTCGAAGGCCAGGAAGTCGCCATTCCGAACGACTCCACCAACCAGGGCCGCGCTATCGGCCTGCTGGCACAGGAAGGCCTGGTCACCCTCAAGGAGGACAGCCCGCTGACCCCGACCCCGATGGATATCGATGAGGACAAGTCCAAGGTGAAGGTCTCCCCGGTCGACGCCGCCCAGACCCCGGCGGCCTACGGCGAGGGCAAGCCGGCCGTCATCAACAACTCCTTCCTGGAGCGCGCCGGCATCGACCCGCAGTCCGCCGTGGCACAGGACGATCCGAACTCCGAAGAGGCCGAGCCCTACATCAACGTCTGGGCCGTGCGCGCCGAGGATGCGGATAACGAAACCCTCCATGAGCTGGCCAAGCTGTGGAAGGACCCGAAGGTCACCGAGGCCGTGCTGAAGTCCTCCGGCGACACCGCCGTGGCCGTCGACCGCCCGCAGGAGGAGCTGCAGGAGATTCTGGACCGCCTCGAAGAGCAGGTCTAATAACCCCCACCACCGTAGATAAGGAGGACGATTCATGCGCATCCGCCGCTTCGTCGCTGCCGCTGCAGCGAGCCTCGTGGCCGCATCCAGCGTGGTCGCCTGCTCGTCTTCAAGCTCTGAGTTCTCTGCCGGTACTGCCGAGGATCCGATCATCATCGGCACCACCGACGCAGAGCTCCCGGAGTGGGGCGTGCTTAAGGATCTCGCGGCCCAGGAGGGCATCGAGATCGAGATGAAGAGCTTCACGGACTACGCCACCCCCAACCAGTCTCTGGCAGAGGGCAGCACGGACACCAATAAGTTCCAGCACCTGAAGTTCTTGGCCGAATACAACGTGGGCAATGGCACGAACCTCGTACCGGTTGCCTCCACGCAGGTCTACCCCATGCCGCTGTTCTGGAAGGGCCACGACAGCATTGACGGCATCGAGGGCGAAGACATCGCCATCCCGAATGACTCCACGAACCAAGGCCGCGCGATCAACCTGCTGGCCGCCAACGGTTTGCTGAAGCTCAAGGAGGAGGGCAAGCTCACGCCGGACCCGGCAGACATCGATGAGGGCGCCTCCAAGGTGACCATCACCCCGGTGGATGCGTCCCAGACCCCCTCCGCGTACGGCGAAGGCCACCCGGCCATCATCACCAATTCTTTCTTCAAGCGGGCAGGGATCGACCCGGATGCCGCCGTGCTGTACGACGACCCCGAGAACCCGAACGCTGACCCCGACATCCTCTTCGACCCCTACGTCAACGTCTGGGCAGTACAAGAAAAGGACAAGGACAACGAGAAGGTCAAGAAGCTCGCCGAGCTCTACCTCTCCGACGAGGTCAAGGCCGCAGTCCAAGACACCACGGGTGGAACCACCATCTTCGTGGACAAGCCGCAGGCCGAACTCCAAGAGATTGTGGACCGCCTCGAAGAGGAAGCATCCTCGGCCTAGGCCCACCACCTCAGCCCCCGCGTCGCGCTGACATGCGCGGCCGGGGGATTTGGCCGTTACTCACACTGACAAAGGACACCCCGTGACACAACAGACTGGCGCCCGCAGCGGCACCCGGATTGAGTTCCGCAACATCACCAAGGTCTTTAGGAACAAAAAGACCACCACCACAGCGCTTAACGACGTCTCCCTGACCGTCGAGCCCGGCGAGATCGTCGGCATCATCGGCTTCTCCGGCGCCGGCAAGTCCACGCTGGTGCGTATGATCAACGGCCTGGACAAGCCCACGTCGGGGCAGCTGCTGTTGGACAACACCGATGTTGTCCCCCTCCCCGAGTCGCAGCTGCGCAGCATCCGCCGCAACATTGGCATGATCTTCCAGCAGTTCAACCTCATGTCCTCGCGCACCGCGGCGGGCAATGTTGAGTACCCGTTGAAGCTGCAGGGCGTCGGCAAGCAAGAGCGTACCCAGCGCGTGCAGGAGCTCCTTGAGTTCGTCGGCCTGGGAGACAAGGGCGATAACTACCCGGAGCAGCTTTCCGGCGGCCAGAAGCAGCGCGTTGGCATCGCCCGTGCGCTGGCCACGCAGCCTTCGCTGTTGCTTGCCGACGAAGCCACCTCCGCCCTCGACCCCACCACCACCAAGGAAGTCCTGGAGCTGCTACGCAAGGTCAACCGCGACTTTGGCATCACCATCGTGGTCATCACCCACGAGATGGACGTCGTGCGCTCCATCGCTGACAAGGTCGCCGTCATGGAAAACGGCCGCGTCATCGAGTCCGGCAGCGTCTACGAGGTCTTTTCCCAGCCCAAGACGGCCGTGGCGGAAGAGTTCGTGGCAACCTCCCTGCGCAACACCCCGGACGTGGTCGAGGCCGACGACTTGCTAGCCCACGAGGGCCGCCTGTTCACCATCAACCTGACCGAGAAGTCTGGCTTCTTCGACGCCGCCGGCCAGCTGGCCGAGCGCGGGGTGGACATCGCCGTGGTCCACGGCGGCATCACGACCCTGCAGAAGCACTCCTTTGGCAAGCTCACCGTGCGCCTCAACGGCCCGGCCGACGCTATCGAGGAGTTCTACGCCCGCATGCAACGCACCACCGACATTGAGGAGATTCAACGATGAACGTCACCTACCTCGCGGAAGCCAACTGGGACCGGCTGAGCGGCACGCTTGTCGACGCCATCAAGGACACCCTCATCATGGTCGCCACCACCATGGTGGTCGCCGGCCTCATCGGCCTGGTCCTCGGCGTCCTGCTATACACCACCCGCCCGGGCGGAATCCTGCAGAACAAGTTCATCTACTTCATCATCAACATCCTGGTGAACTTCATTCGCCCGATCCCGTTCATCATCCTGCTCGCCTTCGCGCAGCCCCTCACGGTGGCCGTGCTGGGCAGTTCCATCGGCCGCGAGCCGGCCACGTTCGTCATGGTCATCGCGGCCACCTTCGCGGTGGCCCGCATCGTGGAGCAGAACCTGGTGGCCATCGACCCGGGCGTTATCGAGGCCGCCCGCGCGATGGGTGCCTCGCCGTGGAAGATCATCACCACGGTCATCGTGCCGGAGGCCCTGGGCCCGCTGGTGCTGGGCTACACCTTCCTGTTCATCGGCATCGTCGACATGTCCGCCATGGCCGGCTACGTCGGCGGCGGCGGTCTGGGCGACTTCGCTATCGTCTACGGCTACCGCGCCTTCGAGTGGCAGGTCACCGTGGTGGCCACCCTCATCATCATCGTGCTGGTGCAGGCCGCCCAGTTCTTCGGCAACTGGCTCTCGGCCAAGATTATGCGCCGCTAGCCGCGCCGCGTCGCAAGACGCGACGCGCAACATAAAAGCGAGAGGTCTTCGGCTCGTCTCCACAGGAGGAGACGACGCCGGAGGCCTCTTTTTCTTCCAGCTCCACGTCCCACACACGGCCGTCGGCGTGACGGACCACGACGGTGCCGCTCTCCCCCGCGGCTTCGTCCTCCGCGTCGACGCGGAGGTCGCCGTAGTGGAGGGCCTCGTCGGCGCCGAGAAGCAGGCGCGCCACCGCCAGCTCCGCTACCTGGCCCCGCGGGGTGGTCAGTCCACTGCCGCGGTTGGCGGGATAGAAGTACTCGCCGCGCAGGGACTTGCCCACTAGCTCGCGCCCGGCCTCCACGTTGAGGCGGCCGAAGGAATAGCCCCAAGGCATCAGCAGCACCGAGGGCGCAAAACGGTGGCCCTTGGTGTGGGAGGTCTCCCACACCGTCTCTTCAAACTCGCAGGCCAGCGACGCCGCCAGCGGGCGGCCTTTGACCGCGCAGCAGGCGTCGCGCTTGGCGTGGGTACACACCAGCACCAGCGGCAGGCACGTGCCGGTGGGGTGTTCCAGGTCGAGGTCCAGGATGTCTTCCGGACCGTTGAGCACGTAGTCCTGCACCAGGCCCTCGCGCGCCCACACCACGAAGCAGCGGAAGTGGCCGGTCCCGCGCTCATGCCCGGCGCGCCCGGGGCGGCGGATCAGTTGCAGCCCCGCCACGCCCTTGAGCTTGGCCTTCAGCTTGTCGGTGAGGCCGGGGCCGAAGGTGTCGCCGTCGAGGACGTCGCGGGACCACGCCGCGGGCCATTCGAAGAGCACGTAGACGGACTCCTGCTTGGCGGTACCGGGCAGGGGCTCAATCTGGGTGTCGGAGCAAAAGGACATGCCGCTAGTTTAACTACCTTCACAACAATGTGGTTACGATGCCCATCTCCGTTCCGAGTTCGCCGCGCTGGGCCGCTACGCTCGGAGTTATGCCGACTCACACTCTCGTGCGCGCAGCCATCCCCGTGGCCGCACTCGCTTTCTCGAGTGCGCTCGTGCTGCAGGGCTGCGCCGCCTCCTCAGACTCCGGCGCTGGGCCCACCAAGACTCTTGACGCCACCCTCTCCGGCGCCACGACGTCGACGCCGTCCGTGACCGCGCACGCGCCGACCCCCATGGCTCCGGCTGGGCTTACCCCGCTGGGCGACGCCAACCTGGCCATGAAAACCCTGCGTCCCCCCGCTCCTTCCGAGCTCGTTGTCACGAGCGTGCGTGTGGGCAAGCACGAGGGGTTCGACCGCGTGGTCTTCGACTTCACCGGTAAGGGCTCGCCCGGCTGGTTCATCGACTACACCGATTCCCCCGCGCAGCAGGGCTCGGGCAACCCGATTTCCTACCAGGGCGCCACGGCGCTCGACGTCAGCATTGACGGCACCGCCTACCCCTTCCAGCTGGAAATGGAGGACCCGAATATCGGCACGGTCCCGGGCGCGGGCGGCGTAGTGACCCAGGTGCTCAGCGGCGGCACGTTCGAGGCCCGCTCGCAGTTTGTTATTGGCCTCGACGGGCGCCATCCCTATTCCGTGCAGGTGCTCAACGAGCCGACGCGCCTGGTTATCGACGTCCTGCATTAGACCCCGCACCTAGGTGTAGGTCGCTTCCACCGACCAGCGCCCGCCGGCCCACACCAGCAGCCAGGCGCGCTGTCCTTGCGCGTTCTCCCCCACCACTTGCAGGCGCGCGCAGCGCTGCGCCGCGTTCGGGTCCCACCAGGCGGCGTCCACCGGCCAGGGCCCAGCCCACCCGGTCACCCGGTAGCGGTGGCGGCCCCAGCTGAGGCCTGCGGGTTCGCCGGAGAGGAGGGCCTCGGCGGTGACGATGATGTCGGACGCGGAGGCGTCGACTAGCCGAATGCGCGCGGCCGGGTGCGCCAGGCTGGCCGGCAGCGGCGAGGGGATGCGCCCGGGCCAGCTGCCCTCCGGGGCGGGATCGCGCTGCTCGCCGTAGGGCACGAGCTCGATGCGCTCGGCCACCCCGCGGCCGGCGGCTGGGCGCGGCTGCAGCACTGTCTCTTAT
>OJLL01000039.1_pt1 | contig 43749 bp, 44 predicted proteins | sample 1596941 | NCBI WGS metagenome assembly OJLL01 (sample SAMEA3904689, study PRJEB24821) | metagenome | biome: Builtin; feature: hospital; material: surface | place: USA | collected 2013-08-13 | reverse complement strand
CAGGTCGTGCACATGCGCATCAACGGCGGTGAGGACGCCATCGCGGCCACCGGGCCGCGGTTTGGCCTCATCGTTTCTAAAGCCGTCGGGAACGCCGTGGTTCGCCACCGCACCTCCCGGCGGCTTCGTCATGTGTGCATGGATCTCATGGCTGACCTGCCGGTTACTGTAGATGTCGTCATTCGCGCCCTCCCCGCCAGCGCCGAGGCCACCAGCGAGCGCCTCGCCCGCGATATCCGCAAGGCGCTAGCGAAATGGGATATGTAAATTCCCAGGGGGAAGAAATCCCCGAGGCCCACGGCCTTGCCCGCCTGTTCGTGAAAGGGGTGCGTTTCTACCAAAAGCACCTCTCAGCCCTTAAGATGGTCTCTACCTGTCGTTTTGAACCGACATGCAGTGCCTATGCCCTAGAAGCCATCTCCGTATACGGAGCGCTCAAGGGAACGGGCATGGCACTAGCCAGGGTATGCAAGTGTGGACCGTGGCATCCGGGTGGATTTGATCCGGTACCGAACAAACAACAACTGAGGTAGAAACACTCGTGCTTAATTTCATCTACTGGCCAATCTCCGCTGTCTTGTGGTTCTGGCATTGGCTTTTGAGCTTTGTCCTCGATTCCGCCTGGGGCGGAACCTGGATCATCGCTATCGTCCTGCTGACGTGGACTCTCAAGGCTGTCATGGTCAAGCCGACCATCACCCAGCTGCGCTCCTCGCGCAAGATGCAAGAGATCCAGCCGCAGGTGCAGGAGATCCGCGCCAAGTACGCCAATGACCAGACCAAGGCCGCGCAGGAAATGCAGCGGATCTACAAGGAGTCTGGCGTGCGTCCGGTGGCGGGCTGCCTGCCTATGTTCGCGCAGATCCCGATGTTCATCGGTCTGTTCCACGTGCTGCGCTCCTTCGACCGCACCGTGGCCGTCGCGGGCGGCATTGGCCACCCGGCAGGTGAGGCGATGTCGGAGGAGATGAACGGCTCCGTCGCCAACTACATCTTCAAGCCGGAGCTGGTCCAGGAGTTCGTGGACGCCAAGATCTTCGGCGTGCCCCTTGTGGCTAACCTGCGCCTCGACTCCGGCCTGGAGATTGTCAAGCAAACCACGGTGCAGCAGGCCGCGATGATCATCGTGCCGCTCATCGCCATCATTGCCGTGCTGACCCACTTCAACGCCCGCATGACGCTCAACCGCCAGGAGGCCCGCCGCGCCGCCGGCAAGACCTCAGCTCCGCAGGGTCAAAACTCCGAGATGATGCAGCAGCAGATGGCCCTCATGAACAAGATGATGCTGTGGTTTATGCCGGCCATGCTGGTCTTCTCCGGCTTCATCTGGCCCATCGGCCTCCTGTTCTACATGCTGGCCAACACCGTGTGGACCTTCTTCCAGACGCGCATCGTCTACGCCAAGATGGACCGCGAAGAGGAAGAGGAGGCGGCCGCCAAGGCCGAGCTCAAGCGCACCTCCGCTCCGAAGCCGGGCGCGCGCAAGAAGGACAACCGCTCCAAGAAGCAGCGCCGCAACAACAACTAAAACACGACCCAGGAGTTATCACAGTGCCTGAACATCAGCCTGCAACTGTGCCACTGGACCCGTCGGAGGTCTTCGGATCGCGTCTGCCGCTCGCGCAGAAGTACCACGATTCGCTGGCCACGGACGGGTCCACCCGTGGTTTTATAGGCCCCCGCGAGGTCCCGCGCCTGTGGGAGCGCCACCTCATCAACTGTGCTGTGGTGGGTGAGGTGATGCCGCAGAACGCCACGCTTATCGACGTCGGCAGTGGCGCCGGCCTGCCCGGCATCCCCCTCGCCATCGCCCGCCCGGACCTCACCATCACCCTCATCGAGCCGCTGCTGAAGCGCTCGACCTACCTCAACGAGGTCGTCGGCCTGCTGGGCCTGGATAACGTCACCGTTATCCGCGGACGCGCCGAGGAGGGCCCGGTGAAGAAGGCGGTCAACGGCGCGGACATCGTCACCTCCCGCGCGGTGGCGCCGCTGGGCAAGCTGGCGAAGTGGTCCTTGCCGCTCGTGCGCAAGGGCGGAGAGATGATCGCGCTCAAGGGCTCCTCGGTGCACGAGGAATTGGAGCGCGACGCCGCGGACATTAAGCGCGCCGGCGGCGGAAAGGCCGAGGTCATGACCATCCACGGCACCACCATCATCCGTGTCCCCCGCGTGAACTAAAGTAGACGCCATGACTCATCCTCGTCTTATCACCATCGCGAACCAGAAGGGTGGCGTGGGTAAAACCACCTCCGCCGTCAACCTTGCCGCCGCGCTCGCTGACGCTGGCAAGAAGGTACTGGTGATCGACCTGGACCCGCAGGGCAACGCCTCCACTGCTGTGGGCGCGGAGCACACCTCCGGTACCCAGTCCAGCTACGAGGTCCTCTTGGGAGACTGCTCGGCCAATGACGCCATGCAGCACTCCCCTGACAACGAGAACCTCTACTGCATCCCTGCCACCATTGATCTGGCCGGTGCGGAGATCGAGATGGTCTCCCTCGTCCGCCGCGAATTCCGCCTGTATGACGCCCTCCATAAGGGCTTTCTGGAGGAGCACGGCTTCGAGTACGTCTTCATCGACTGCCCGCCTTCGCTCGGCCTGCTCACCATCAACGCGATGTCGTGTGCGGAAGAGGTCATCATCCCCATCCAGTGCGAGTACTACGCGCTTGAGGGCGTGGGTCAGCTGTTGGGCAATATCTCCATGATCCGGGAACACCTCAACGAGGATCTCCACATCTCTGGCGTGCTGCTCACCATGTTTGATGGCCGCACGAAGCTGGCGGAGCAGGTGGCTAATGAGGTCCGCGAGCAGTTCGGAGCCGTCGTCTTGGGCAACGTCATCCCGCGCTCTGTGCGCGTTTCGGAGGCGCCGGGCTATGGTAAGACGGTTATCGCTTATGACCCGTCGTCGACTGGCGCCCGCGCCTACGCGGCCGCCGCGCGCGAGCTGGATAAGCGCGGGGACTACACGCCGCACCCCACCACCGGTGCCATCGGCGTGAGCCCGGAGATTTTCGCGGAACTGGAAGGATAGGACACACTGATGGCAGACAAGAAGGCAGAACAGAAGCCGGAACAGCGTCAGGGCGGTCTGGGCAAGGGCCTAGCCGCACTCATCCCGTCCGGCCCCGGTGCTCCCTCCCGCAAGCCGCGTCTGGGGGATTCCGCCGCGGACATCATCCTCGGCGCCTCCACCGGTGCGCCGAAGGAGGCAGGCGCGAAGAAGGTGCACGGCGCGCCGACCATCCAGCAGTCCTCCGGCTCGCAGAAGCGCCAGGCCAAGCCCTCGGTGATCGGCGCGACCTACCGCGAGATTTCCGTCGGTGACATCCTCCCCAACCCGAAGCAGCCGCGTACCGTCTTCGATGAGGACGAGCTGGCAGAGCTGGTTCACTCCATCAAGGAGTTCGGTCTGCTGCAGCCGGTTGTGGTGCGCCCCTCCGAGGAAGGCGGCTTCGAGCTCATCATGGGTGAGCGCCGCTGGCGCGCTTCCTCCAAGGCGGGCCTGGCCACCATCCCGGCCATCGTGCGCGATACCAAGGACGATGATCTCCTGCGGGACGCCCTCCTGGAGAACATCCACCGCGTCCAGCTCAACCCGCTGGAAGAGGCCCATGCCTACCAGCAGCTGTTGGAGGAGTTCGGCGTGACCCAGAACGAGCTGGCTGATCGCATCGGCCGCTCCCGCCCGCAGGTCACCAACATGATCCGCCTGCTCAAGCTGCCGGTAGATGTGCAGAAGCGCGTGGCCGCCGGAACCCTGTCCGGCGGACATGCTCGCGCGCTGTTGGGCCTGCCGGATGCAGAAGCCATGGAGCTCATTGCTAACCGTGTCGTGGCTGAGGGGCTTTCCGTGCGCGCCACGGAGGAAGCCGTCACCCTGTACAAGCGCGACGGCAAGCCGGCAGAGCCCACGAAGAAGCCGGCCGCCCCGCAGCCGCAGTTCTTTACCGACTCTGCTGAGCGGCTCGCGGACCGCTTCGACACCAAGGTCACCGTCACCATGGGCAAGCGCAAGGGCAAGATGGTCGTCGAATTCGGCGATCAGGAGGACTTCGAGCGCATCATGGCGCTCATTGAGGGCACTGAGAACAGCTAGCGTCCCACCATGTTTGTGCAGGCCGTCAAGGAAGGCGTATCCATCAACCCCTTGGCGGCCCGATCCATCTTCTGGGAGATGAAGACTACGGTCGCTGATCCCAGTTTTGAGAAAGAGGCGTGGATCAGTGCTACTCTGCTGCGCTATGGCGAGTGCGGTTTCACCGTGGGCGACGAGGCCACGGTGTTCTTCTGCCCACCGGATCTTGCCCCCGGCGCCGCTAAGCTGCCCACCTCCCCTGTCTCCGAGGACGCTGTGCTGGTGTCCTCCTTGTTCGTGAAGTCGCACCGTGCGGCGAGGGGCTTAGAAGCGGTGCTTCTCGACGCTACAATAATGAACCTCACCTCCCGCGATGCCAGCGCGGTCGAGGCCTTTGGTTACCGCGATGCCGGCACGGCAGAGGATCTGCTGCGGGACAAGCCCGGGCGCATTGGCCTGCTGCCCGTGGAGACGTTGGAGTCCGCCGGCTTCATGGTCGTGAGAGACCACCCCATTACGCCCCGCCTGCGCTTAGAGCTACCCCCTGCCTTCGATCTGCTCACCACAGCCGCAGTGGAGGACCTCCTCGCCCGCGCCCTAGCCTAGGTCGTGGGTTCAAGTCAGAAGCTACTAGTCAAAGGGTTCCCTTGGGGGCGAAGAAACCTTTTAGGAAGGGATAAAAGGTTCGTTTGGGGTCAGGGAAACCATATGACTGGAACCTTGTGAGGGAAACCGTTCTTCACGGCCCCGGGCCCGCTTAGGAAGAACGCTCCGCGCGCAGCAGCTCGTCGAAGCGGTAGGTGCCGGTCACGGCAGTGTCCTCATCAAGCAGGTACAGGCGCTTAACGGAGACCACGATGGCCTCGGCGATGTCATCGCGGCGGTCCGGGTTGGTGAGGACAGCCACGTCCTTCGAGCTGGTGAGGTAACCCAGCACCACCTGCACCACCGGCATCTGCGTCAGGCGCAGCAGCGCCCACGTGCGGCCGTGGTTGCGGCAGTTGCCCAGCTCGGTACGGGCGACGATCTCACGCTGGATGAAACCGGATAGCGTCTCCCCGATAAGGGAGGAGTTTCCGGATTCGGAGCCGAAGTAGAAGGTGGCCACGCCGTTGGCCTTCTCCGTGGGGTACTCGTCGCACGCCAGGGAGATGACCAGGTCGGCGTCGAAGGCGTTGGCGAGGCCCGCGCGGTCGCGCACAGAGGGATCGTCGGTCCGCGGGCGGGAGATGATGGTCTCCATGCCGGCGGCGATCATGCGGCCGGCCACGCGCTCAGCCAGATCCCAGAGGATTTCCTCCTCCGTGATGTCGCCGTAGCGCCCCTTGACCGTGCGGCCCTTGTTGAAGCCGCCGAGGCTGGGGTCGATGACCACGCGCTTGCCGGCCAGCTTGGGGCCGGCGTTGCGCACGCGCTCACGCTCCTGAATGTTGTGGGCGGAACCGCCGGTGATGCGGCGGCCCAGCAGGCTCAGGGCGTTGATGGTGTCGGGGCCGCACACGCCGTCGCTGCGCAGGCCGCAGTTGAGCTGGTATTCCGCCAGCGCGGCGTAGGTATCCGGGCCGAAGTGGCCGTCGATGCGCTCCTGGTAGAACCCGAGCTCCTGCAACTGCTCCTGCAGCTGCGCTACGTCATCGCCCACCTGGAGGTTGCCCGGTTCATAGGCCAGGACGCGAGCGCCCAGGGTGTAGGAGGCTTGGCGCAGTTCCCGGAGGGTCAGGTCATCGATGTCACCGCTCGGCACGATGCCGCGCGATTGCTGGAAGGCCTTCAGAACCTGGGAAAGGGCGGCGTCAAAGTGCTTATCGGTCTCGGAGTACTTTTGCTTCTTCCAGTCGGACAACGTCCCCTGGTAGTCCGTCATGAGGCCGAGGCGGGCTAGGGTTGCGCGTGCTTCGGCAACGCGAACACTCTGGTCACCAACACGTAAAACGCGGTTCACACCTACCCCTTTCGTGATCAAGGTTGGCGCACAGGGGTGCGCCGTCAACGGGTTAAAGAATACCAGTTAGAGCTGTTTTCTTATCTGTGCCACGATGTCGTTCTTAGAACGCAGGCCAACAAACTCATCAACCTTCTCGCCGTTGTTGAAGATCAGCACGGACGGGATGGACATGATCTGGAACATTGCACCCAGGGTGCGCTCTTCGTCCACGTTGACCTTGACCACGGAGACATCATCGCCCAGCTCGTCAGCGACCTCTTCGAGGATCGGGGACAGCTTCTTGCACGGGCCGCACCATTCCGCCCAGAAGTCCACGACGACGGGCTTGCCGGCCTCGACGACGTCCGCGCGGAAGGAATCAGTCGTAACGTTCTTAATGTTGCTCATGTGACTACTAACGGTTCTCGGCGAGGAAATGTTCCGCATCAATTGCCGCCCGGCAGCCGGAGCCAGCCGCGGTGATGGCCTGCTGGTAGTGGTCATCCACCAGGTCACCGCAGGCGAACACACCCGGCAGTGAGGTCTTGGTAGAGGGCTGCTCCACCTCGACGTAGCCAGCGGCGTTGGTGGCCACCTGGCCCTCGAGGAAGCCCGAGCGCGGGTCGTGGCCAATCGCCACGAACATAGCGGTGACGTCGAGCTCGCTGAGCTCGCCGGTGAGTACGTTCTTGACCTCGAGGCTGCCGACCTTGCCGTCCTTTTCCAGGACGCGCTCCACGGTGGTGTTGGTCAGCCACTTGATCTGCTTGTTCTCCTTGGCGCGCTCCAGCATGATCTTGGAGGCGCGGAAGTTCTCGGAGCGGTGGATGATGGTCACGGACTCGGCGAACTTGGTGAGGAAGGTGGCTTCCTCCATGGCGGAATCGCCGCCGCCGACGACGGCAATGTTGTGGCCCTTGAAGAAGAAGCCATCGCAGGTGGCACATGCGGACACGCCGCGGCCGGCCAGCTCGGATTCGCCCGGAATGCCAAGGTAGCGCGGTGCAGCACCGGTGGCGAGGATGACCGTGCGGGCCTCAAATACCTCGTCGCCCACGTGCAGCTTCTTGATCTCGCCCTCGAGCTCGATGGAATCCACAACCTCCATGCGCAGGTCCGCGCCGAAGCGGATGGCCTGGGCGCGCATCTCCTCCATGAGCTCCGGGCCCATGATGCCCTTCTGGAAGCCCGGGTAGTTCTCCACCTCGGTGGTGTTCATGAGCTCTCCGCCGTATTCGAAGCCTTCGAAGACGATCGGGTTGAGTTCCGCGCGCGCTGCGTAGAGGGCTGCGGTGTAGCCGGCGGGGCCGGAGCCGACGATGGCGACATCGTGGATAGTCACTAAAAACTCCCTTAAGACGACAATTCCTGTACAGAATCTGGTTCATGTCCGCGCCTCGTGCGCGGAGGACCGGAGGTCCGGTGGACCGTTAGACACTGAGATTCTACTCGGGCCTAGTCTATCGCCGCACGCAACGCCTGACGCGCCCGGGCACGCCGTGACTTCACCGTGCCGGGGGCCACGCCCTGTACTTTGGCCACCGTGGCGATGGGATAACCGGCGACGTCCGTCAGGTACAGCGCCTGGCGCTGATCCTCGCGGAGGGTCTGCATGGCCTGGGCCACCGTGATGTGCTCCGCTAGGTGTTCGCTGGGGTTGTGCGCGAGCGCGTAGTTGCGGTCATCCTCAATGATGTCGGAGTCCAAGGAAGCGTTCTCCCGGTTGGAGCGGTGGTTGAGGAAGTCGTAGCCGGAGTTCATCACCAGCCGGTGCAGCCACGTGCTCAGCGCGGCATCGTGCCGGTAGGACTGCATGTTGCAGCTGGCCTTGAGCAGGGCCTCCTGCACGATGTCCTGCGCATCGTGGTCGTTGCGTGTGTAGCGCCGCGCCATGGCGGTCAGGCGCGCGCGGTGCTTTTCGACGATGGCCGAAAAGGCCTTGGTATCTCCGCCAATGAAGGCGTCGACGAGTTCACGATCGGTCGGCTGAGCAGACAAGAAGAATCCCCCCGGAAACTACAGATGACAAACGGGTCACCACATGCCCCGGCCGCAGCCTGCTGGTGTGTGATTGTCCCCCCGTTAATGTGTCTGCGAGTCTACGGGAAGATTCTTCTGTCCGCTACGCGGCACGGACGCGGGCGGCGCGCCGCAGCGCGTCCTGGCATTCCAACAGCACGCGGCGCAGCGCGCGGGGGCGCTCGTTGCGCAGGAACTCGCTCGTGGCGGAATCGGCAAACGCAACGTCCGGGTAGAGCCCGCGCACCAGGCGGTTGGCAATCTCGATGGGGTGCTCCTCCCACAGCTGAGACAAGGAGTCGAAGTACTCCTGGGCAAAGGCCTCGGTGAGGTGGGCCGAGCGCGGTGCGTTAAAGGCAGCGAGGAGGGAATCCACCTCCGCATTGGAGTACTTACCCGGCGTGCGCACGAGGTCGAAGACCTCCCGCTTTACCTCGGCCGACGGGAAGGCGTGAGAGGCACCCAAGTAGGCGGCGGCGCCGGTCAGTGTGTTGTCACGCTCCTTTTCTGCATCCAGCTCTTCGGCGCTGACGGCATCGCGGGCGGCCAGTGCGCGGAGGATGGACCAGCGAATGTCTGGGTCGAGGGCGAGGCCGTCGAGGGAGCCGTCGAGAAGCGCGCGCAGGCGCTGCGTACCGGACTCCTGTGGGGTCGCAGCCAACGCCTGAATCACGGCGCGAGCCAAGGTGAGCTGCGCGTCGGATCCGGCCGGTGCCTGCTGCAGCACCTGCCACAGGCGCTCTGCGTAGTCGGCGCGGATGTCCTCGCGCGACTCCTCGTCCACGAAGTGGTCGATGGCATAGCGCGCATTGGCAAAGGCCGTGGTGAGAAGAGTCGGGTTGGACTCCGCCGGGGCGTGATTGAGCACGGTATCGAGGTAGGAACGCACTGGCCACTCGCCATCACGGGTGAGGTTCCACAGGGAGGTCCAGATGACCGCGCGGGAGAGCTCATCCGGCACCTCGGAAAGCCGGGTGCGGATGGTCTCCAGGGAGGTGTCGTCGAAGCGGACCTTGGCGTAGGTGTGGTCACCGTCGTTCAGCAGCAGCAACGCCGGCGCGGCCAGCCCCGACACCTCGTCGAGGATGGTGCGCTCACCCTCCAGATCGACGTCGAGGGTGGCGTACTTGGCCAGGGAGTCATCGAAAAGCGCCACGTTGAGGCGGTGCGGGCGCGTGGTGTCCTCGGCGTCGACCGTGATGGCGAGCTCGTGGATCTTGTCACCATCCGTGTGTAGCTCCGGGGTGAGCGTGTCCGGCCCCCACGTGCGCAGCCAGGCGGTGGACCAGGCATCCAGGTCGCGGTCGGTGTGCTTCTTCAGGGCTTCGAGCAGATCCTCGAAGGTCGCGGCGCCGAAAGCATGCTCCTGGAAGTAGTCGCGCGCGCCGGCGTAGAAGTTTTCGCGGCCCACGTAGTGCACCAGCTGCTTGAGCACCGCCGCACCTTTGGCATACGTAATGCCGTCGAAGTTCTGGCGCGCGGCATCCACGTCCGGAATCTCGGCCTTGATGGGGTGCGTGGTGGGCAGCTGATCCTGCAGGTAGGCCCAGTTCTTGCGCTGTCCGGCGAAGTTGACCCACGCTTCGGTGTACTCGGTGGCGTTGACGGAAGCATCTGCGCCCATGAACTCCGCGAAGGACTCCTTGAGCCACAGGTCATCCCACCACTGCGGGGTGACCAGGTCACCGAACCACATGTGGGACATCTCGTGCAGGATGGTGTTGGTGCGCCCTGCATGCTGCGCGCGGGTGGCAGCGGAACGGAACAGGTAGTGCTCCGTAAACGTCACCAGGCCGGGGTTTTCCATCGCGCCCAGGTTGTACTCCGGCACGAAGATGGAATCGTACTTGCCCCACGGGTACGGGTAGCCAAAGTTCGCGTGGAAAAAATCCATGCCCTGTGCTGTGACCTGCAGGATCTCATCGTCGACGTAGTCCGCCATGGAGGCGCGGGCAAAGGCGCGCAGCTCCACTTCTAGGGACCCATCGGGGGCGGTCCAGGTGCTGTGCTTCTCGACGTACGGCCCAGCCGCAAACGCCGTCAAATACGTCGACAGCAGTGGCGTCTGCGCGAAGTGCGCCACTTCCCCGCTCTCCGTTTTCTCGCGGCTAACCTCCGGCTGGTTGCTGAGCAGCTGCCAGCCCTCCGGGCCGGTGAGGTGCACCGTGTAGCGCGCCTTAAGATCCGGCTGGTCAAAGCAGGGGAAGATGCGGCGGGCATCGGATGGCTCCAGGTGCGAGTAGAGGTAGGTTGTGCCATCGGCCTGGTCGCGCATGCGGTGCAGGCCCTGGCCGGTGCGGGAGTAATAGGAGGAGCCGGTGATTTCGACCGTGAGCTCCTCCCCTACCGGGAGATCCCGCAGGTAAACGCGGCCGCCGTCGAAGGTGTTCTCCACCTCCTTGCCGTTGACGCGCACCGAGTGCACGGCCTTGCCCAGGTAGTCCACGAAGGTCTCCCGCTGCGTGGTGGTGAAGCTCATGCGCGAGGTGACCTCGTAAGAGTCGGCGTCGGTGGGCGCGCTTGTGACGTCGAGGTGCAGCTCGTAGGTGCTCAGGCGCAGCGCGGCGCTGCGGGCGGTGGCTTCGGCATGGGTGAGGTTGGCGGTAGTCATGGGCTACATCTTAAGCTCCGCTGCGCTGCGTATCACGGGGTGGTCAGGAAAGAATCCACCGTGTGTTGGGCCCGCGCTGTGGGCCATCAGGATCGATGCGCGCTTGGCCTATAGTCCGCAGGTGACGCAGTATTCCCGTGACAATTGCCCGATCTACTCCCAGTTCTTCGGCGATTTCACGCGTGGTCAGCGCAGCTCCTTCTTTGAGTTGAGCCAGGATCCAATCCTGAACGGAGGTCGCTGCAATGTGTCCCTCTATGTGTAGCCCCATCAGTGTTCGGGCTTTGGTGGTAAGTATCCATTCTCGCGCTTCCCGTAGTTGTTCTACGAAACCGAGGCTCTCATACCACCGAAGAGTGTCCGCGGCCTGATCTTCGCTGACTTGCATGAGTTGGGCAGCGGTGTGGCATAGCAGGATCTGGTTGTCCATGAGGTGACGGGCAATGAGGAGGCCATTGACGCTGTTGAAGGGCTCAGCGCCGAAAGCACCTTTGAGTTTGGTCACGGCCTTAACAAACGCGGTGTCAACGCGCCCAGAGGACAAAATAACTTCGACGAAGGATTCCTCGGCGCGAAGTTCCGGAATATGGCGACCACTAGACAGCATGGAAGCCCACATGCGGTCGAATCCACGGGAGGATTCCTCTGCTAACCCCAGCATCCTTAACGCTGTCATAAGGCGGGGATTGCGGGGAATTGATTGTGTTGTGAGAACTCGATCGCGCTGTACACCTGTGGGAAGACCACCGGGAGACCATACAGAGAAGGCTATGGGAGATTGATCGATGACTACCGCAGCCGACGCGTCCCAGTCTCGATGGGCTAAGGCATTAGAGACAAGCTCGTCGACAGCGGTGTCTGGGAAAGCCTTGATCGATACTTCTTGACCCGTGGCAAGGGTGATGCGCTCCACTTCTTGCTGGGTATTGACTCGAATTAGCTCTTTCAACCGCAAGTATGTGGTGATGAGGGGTGCAGAGATTTCCGTTGTTCTCGGCTCACCGCCAGGTACAAGACGGAGGAGGTGCCGAACTGTAACCTGCTGGGATACCGGAGGCATGAAAAGGATTTCGGCCGCGTATGTGGGGTTTTGTGAGCCATCAAGCAGTCCTAGTTCCCCCAGGAGTTCGCGGGCCGTCGCGGGAACAGGCTCCTGGGAGCCGGACATTGCCCTCGCTTGGGCTAGGAGGTGCCGCGCCTGATCGACGGCCGTCATATCGAGTTCCTCGAGTCCCCGCCGCGAGGGGTGAGCGGTGTAATCAGGGTTGGCGCGGTCGAAAAAGAGTGCGCGGCGTTGATGCTCGGTGAGGGGTACGCAGCGAGTGCCTACTCGCCTGCTTGCCTGTCCCTTAGGGCGCTGATACAGCGTGATGCCACGGGGAACGCGCAAGACGATGAGCCGGGCTCCACACCACTCTAGCTCTTCTGCTTCGACGTGGATGTTGGGCTGTGTTCCTTCGAAGATTTTTCTTATGAGCCAGTCCAATTCCCGTTGGGTGCCTGTAAATGCGTCTGGTCCAGATTTCTTGTCTGCGACTCCAAGCACAATGAAAGCGTTCCCGCTATCGGCATTGGAAAAGCACACGGCTTCATCGATGAGGAATTCAACAAGAGACGCGTCTGGATTGCGATTTTGCGGGTGGACGGCGGGGTCTTCTTTAAAATCAAGAATCTCGGATTCCAGGCTATCGGCGGTTGCGCCGGCTTCAATCGAGCGCAGTGCCTGGATGATGAAGTCGAGTTCGTCCTCTCTCATGGCCCCGTAGTGTAGCAGAGTTGTTTCAAACAACTCTGCAACAATTAATAAACAACTATTGGCTAATATGGCAGCTTCTGACGCGGAATTGTTCTAGAACTTGCAGGCCACAGCGTTGTGCACGTTGTTTGGGAGTTGTTTCAGAGTTGTTTATTACTCCATTGATGTGTCTCTGTTTTTAAAAAGTTGTTGCCCGCAGTACCGGAATGGGCACTACGGGCAACAACTAAGAACAACTTTTCAAGGCGCGGTATCGCGCTTGATGGCTTACTGCTTGATGGTAGAGACCTCGAGCTCGATCTTGATCTCCTCGGAGACCAGCACGCCGCCGGTCTTCAGCGGTGCGTTGAAGTCGATGCCGAAATCGGTGCGGTTGATGGAGGTCTTAGCCTCGAAGCCCAGGCGGGTGTTGCCGAAGGGATCCTCGGCCACGCCAGCTTCTTCAACCTTGAAGTCAACGGACTTGGTGGTGCCCTTGATGGTGAGGTCACCGGTGACGGTGCCCTCGCCCTGCTCGTTGACGTCAAACTTGGTAGCGGTGAAGGTCATCTCCGGGAACTTCTCTACGTCGAAGAAGTCCTCGTTCTTCACGTGGGCGTCGCGGTCGGCATTGTTGGTGTCGACGGACGCAGTCTTCACGGTCGCGGACGCTGCGGACTCGTTAATGTTCTCGGCTACGGTGAGGTTTCCCTCGAACTCGGCGAAGTTGCCGCGCACCTTGGTGATCATGGCGTGGCGGGCAACGAAGCCGATGGTGGTGTGGGCCTGGTCCAGTGCGTAGGTTCCTGCGGTGATAGTCATGGGTTCCCCTTTTCGTTCTAATGTTGACGTGACAACAACAATTATATGCCCCTTCCCAGATCTGTCACGAGTTAATCTTTTCCAAAAGTCAAATCCCCAGACCTCAAACCCCATACCTGCAGGTGGGCGTCGTCAAGCGCGGCATGCGCCGGATCCCGCGAGCAGGGAGTTTCGGGTTCGAGGTCTGGGGAAATGCACCAGACCGGGGCGGAAGTTACAGCGTTAGTCGGTGGGGATGCCCACCAGCATGGCGTCCCGCAGGGTAACGGAACCGGACTTGGGCATGTCCGTGAACATGATGAGCGCGGCGTCGAAGGCCTCCGGCTTTTCCTTGAGCTCAATGTCCTGGCGCGCCGTCTTCAGCGTGCCGTCCGCGAGCTTGGTGAGCTTATCCACCTTCGGCTTCTCCGCGTCGAAGTCCTCCGAGTGCACTCCGTAGACCACGTACTTCGCGCCCGTGGAATTCTTCTGCGTCAGCGGCAGCACGTGCAGCTGCGTGGACTCATCGATGCTCAGCAGCAATCCCGTGTCCTCCTCCTTGGTGGTCCACGGCTTGTTCTTCAGCGTGGGCACCGCCTTGCCCTGCGGCACCGAGGTGAGGTGCACGTCCTTGAACAGGACCGGCGGCACGTCCGGGAAGGTGGTCTCCGCCGCGGAGTCGGGCTTCGAGACCACCGGGGAGGTCTCCTCATTGCCCACCTGGGAGAGGATCCACACGCTCAGTGCGGCCATGGCTACGACGAAGAGGGTGGCCAGCACACCCAGGATCACGGCGCCGGAGCCGGAGTAGCCGCGGCCGCCGAAGCCTGGGGCTGGGGACGGATCCTCCTTGCGCGGGCTCTCCTCCACCGGGATCTGCAGGGTCTCCTCGCCCTCCTCGCCGTCGCCGGCGTAGGTGGCTAGGCGGTGGGCGATGTCCTCCAGGTCGGCATCCTCGCCAGACTCGGCGTCGGCGGCGATGTCCTGTAGCACCTCCGGACACGGGCTGGCGGATTCCACCAGCAGCGAGATTGCGGAGCCCAGCGCGGAGCGGTCTGTCTCCGCGTCGTTGCTGGCTAGCACGGCCGGGAACGCTAGGGTGGCCACGCCGTCTGTGGAGATGCGGATACGGTTGCGGTTCTCCAGGCCCAGGACCAGGCCGGCCGCGTGGGTCGCGGACATCGTCCGCACCAGCGGAACCATGGCGTGGGCCACCGCGTGCGGGTCGAGGTCCTGGTCCTCGGCTACCGTCTTGAGGGAGGTGCCCTCCACCCAGTCCGCCACCACCAGGCAGCCCTGGCGGTAGGACAAGATGTCTACGTTGTTCGCCACGGCATCCAGCTCCAGCTCCGCGAGCTTGCGGGTGGCGCGGGAGACATCCGCGGAACGGCGGGCGGCCTCTGCGGGAGTGACGGGGGCCATCGGGGCCTCGCCGGTGGTATCGACGAAGGTCAGGGACACCACGCGGCCCGTGGCCTGCTCGCGGGCCTTCCAGAAGCGGGTACCCGGGGCGGAACCGTAGTCCTTGAGGAGGCGGAAGCGGCCGTCGGACACCGGGGCGCCCGGCACCAGGCGCGGCCCGCGGACGATACCGGCGGACATCGGCGGCGGCACCGGCGAGGAGTTGAAGGCATCCACGCTGAAGATCGGCTGGATCTCCAGCTGCTCTGGGGCCTCGACCTCGATGGCCTCTGCATGCTCGATCTTGATGATGCGGGACATGCCCGGGATGCGCTGCAGCTGGCGTCCCAGGTTGATGACCTCCGGCAGCTTCGAGCGCGAGAGCACCAGTCCGGTGACGGCCACGAAGACCATGCCCACGATGGCCAGGCGCACCAGGTTCACGAAGGGCGGGAGCGATTCCGGCAGAAGCAGGTTCAGACCGTAGTTCACCACGTAGGCCACTACGAGGCCCACGACGGAAGCTAGGACCGACCAGATGGTTGTCGCCGTGACCGCGCGGCCGCCCAGGCTGCCCAGCTTGCGCTTGAGCAGGAAGCCGCCGATCACCGCGCCGGCCACGAAGCCGAAGCCATTCGCCGTTCCCAACAGGATAACCACGCGGTTCGGGGAATCCGCCACATGCGGGGCCAGGAGGGAGAGCACCACCTTGGTGAGCGTGATGCCGGCGATGATGAACGTGGGCGTCCACGCCTCTTCGCGGGCGTAGAACACGCGCAGGTGCAGCAGGACCAAGGCGTAGGGGATCAGGGTGAAGGCGGAGAAGCTCAAGGTGAGGCCCAGCAGCTCTGCGGCCTCTGCGTCGAACGCACCGTACTGGAACAGGCCGCGGGCAATGGGAATGCCGAAGCCGGTCATGAAGATGACGATCGGGATGAGCGCGATGAAGGTCAGCTTGGTGCCCAGCGTGAGGTCACGGACCACGGCCTTGACGTCGCCGTCCGCGGCATTGCGGGATAGCCTTGGCATGATGGCCGTGAGGAGCGTGACGCCGATGACGCCGTAGGGCACCTGCAGCAGCAGCCATGCCTGTTGGTAGGTAAACGGTGCGCCGTCATCCGCGTGAGCGGCCACACGGGAGGTGATGACGTAGCCCAGCTGGGAGATGGCCACGTAGGCCACGATGGCCATGGCCATTCCACCGAATTGCTTAAGGCGGTCATCCAGCCCCCAGAGGGGTTTGAGGTTAATACCCGCCCGTGTGAGGTAGGGAAAGAGAATGAGGCACTGCACCACCACGCCCAGCGTGGTTCCCAGCGCGAGGAGCAGCACGTGCCGGTCTGTGATCGGGGACGGGGCATCCGGGTGCAACTGCCCCGGGAGCAGCTGATAGGCCACCAGGACCGAGATCGAAATGACGTTATTGACCACCGGCGCCCAGGCGCCGGGCCCGAAGACGTTCTTCGTGTTGAGCACCGCCTGGAACAGCGCAAAGAGGCCGTAGAAGAAGATCTGCGGTAGGAGCAGATAGGCAAAGGACGTGGCCTGGATGGCGTTAACCTTGCCGTCTTCCGGCAGCATCATGCGGGTCAGCTGCGGAGCGAAAATGCAGGAGAGCACCGTAATCGTGGCCAGCAATGAGAAGGCCAGGGTGAACAATCGCCGCACGAAGTTCTCGCCGCGGTCGGAGTCCTCCTTCTCCGCGCGCACGAGCACGGGCACCACGAGCGAGGTCAGCACCGCACCCAGCACGATCTCCGTGATGAGGTTGGGTAGCTGGTTCGCCGTGGTGAAGGCCGAGGAGATGGCCGGGCCCAAGGAGGAACCGATGAGCACGTTGCGGATAAAACCCGTGATGCGGGAAATCATCGTCGCCACGGCCATGGAGCCGGTGGCGCGCACGACAGCCCCATCGGAGTTGTTCGAGGCATCGTTGCCGGAAGACTCCCCAGAGGCGGATGACCCCTTCAGTCCGGAGCGGTCCTCCTGCTCGTCGTCGACAGCAACGACGCCGCTCGGCGCGCGCTTCTCCGGGACCGGCGCGGGCGGCGAAGGCGTGACGATCCGTCGGCGGGCACCGGGTGTTGCATTATGTGTCATTGAGAAAAACTATCCGTGAGACTTCTTTTTCTTGCGCCTACCCAGCCGGAACAGTGCGGCCAGGGCTAGGGCGAGTGCGGCGACGATGCCGACGCCATAGACGCTAACGATACCGGCTCGCGTTTGCACCGTGATATCGATGGGATCCGAAATCAGGTGGCCGGTGGGCCCGTCTGACTCGGTCGGCGTGGCTAGCCACAGCCTAAGCGAGGTCCGGTCCACGTCGCTGGGTAGGTCTGCGGTCATGGATACGGTAATGGATCCCCTGGCCGGAATGTGAACCGAATCCTGCATGCTCAGCGTCGCACCGTCCGGCGCGTCGTACGCCAGGTGGGCGTCGACCGGCAGCGGCAGCCCATTCTCCGCCACGATGAGCAGCGGGGACGACTCCGAAACGCGCGTGTACACGTTGCCGGGCGGGATAAGGGACACCGAGGACCGCAAGTCTCGCAGCGCGTCCGAGTTCTTCTGCAGGCGCTCCCGGCTCGCGCGCGCTGCCTGGGCGTTGCCGCGCAAGCTGGTGCGCTGGGTATCACTCAGCGCAATGAGGAGGTCGCGCCGCAGCGGCAGCGTGAAGCCGTAGCGCGTGAGCGCGATGGACGGATCGTTGACCATGATGGACATGAGCTCGTCCGTGTAGCGCGCCTGCTGCGCCACCTGGGCAATCTCCGCCTCGTGGAAGGCAGCCGGGTCCGGGTACGGGCTGCCGGGCTCGCTTACTGGGTCCTCTGCGTCCTCTGTGGCTTCCTGGGCGGACTTAATGGGCAGTGCCGTGACCGGGCGGGGGTCCAGCTGCCCGGCGTTGAGCAGGCGCTGCGTGGTTTCCATCACGCTGCGCGCGGCAGCGGGGTCTAGGTAGTTCGGCAGCTTGGCCACCATGTCCTTCTGGTCTTCTTGGGCGGCGGCCACGCTAATCGACGCCCCCGCGGTCAGCGCCCGCGCCTGTTCCGAGTCCTCAGCAAAGTCATAGCGCAGCTCCGGGTTGGAATAGCCCACGGTCTGCGGCATGCTGCCGGACTCCGCCAACAGGGCGCCCAGGGAGGCGTCAAAGGTCGTGGCGTTGCCCACCCACGTCGAGTTATCCGCCACCACCAGCGGCACGGAGAACTCGTGGGCGGTGGTGCCGGAGGCGGGCGCGGTGAGCTCCGAATTCACGGGGGTGCCGAGGATGCGGGAGACGGTGTCCGCGCCGCGCTCGAGGGCCTCGTGGGTAAGCCACGCATTGTTCGCCTCGGCCACGGCGTCGGTGTTCGCATTCGCCCACGGCATAAGCATGGTGCAGTCCACCGTGCGCATCTTGTCCAGCCACGCGGCGGCGTCGGCCGAACCCGTGCCGGGATCGCCGCGGTCCTGCTCGGAGGCGGAAAACCAGGAATCGCGCAGGCGCTTCGGGCGCTGCGCAATGGACGGCCGGGAGGGATTGACGGTGTAGCCGGCAGCCATGCGGTCGGCCACGTCGAGGAGTGCCGGGTCCACCGCCATGCAGCCCGCGCCGTGCAGGTCGTGCGTCAGGTAGGTCTCCACCAGCTGGTCCAGGCGCCCGCCCGGGGCGAACTGCCCCGCCAGGTTTTCGCTCTCCAGGATGAGATCCTGGCCGCCAGTGTCACCCGGCACCACGTCCAGCTGCGCGGTGATGGGATAGATCAGGGAAAACTGGTGGCGCTCGTCGGCCTCTGACGCGGCTTCTGAATCGGCGTCGGCCGCAGGCTCGTGCTGTGCGGGGTCCCCGAGGACGTCGATAAGCACCCGCTCCTCCGCAAAGCTCGCGGCCTCCCCGTCGCGGGTGCCGGTGAGCGTAAACAGCAGCGGGTAGGCGCCCGGATCCGTGATCGCCAAGGTGGACTCATCCCCCAGCGCCGTGGGCACCTCCAGGGTGACCTCCCGGGACTCCCCCGGCTCGAGGGAGCCTGCGCTATCCGACGGGCCGTAGTACTGGTACGCCCCCGCCGCCAGCTGCTGGCGCGCCTGGGTGGTCGTGTCCACGGCATCGCCGCGGCGAGCGGTGACCTGCAGGTTGTCCACCGCGCTCTCGCTCGTATTCTCCAGCCGCAGCGTGACGGAGACGGTCTGGCCCACCTGCGCCTCGGAGGCACGGACCAGGCTCAGCTCCAGCTCGTCGGGGCCGCGCGCGCCCAGCCAATATTGCGCATTCTCCAGCGCGGAGTCGGGGGCATCCTGCGCCCGGGCCTGGGGAGATGGGGCCGCCGGTGCGACGCAGAACAGGGCCAGAGTTGCCGCGGCGCAGAGCCCGCGCAACCTCACCGCGGGGTCGCCTTTCCTGCGGCCGCTTCCTTTCGCGCCAGATCCGGAAGGAGGTCATGGGCTATGCGCGCCAGCTTGCGCTCATCCGCGTAGGCCAGGTGCTCAATGAGCTCGGAGACGGGGATCCAGGACACCTCGGTGACCTCGGGGTCCTCATCGTTCATGATGCCGTCCTCAAAGCGCAGCAGGTGGTGGTGCACCGTCTTGTGGATGCGCACCCCGTCGGAGACGAACCAATAGTCAATCATGCCTAAGTCCGCGAAGACCTTGCCGTAGATGCCGGTCTCCTCCCACACCTCGCGCTCGGCGGTGAGCTCCTTGGCCTCGCCGTTTTCCACGTGGCCCTTCGGCATGGACCACAGCAGCCGCCCGCGGCGGTCCAGCCTGCCGATGAGCGCCACATAGATCTGAGACAGGTCCACGTTGCCGTCCTCATCGACAGCCTCTGCCAGCCCGGACACGACGAGTCCACCCGCGGAGGTTTCGTCCCGCGTGGTCATGCGGTTGGTAGACGTGCGCTGCGGGCGCCCCGTGCGGCGGCTGCGGTTTCCCGACCCCCGCCGGCGGCGGCGCTTCGAGCCTGGCGTGTTCTTAGTCATCCCTGCTAATCGTAGTAGACTTCGATCCGTGAATTTTCAGGACACTCAGCTAATCCGCGTTCTTGCCCGCGCGGACGCCACCGTCAGCCAGCTCAGTGGCCTCCTCAGCGGCCTGGTGGAACGCTTCGCGCTTCACGACGCCCCTCTGTACCTCGTCGGCGGCTCCGTCCGCGACGCTCTTTTGGGCCGCCTGGGCAACGATCTGGACTTCACTACGCCCGCCCGGCCGGAGGTGGTCTACTCCATCCTCGAGGACTGGGCGGAGACCGTCTGGGATACCGGCATTGACTACGGCACGGTGTCTGCTGCCTACAAGGGACAGCAGATCGAGATCACCACGTTCCGCTCCGATAGCTACGACGGCGATTCCCGCAACCCCGAGGTGGTCTACGGCGACACCCTAGAGGGCGACCTCGTGCGTCGCGACTTCAAGGTCAACGCCATGGCCATCGAGCTGCGCCCCGACGGCACCCGCGAATTCCACGATCCGATGGGCGGACTGCAGGACCTGGCGGATCGCGTGCTGGATACGCCCGACGCTCCCGAGATCTCCTTCCACGACGATCCGCTCCGCATGCTGCGCGCCGCCCGCTTCGCGGCGCAGCTGGAGTTTGACGTCGCCAAGCGCGTGCGCGGCGCCATGACCGACATGGCCGCGGAAATTCAGCGCATCACGGTCGAGCGCGTCCAGGTGGAGCTCAACAAGCTGATCTGTGGCGCCGCCCCGTGGAACGGCATCGACCTGCTCGTCGACACCGGCATTGCGGACTTCATCTTCCCCGAGATTCCCGCCCTGCGCATGGCTCCCGACGAGCACGCGCAGCACAAGGACGTCTACGCACACTCGCTCACCGTCCTGCGCCAAGCCATGGATCAGGAGGAAGACGGTCCCGATCTCATCCTGCGGTGGGCCGCGCTGCTGCATGACATTGGCAAGCCGGATACCCGCGACACCACTAACGGCAAGGTGAGCTTCCACCACCACGAGGTCGTCGGCGCCAAGCTCGCCCGCAAGCGCCTGCGCAAGCTCAAGTTCCCCAAGGCCACGACGGAAGACATTGGCCAGCTGGTCTACCTGCACATGCGCTTCCACGGTTTCGGCGATGGCCAGTGGACCGACTCCGCCGTGCGCCGCTACGTCACCGACGCCGGCGAGCTCCTCCCCCGCCTGCACAAGCTCGTGCGCGCGGACTGCACCACCCGCAACGAGCGCAAGGCCCGCCGCCTCCAGCGCACCTATGACCAACTAGAGGAGCGCATCGCGGAGATCGCGGCCAAGGAGGACCTCGCCCGCGTGCGACCGGACCTCGACGGCAACGAGATCATGGAAATCCTGGATCTCAAGCCCGGCCCGGAGGTGGGCCAGGCCTGGTCCTACCTCAAGGAGCTGCGCCTCGAGGAAGGCCCGCTGGAGCGCGAGGTTGCTATTGCGAAGCTGCGCGAGTGGTGGAATTCTAGATAGGGATGTACGCAGACAGACTTTTCAACGCCCTCGAGCGCAACGATCCCGTGCCTGGCCAGCTCCTTGTCGCCGCGCCAGACACCCTCATGCCGCACTTCAACCGCTCCGTCATCCTCATCGGTGAGCAGGACGCCGGGCACACGTTTGGCGTCGATTTGACCAAGCGTTCCGAAGTCGCCCTCTTTAACGTCATGCCGGAGTGGCTGCCCCTGGCGGCCAAGCCCCAGGCGCTCTATGTGGGCGGGCCCCAGAACGACAGGAACGTCGCCGGCGTGGCCATGACCCGCCAGGGCGTTGACATCGATAAGGAACCAGCGCTGACCCGGCTCGCGCCGCGGCTCGCGTACGTCGATCTGCGCGTCGGCCCCGACGAGCTCAGCCCTCTGGTGGAGAGCATGCGGCTTTTCGCCGGCTGCTTCATCTGGGAGCCCGGCGAGCTGGAGGAGCAGATCGAGCGCGGCGAGTGGTACGTCGCGCCGGCCCTGCCCCAGGACGTCCTCGCTGCGGGCAGCGCCGACGTCTGGGCGGACGTGATGAAGCGTCAGCCCATGCCGCTGCCGCTGTTTTCCACCTTCCCACGCTACATCGACGAAGATAACTGACGAAGAAAATTCGGGGCCATTCTTTCCGCATGGGATAGCATGTCAGCCATGCGTGAGGAGATCGTCAGCGCCATCCGTCGGTGCCTAGCGGTCGCCGTGGGCGTGGTCCCGCTTGGGCTGGCCTTCGGCGTGCTCATGGTGCAAACGGGGTTCGACTGGTGGTGGACGCCAATTTTCTCCATCGTCATCTACGCCGGGTCCATGGAATTCCTGGCTATCTCCATGGTGACCAGCGGGATCACGCCCGCGGCGGCCGCGCTTACCGGTTTCATGGTGAACTTCCGGCACATCTTTTATGGCCTTACCTTTCCGCGCGATGAGATCCGCTGCCCCCTCGGCCGTGCCTACGCCACGTACGCGCTGACCGACGAATCCTACGCCATCCTCTCCTCCCTGCCCCGCGGCTCCCGCCCATCCGGCGTCTTCGTCTTCACGGTGGAGGCCTTCTGCTAGGTGCTGTGGGTCGGCGCCGGAATCATCGGGGCGCTGGCCGGGCAAGGTATCCCCTCCTCTATCGAAGGCCTGGAATTTGCCCTCGTGGCACTCTTCGTGGTTCTGGCCATCGACTCCTTCCAGAACAACAAGGACTACTCCCTCCCGCTGAGTGCCTGCGCCCTGGGAATCCTCGCCGCCGTCCTCGCCCCGGGGCAGCTTCTCATGGTGGCGTTGACCGCCTACTTCCTCCTGCTGCTTCTCCGCTTCCTCTCCCCGCGCCTGGACGGCGCGCTGGTGCTGCGAAAGGATGAGCCATGCCAGCCGGCGTAACCCTTACCGCCATCCTGGCGGTGCTCGTCCCCGTCGGCATCGTCACCGTGCTGCTGCGCTGGCTCCCGTTCGCCTTCGTCAAAGCCCTGGAGGGCAGCCAGTTCATCAGCATGCTCGGCTTTACCATGCCGGTCGGGGTTATGACCGTGCTCGTGGTCTACACCGTGTTCGGGCAGATGCGGGACACCGGAAACGTGCTCGCCCCCATCGCGGCCGCTGCCGTGAAGGCCGGGCTGCACCTGTGGCGCCGCAACTCCGGGCTATCCATCTTCGGGGGAACGGTGTTCTACATGGTGCTGGTCAACCTCGTTGCCTAGAGGTCGCCGTAGAGAGCTTGGGCCTCGGTCCACAAGGAGTGGAAAACTGGGGCGTCGATAAGCTCCGCGTCGATGTCCGGGAACTGGTCGTAGGTCCGCGGGTGCGGAACCACCTGCTGTGGGATGTCCGCGTTGCCTACCGAGGTCTGCGGCGTCGCCGCCCCCACAATCGCCTCATTGGGCGCCAGCGCGATCATGCGGACCATCATGCAAGAGTCGTCGCTGAGCTCCTTCATCTCGGCAACGTGAATGGCGGTGCCGACCTCCGGAATGGACATCGTGGTTCGGACATAGAGCGTAGTCATAGCGCCCTACTCTACCCGTGCGTAGCGTGCGGCCACAGACGCGCAGATCATTAGCTGCACCTGGTGGTAAATCATGAGCGGCAGGATGAGCAGACCCAGGGATGTCGCGCCGGAGGCAAAGATTACGGATGCCATGGGGAGCCCAGTGGCCAAAGACTTCTTGGACCCGCAGAACTCGATGGCGATGGTGTCTTCCCTACTGAACCCAAGGGTCCGACCTACCAATCGGGTGAGCCAGAGCATGAAGAAGACCAGTGCCGCAGAGAAGGCGATGTGGAAGAGGATCTGCCAGACGCTGATCTGTGACCAAATGCCGTCCACCATGCCCTTGGAAAAGGCGGCATAGACCACCATGACGATGGATCCGCGGTCCACAATCTTGGTGGCCTTGCTGGCCGCAATCTTTCCTACCCATCGGCGAGTGAGCTGACCCAGGGCGAAGGGCAGCAGGAGGAGTACGGAGATTTCGAGGAAGACGGAGCTGTCGATGTGAATGCCGTCGCCGGCGCCCATTAGTGCTATGACGAGGAGTGGGGTCAGGACGACTCCCGCCAGGTTCGACGCGGAGGCGGACACGATGGCGCCGGCCACGTTTCCTTTGGCTACCGACGTAAAGGCGACCGAGGACTGCACAGTCGACGGCACCAGTGTGAGGTAGAGGATGCCCAGGTAGAGGTCGTGCGGGATGAAGAGCGTTAGCGGGCGCAGGGCTAGGCCGATGAGCGGGTACACCGCGAACGTGAACGCCAAGATCGTCAGGTGTAGCTTCCAGTGCTTAATGCCATTGATGGCCTCGCGCGTTGACAGGCGTGCGCCGTAGAGGAAGAAGAGGAGCGCGATGCCGATGTTGGTGAGAACATCGAAGGTGTCCGCAAAGCCCCCACGGGCCGGCGCGATGATGGCCACGCCTACGGCGCAAAGAATGAGGACGATGAGGGGGTCTAGATTCTTCAGGCGCTCAATCATAGAGTTGATTGTAGCTAGTCAGTGCGCCCATGTTTCACGTGAAACGTTACGCGGAAACGTTCTTGACGGTATCGCCGTTCTTCTCGACGCCGTACTCAGTGAGCGGCTTGGAACTCGGGCCGCCGGTGACCTCTCCGCTGGCGAGGTCGAAGCTGGAGAAGTGCGTCGTGCATGTTGCGGTCATGCCGTCGATCTTGGTAATCAGGCTGCCCTGGTGCGGGCAGGTTTGCGAGTAGGCCTTGAACTCGCCCTCAGTGGGCTGGGCGAAGATAACCTTATCCACAATGATGGCAGAGCCGACAGGGATTTCTGTTGCGGCCACTTCAGCCGACGGCTCCTTACCGCACGCGGCGAGGTAGGCACCCGCGAAGGTGGTGGCGGAACCGAGGAGGAACATGCGACGTGAACACTGAGTCATGCCCTCTACCCTAGCGCGTTTCTAGGCGTGGTCCCCGTTCCACACTGGGAGATCTGAGGCACTCCTGCCGCTGTAGTCGTAGGACCCGTACGCGGTTCCGAGGTCGCTGTAAATGGTCCCTGCCTCTGCCCGGTCCGCGACACGGGTCTCGACAGTGCGCGCGAAGGTGGCACCGGCACCGAGCACCGTGAGGCTCAGCGCGGCCGCGGCGACGATGGGAAGTGCTTGTTGTGGAAACTTCATGAGGACTATCGTCCTCCCCCTTCCCTAGCATTGTCACGCGACCGGACCGCGTTGCCATCGTCTTGGCGTCATGTTGCCAGTTGGCCTTAAGAAAAACTGGCGGCTCTACCCCAATGTGGGCCTCACCAACGATAGGTGGAAATTACGGAGTGACGATAAGTTCCATCCACGGGTAAGCTGAGGGTGATTCGTAACAGTGCCGATAAATTCGGGGTGCTACGCGTTGTTTTGATCTACGTGCTGGGCGGCGGTGCGGAGCGCTGCTACATCGACGGTCGGTGCGGAATCGCCGCAGCCGGAGTCGCCGCAATTGCAGGAATCGCCGCAGCCCTCCTCTTCCTTGTGGGCCTGGTCCCACAGGTAAGCGGCGCGGGCGCCCATGTTCGATCCGATGGAGAGCGCCAAGAGCGCGATGATGAACGTGAAAACGGGGATGAGCCACATCCAGTCAGAGGCGGTGAGCGCGACGGCGCCGCCGAAGATAAGGGAGACGCCACCCAGCATCCAGAACGGGCCGGCGATGGCGTGCGCGTTATCCCACGCGTCCTTCGACTTACGGATCTCCGCCAGGCGCAAGCCGACGACGCTGTTGCCGGGAAGCTTGCGGAGCGTGGCCAATCCCCCGACGATAAGGAGGACGGCGGCGAGGACGAAGAAGACGATTCCAACTGCGAGCATGATGCATAGTCTATCCCGTCGCCTCCCCGCAGGGAAAAGCAATTTAGATTATGAGGTTGCTGCTGTAATATACATTTCGTGTCCGATAGTAGATATTTTCTCCCTTATCTACCAGCCGCGGCGGCTATGACCATGGTTCCACACTAGAAAAGACTCACATATGACATTTAAGAGTGTTCTCAACTCTCTGTTGTTCAAGATTATCCTGGCGATCGTCTTGGGCATCATCGTTAGCCAATTTGCACCCGAATGGTTGGGCCGAACCTTCGCTACCTTTAACGGCCTCTTCTCGAACTTCCTTGGCTTCTTCATCCCGGTCCTGATCTTCTCCCTCGTGGCTCCTGCCATCGCGGGCCTGGGCCGCGGTGCCGGTAAGTGGCTGGGGATCACTGCGGGAATCTCGTACGGCTCCACCATTGTCTCGGGCGTCGTTGCTTATGGCCTGAGTCAGGCTCTGTATCCGATCATCCTCAAAGGCCAGACGCTCAACACCGAGGTGGCGGATATTGAAGCGGGCGCGGTGGAGCCCTACTTCACTGTGGAGATGGCCCCGCCCTTCGAGGTGATGACCGCTCTGCTGCTTTCCTTCTGCATTGGCGTGGCCATGACGACGGTCAAGTCGGACACACTCTATGCCGTGTCCAAGGAGCTGGAGAACGTCGTCATCAAGGTGATCTGGGGCTTTGTGATTCCCCTGCTTCCTTTCTACATCTTCGGAATTTTCCTCTCCCTGGGCATGAACGGCAACATTGGTACGGTCATCGTTGCGTTTGCCAAGGTGCTCATCCTCGCCGTGGTGATGACGATTGTGTACCTGGTCTTCCAGTACATCATCGCCGGCGCGATGACCGGGAAGAACCCGTTCAAGGCATTGAAGACCATGGCACCCGCCTACTTCACTGCGCTCGGTACGTCCTCCTCCGCGGCCACCATCCCGGTGTCCCTCGACGCCGCGCTTAAGAACGGCATTTCCAAGCCGGTGGCCGGATTCGTCATTCCGCTGTGCGCGACGATTCACCTGTCCGGCTCGATGATGAAGCTGGTGCTCTACGCCTTCGCCATCGTCTACATGGCGGACGGCATGGAGGCCGACCTCGGCAAGGCAATGGGCTTCGTCTTCCTGCTCGGCATCATGATGATCGCCGCGCCCGGCGTCCCCGGCGGCGCCGTTATGGTTGCGGTGGGTCTGCTGCAGGCAAACATGGGATTCGACGAATCCATGGTCGCGCTCATGATTGCCGCCTACATTGCCATCGACTCGGTGGGTACGGCGGCCAACGTCACCGGCGACGGAGCCATCGCCATGATTGTTGACAAGTTTGCTCGCAACAAGATTGACGGCCTGGAGTCCGACGCTGACGCAGAAGCAGTGGCCGATGAGGCCCGCACTGCTTAAGTTTCACGTGAAACTCAAGCCCCTTCCCTACTGTGGGAAGGGGCTTTTTGTAGGGGCATCGCGCTTGCCGACGCTGCCGTGGTCCCCGTCAGCCGAAGCGCGAAAGTTTCACGTGAAACTTCGGCGATTGTCTAGCCGGGCAGCGTAGCCGCCTTCATCGACGACACATAGTCTGACACTGCCTGGGTAAGCGTGTCCTTTGATCGGCCCTCCTCGTCGAGGTGGGCGTCGATGATCTTTGTTAGCGCAGAGCCGGTGATCGCTCCGGCGGCCCCGGCGGCGATGGCCTGCGCGACGTGTTCGGGAGTGGAGATTCCGAAGCCAAGGAGGACGGGGGCACCGCCGAAGCGCTTGACGTTGGCCACGACGCCACCGAGCCCCCGTGTTTCCGACTCCTTCTCGGCGCCCGTGACACCGTCACGCGAAATGGCGTAGATGTAACCCTTCGAGTGCTCGGCCACTCCCCTCAGCGTCGCCTCCGAGGCCCGGGCGGGAGCGATATAGATGGGCTCGATGCCCGCGGCTGTGGCGGCGGATGTAAACGGAGCGGACTCCCGCACGGGGACGTCGGGAAGCAGAATGCTGTCCGCGCCAGCCTCGTGGAATTGACTATAGAAGTTCTCGAGCCCTCGGGTAAACGCCACGTTGCCATAGATGAGCATGCCGATCGGAAGCTCAGGAAACTCGGCGCGGATCTGTCGGACCTGATCCAGCGCGGAGTCGACCGTGGCGCCATTCGCCAAGGCGCGGATGTGGGAGGCCTGAATGGTGGGGCCATCGGCTACCGGGTCCGAGAATGGCACGCCGAGCTCCACTGCGTCCGCGCCGCGGGCACGGCCGCTCGTACAATGCGCAGCGCGGTCTCCGGGTCGGGGTCACTGAGCATGATGAAGGGTACGAAGGCCCCTTCGTGGCGCTCGCCTAGTCGGGCGAAGAGTTGGTCATAACGGCTCATTACTGCTCCTCCTTGAGGCGGTATTCTGGGTGCTCGCTCAGTGTCCTGCGAACGTGGTCGATGTCCTTATCGCCCCGGCCGGAAAGCGAGACGAGTATGGTGATGTCCTCCTCCTTACGCTTGAGGGCATAGGCCAGCGCGTGCGAGGACTCCAGGGCGGGGATGATGCCCTCCTTCTTGCTGAGAAGCTGGAAGGCCTCGAGAGCCTCGGCGTCCGTGATGCCGACGTAGGTGGCGCGGCCCGTTTGGGATAGGTGGGCGTGCTGGGGGCCAACGCCCGGGTAGTCAAGACCGGCGGAGATGGAATAGGATTCTTCCACCTGGCCGTCCGAGTTGCGCATGAGGTAGGACCGAGCGCCATGCAGGATGCCGATGGTGCCATTGTTGATCGTGGCCCCGTGACGCCCAGAGCTCAGACCCTCTCCCCCGGGTTCGGCGCCGACGAGTTCCACGGACTCGTCGTCGAGGAAGTCGGCGAACATGCCGATGGCGTTTGAGCCACCCCCGACGCACGCCACGACGAGGTCCGGAAGTCCACCGGTGCGCTCCAGCATCTGGGCCTTGGCTTCTTCAGAAATCACCTTGTGGAACTCGCGGACAATCGTCGGGAAGGGGTGCGGGCCGGCCGCGGTACCGAGGAGATAGTGCGATTCGTGGAAGGTCGCGGTCCAGTCGCGGAGGGCTTCGTTGACGGCGTCCTTGAGGGTGCCCGAACCGGAATCAACGGGAACAACCGTTGCCCCCATGAGCTCCATGCGGTACACGTTGGGCTGTTGCCGGTCCACGTCCTTCGCGCCCATGTAGATGACGCAGTCCAGATCGAGCAAGGCGCACGCGAGCGCGGTGGCCGTTCCGTGTTGGCCGGCGCCGGTCTCGGCGATGATGCGCGTCTTGCCCATCCGCTTGGCCAGGAGCGCCTGGCCAATCACCTGATTGGTCTTGTGTGCTCCGCCGTGGACGAGGTCCTCGCGCTTGAGGAAGATCCGGGCTTTACCGCCCAGCTTGGTCGCCTCGGTAAGAGGCGTGGGCCGTCCGAGATAGTCCTTGAGATATCCGGCCAACTCCTCGCGGAAGGCGGGATCATCCTGGGCATCGACGAAGGCCTGCTCGAGCTGATCGAGGGCTGGGATGAGTGACTCGGGGACGAACTGGCCGCCGAACTCGCCGAAGTAGGCGGGAAGAAGCGTTTCCCGTCGGTCTTGGAGCTGTGTCATGGTGGTCCTTTGGGTTAGGGGTTAATACGTAAAGTGACGAATAAGCGAGAAGGCCTGAGCAATAACCGCGGGGTCCTTGCGGCCTCCCCTTTCGAGCCTCGAGTTCAGGTCGAGGCCCGCCGTGCCGGTCCTGAGGGCGTCGGGGATATTGTCGGCGCCTAGCCCGCCGGCGAGGAGCGCCTTCGACTTCACCGACTCCGGAATGGCCGACCAATCGAAGCACGTTCCCGTGCCGCCCTGCCCCGAATCGAGGACGAGGATTTCGGCGGCGTCGACAAGCGCGGCGGCAAGTTCGGCTCCGTGGGGCGCCGTCATGTCGATGGCGCGCCACACCTGCTTCTCCCCCGCTGCCGTGCGGACGGAGTCGATGAGACGGAGCTCTTCCTTGACGCTTTCTTGGTAAGGCGCGTGAATCTGGAAGGCGTCGATGCCGTCGAGGGCGAGTTCTTCCCAGCCGTGCGTGCGCCGAGACACGGCGACATAGCTGAGATCCGGCTCGTGTGCGATGATGTCCTGTGCTGTTTCACGTGAAACATTGCGCGGTGAGCCCCCCTCAAAGATCAGCCCGCCGTAGACGGCACCCGCGGCGCGCGCCGCCTGCGCGGCCGACCAGGAGGTGAGCCCGCAGACCTTGTTGGACCCGAAGACGAGCTCGCGGGCGGCCCGGTCAATGTCCGGCGTTCCCGTAAGTTGCGAGCCGACGAGGAAAGCGTTGGCGTGTGCGCCGAGACGGCGGACGGTCTGATTGTCGCGGATCCCGGACTCGGAGACGACGACCTTGCCGGCCGGAACATGTCCGCCAAGTCGCGCGGTGCGCTCCAGGTCGATGGTGAGATCGTGCAGATTTCGGTTGTTGATACCGATGATATCCACGCCGAAGGCGGCGGCCCGCGCCACCTCCTCCTCGGTGATCGCCTCGGTGAGGACGTCGAGTCCCAAGGCGTCGCCAAGCGCTTTAAGCTCTCCGTAGGTGTCGTCGTCCACGATGGACATCATGAGGAGAATCGCGTCCGCCCCGAAGTAGCGCGCGGCTAAGACCTGGATGGGATCGATGATGAAGTCCTTGCACAGCACCGGCAGGTGGGTGGACAGGGCCACCGTCTGTAGGTGGTCGTAGTCGCCGCCGAAGCGCTCCGGCTCGCAGAGCACGGAGATGGCTGAGGCGTAGCGCGAATAGATCCGCGCGATAGCGCCGGGATCGTAGTGCTCCCGAATCAGGCCCAGCGACGGCGAGGCCGACTTGCACTCCATAATAAAGCGGTTGGTGCCACGCAGCGCGTCGAAGAAGGAGCGCTCGGAACGTGGGAGCGCGTTAAAGTCCACGCCCTCCAGGCGCTGGCGGATGGCCGGGAGATGGGTGCGGCGCTGGGCGACGATCCCCTCAAGCACGGTCGGCAGTGCCATAGTTCGCCTCCTCGTGCTTCTTCAACCACGCGGCGACCTCGCCCGAGTCGATGAGTTCCTTGGCATGGGCGACGCCCCCGGCGATGGACTCAGCGGTGCCATAGAGGTAGAACATGGCGCCGGCATTCGCGGCGATAGCGTCGTAGTGCGCCGCGGCTCCGTCGCCGGTGAAGACGGCGCGGAGGGAGCGCGCGTTGGCCGCGCCGTCGCCTCCGGCCAGAGCGGAGAGGTCGTGGTGGCGTACGCCAAGCTTCTCCGGGGTGAGCTCGTAGCTGCGGACAGAACCCTCACGCAGCTCCCACACCTGCGTTGTGCCGTGAACCGCAATCTCGTCGGTGCCCGCTCCGTGAACGACCAGCGCGCGGGAGCGCCCGAGATCCCGGAACACCTCGGCGATAAGCTCGCCCTGGGCGGGGTTGGCGATGCCCATCATCTGGAACTCTGGCTGCCCGGGGCTCAGCAGTGGGCCCAGGGTGTTGAAGATGGTAGAGACGCCCAGCCCCTTACGTACCGGTTGTACGTGGGCGACGGCCGGATTGTAGGCGGGGGCAAAGAGGAAGGTGAAGTTCGCGGCCTCGAGCTGGCGCACCGCGCGGTCCGGGTCGAGGTCGAGGGGGATGCCGAGCGCTTCGAGGACGTCGGCGGACCCGGACTTGGAGGACACGGAGCGGTTGCCGTGCTTGATCATCGTTACTCCCCCGGCTGCGGCGACAAGCGACGCCCCGGTGGTGATGTTGATCGTATTGGCGCCATCGCCGCCTGTCCCCGCGGTGTCCATAATTCCTGCCCCGGTGACGGGGAAAGGCCGGCCGGCGGCGATGAAGGCTCGGGCGGCCCCGGCGACGTCGGCAAAGGTCTCGCCGCGGGTGCGGATGTGGGTGAGCAGAGCCGCGATGTGGATGTCGTCGTACTCCCCCACCGTCAGGGGTGTGAAGACCTCCACGGCTTGTTCGAGGGTGGGCTCGGTAATGTCGAGATAGGCCTGAAGAGTGGCCAGGGGACCGCGGGCGTGAATCTGGGGCGTCATTAGTAGGAATCCTTAAAGGTGGGCTGGACAGAAAGTTGGTGGATACAACGGTCTATGATGAGAGGTCCGCTGGGAGTGAGCACGGACTCGGGATGGAATTGGAGGCCGAGCGCCGTCCCGTCGCGGGTTTCGGCCGCCATGATGACGGGACCGGCCTCGGTCTCGGTGGTGGCCAAGCTGCGCATCGCCCCGGGGACCGCGGTGGATCCCAGCGAGTGGTAGCGCGCGACTGGAACGAAGCGGCCGACGTAGTCCGGCTTATCGGGCTCGGAGTCCGTGGTGAGTCCGCGGAAGATAGGGTGGCGCGAGCCGGCGTCAGTCAGCGTCATGGGCACCGAGGCCCCATGGACGGGTCCGCACGGCGCGACGGTCGCGCCGAAGTGCTCGAGCAACCCCTGAAACCCCAGGCAGATCCCGAGGATAGGGATGCGGCCCAGGGTGGCGTCGATAAGCTGCATCATCGTGCCGGCCTCCCGCGGGTGGCCCGGGCCGGGTGAGAGGACGACGATGTCGGGTTCGGAGGCGAGCACCTCCTCCACCGGGACGGTGTTGCGAAAGACGGTGGTGCGATACCCAGCCAAGGCGTCGACGAGGTTGTAGACGAAGGAATCGCGGTTATCAATAAGGACGATGTGCGGGTTCATCGGATGACCTCCAAGTGGGCGGAGTGGGCCTCCGCGATGGCGCTGAGCACCGCGAAAGCCTTGTGGACGGTTTCGTCGGCCTCGGATTGCGGAACGGAATCCCGCACTACCCCGGCCCCGGCCTGGACCACGGCCTTGCCTGCGCGGACGTAGGCTGAGCGAATGACAATGCACGTGTCCATCGAGCCATCACCGCACACGTAGCCGATTGCGCCGCCGAAGGATCCGCGGCGGGTCTTCTCGGTCTCCCGGATAAGCTCCAGGGCGCGCAGCTTCGGTGCTCCGGTGAGGGTTCCCATGTTCATGCAGGCGCGGTAGGCATCGAGGGCGTCGAAGTCTTCGTGCAACGTAGCGATGACGCGGGAGACCAGGTGCATGACCCGGGAGTAGCGGTCCACCTGGAGCAGGTCCGCCACCTGGCGGGTGCCCGGCACCGCGACGCGGGCAAGGTCATTGCGCGCCAAGTCCACCAGCATGATGTGCTCCGCTAGCTCCTTGGCATCAGTGCGCATCTCCAGCTCGTTGCGGATGTCTAGCTCGTGGGTGGCGCCGCGGGGCCGGGTGCCGGCAACGGGATAGATCTGCACCTGCCGGTCCGCGGCGGTGTACTTGAGGTTGGACTCCGGTGATGCGCCGAACAGCTCGTGCTCCTCGCCGCGGACGTAGAACATGTACGGCGAGGGGTTGGTCTCCCGCAGGGTGCGGTAGGCCGCGAAGGCGTCCGGGCAGTCGATGGTAAAGGCGCGGGAAGGAACGACCTGGTAGATGTCGCCGGCGGTGACGTTGCCTTGGAGGCGTTCCACGTGGTGTCGAAAAGCAGCGTCGTCGATGCTGGCTCTGGCGGCGACGGTTGCTAGCGGTGTCGGGGGTGCCGGGGTGACGGGGTCGGTATGTGCGGTGCGGTCGAGCTCGGCGTCGAGTGCGTGCGCGTTAGCGCCCCATCCTTCAATCCGCGCTGTGCGCGTGAGGTGGTCAACGGTGAGCACGTGCTCCGCGACGAAAAACTCGTAGTCCGGGTAACCATTAGGCCCATCCGGCACGGGCGGAAGCTGCTCGAAGGTGTCGACGTAATCGAAGGCGAAGCCACCGCCGAGGAACGGCAGTGACTCCCCCGAATACAGGCGGCTAAACTGCAGGGCCCGCAGAATATCGGCGGTAGACGTGGCGCGGAGGCGGGCGCGCTCATCGTGCTCAGCGGAAGGCTCAAAGCGGAAGGTGGCGCTATCCTCCGCGCTGTCGGTCATCCGAGAGTGAAAGTCTGTGCGCAGCTCACCCAGCAGAACATGGCCGGAATCGGTGAGTGCGGTTGCTGTGACCTGCTGGCCGTGGCAGACCACTTTGAGCGCGGCCTTGGTGATGGCGATGCAAGTGAGGTTCTTCTTGGATTCTATGTCTGCGGACTCGAGCAGCAGGCTATTTCGAGGAGTGGCTAAGGCGTAAAAAAGCGCGGCGGCGTCGCCGGTGTAGGCGAGCTCGCGGTGCGCTGTATGGAGCTGGGGTGTAGACGGCATTGTGGGGAGATCTTTCTTTAGCGTTTCGAGGTGCTGCCGCGGGCTTTAGGAGAGAGCTAAAACGCCAAAGGGGCCCGCTGCTGCGGGCCTAAAAGTAGAAGAACGACGAGGCCCGCGGGTTACGCGCGCCACCACCAAAGGTTGAATGTGTTCTTCACGTCACTGACGTTACCGCAATACCTTCTGCCATACAGGTAAATAGATTCACGGGTGCCCCCGAATGCCGAGCAAGTTCCTACAGCCGCTGCTCGGCGGCCCTGCAACCAACTGGTCCGGCATCCTTCCCAGGGCGTTGCTGCGGAAAGAAGGTCGGATGCGTATTTCACAACCGCCATGGCGGAGTTCGCCAGGATCAAGGGCGCAACCTCCGCTAGAACCCCCACAGTAAGCCTGTGTTTCACGTGAAACACAGAGGGATCAAATCCCATCGAGGATGGCATCGAGTTTATCGAGCGTCTCGAAGGCTGGGTCCTCGATGAGGTGACCTCGCGCGATGACCATACGGGGAGCGCTGAGGTGGCGGAAGGACTCGAGGGGGTTGTCGTCCACGACGACGAGGTCGGCTGCGAAACCTTCCTCTACCCTTCCGGTGACTTCTCCCCAGCCGAGGATTTCGGCATTGGTCTGTGTTGCCGCGTGGAGCGCCTGAGCGGGGTCATACCGCCAAAGCGCACGAGATAGTCCAACTCGCGCCAGAAGCTGTAGTGCGTCACGTACGTGCAGGCGGAATCGGTACCCGTGCCGATGACTACACCCTCGGCCACGGCCGTGCGAAGGCCATCCAGCATGTTCTCAAAAATGGCAATGCCGTTCTGCTTCACCACATCATTGACCTTGGTCACTTCCGTGTCTAGCGTTGCCAGTGGCAGTGCGGGGATAAGGGTGGGCACGAGCGCGGAGTATCCGCGAAGGGAGGGCGGGTTGTTCTTGAAGAGCTCCACCATCTCTGGGGTGAGCGGGCAGCCGTGCCCGATGGTGTCGACACCCGCCTTCTGCGCCTCCGTCACTCCAATTTCGCCTTGCGCATGCGTGGCGACGATGACTCCGGCTTCGTGTGTCTCGTCGCAGATAGCTGCCATCTCTTCCTCAGTAAGCTGTGGGCGTCCCGCCTCCCCTAGTGAACGCGCATCGGTCACGCCGCCCGTCGCGCCATACTTGATGCAGTTTGCGCCGTTGCGGAGGTTCTGGCGAACATTACGGCGTCCTTCCCACGGGGAATCATTGACCAACGCAATCTGTGGTACACCGTGTCCGCCGGTTGCCGCGAGGAGCGGGCCGGTAGCCAGGATCCGGGGACCAACGTACTCCGCTGCCTCAATAGCCTCGCGGGCTTCCGCGACCTCGTAACTGGGATCCCCGAGACTGCGCAGCCCGGTGACACCGGAGTTGAGCTGGGTGAGAATGTTGGCCTTGGTGCGCTTGCGCATGAGAGCGCGACCGAAAAAGAGTGTTGAAGACTTTAGCTGCAATGGCCCCGCCGCGGTCGGAGGTCAGCGCTGGGTGAAGTGGCTTTCCGTCGGAGAATAGGTGGGCATGCGCGTTGATAAGGCCGGGCAGGACGAACTTGCTGTCGAGGTTGATGCGGCGCGCACCGGGGAGATGCGGGGCTTCGTCGGCAGGCCCGACATAAACAATGGAGCCTTGCTTGTCGACGCCTACGGAGTGGTTCTAAAGGACGGTACCGACGGCGTAGCCGGTGACGATGGCACAGGATTCGAGGATAAAGGCGGTGCGTGGGCTGGTCATGTGATCAGTCTAAAGCGAACCGTGTTAGGGGGCCGAAAAAGTTTCACGTGAAACGTGGTGTAGAAACACACACTGTGAATTGGCGAGTTCTCCGAATTATCCCCGCGGGGGTAGCCCTTTAGGGTGTAGCGCGAATGTGGAAAGTTCCACTGTTCGTGCAGTTTAAATGGTCGATTCGCACTGCTTGGGGAGTAGTCACTCAACTGGCAGACAAATTCACTCGAGGAGGGTAGAAAAGACTCATGAGTGATAACACAAATGTCAACGTTGATGAATTGCTGGCCAAGGTTCCGACTGGACTGCTGATTAACGGTGAATGGGTCGATGCCTCTGATGGCTCCACCTTTGATGTGGAGAATCCAGCCACTGGAGAGGTCATCGCGACCCTCGCTTCTGCAACGTCTGAAGATGCCAAGAAGGCTATGGATGCTGCATGTGCAGTCCAGGATGAGTGGGCGCGCACCTCTACTCGCGAGCGGTCTGAGTTGCTGCGTCGCGCATTTGAACTGGTTCAGGAACGTAAGGACGAGTTTGCCACTCTCATGACCTTGGAGATGGGCAAGCCATTGGCTGAGTCTTATGGTGAAGTTACCTATGGCTCTGAGTACCTGCGCTGGTTCAGTGAGGAGGCTGTCCGCGACTACGGCCGCACCTTGCCCGCGCCGGAGGGCACCCTGCGCATGATTACCCGCCGCAAGCCGGTGGGCCCGTGCCTTCTCATCACCCCGTGGAACTTCCCACTGGCCATGGCTACCCGCAAGATCGCGCCGGCCATCGCCGCTGGCTGCACTATGGTGGTGAAGCCTGCCAAGCTCACGCCGCTGACCACCCAGTACTTCGCACAGACCATGATTGATGCCGGCGTTCCGGCTGGTGTGGTTAACGTGGTCTCCGGTAAGTCCGCTTCCGCTATCTCCGAGCCAATTATGGCCGATTCCCGTCTCCGCAAGATCTCCTTCACCGGCTCTACCCCGGTGGGCAAGACCCTACTTAAGGCCGCTGCAGACAACGTCCTGCGCACCTCGATGGAGCTGGGCGGCAACGCTCCGTTCATTGTCTTTGAGGACGCTGACATTGACCAGGCCGTGGAAGGCGCTATGGGCGCCAAGATGCGCAACATCGGTGAGGCCTGCACTGCAGCAAACCGTTTCATCGTCCACGAGTCTGTGGCCGAAGAGTTCGCAGAGAAGTTTGCCAAGCGCATTGGTGAGCTCAAGGTGGGCAATGGCCTCGATGAGGGCGTTACCTGCGGTCCGCTGGTCGAGCAGAAGGCGCTCGACAACATCACCGCGCTGGTTGACGACGCCGTAGAGAAGGGCGCCAAGGCCATCGTCGGAGGCAAGCCAGGCGAGGGAAAGGGCTACTTCTATTCCCCGACCGTTCTGACGAATGTTTCCCGTGATGCTCGCGTGGCGCAGGAAGAGATCTTCGGACCGATTGCTCCAATTCTGACCTTCTCTGACGAAAAGGAAGCTATCGACATTGCTAATGACACGGAGTACGGCCTAGCCTCCTACGTCTTCACCGAGGACTCCGACCGTATGTGGCGCTTGGGTGATGGCCTTGAATTCGGCCTCATGGGCTTCAACGCCGGTGTTATCTCTAACGCCGCTGCCCCGTTCGGCGGCGTCAAGCAGTCCGGCATGGGCCGCGAGGGCGGCGCCGAGGGTATTGCAGAATACACGTCGCTGCAGTACATCGCTATGCGTGATCCGTACGCAAATACCTAAGTCTCCCTGTTAAGCCGGCGGGCACCATCTCGATGAAGTGGTGACCGCTGGCTTTGTCGTTGGAGCCACACTGATTGGAACCACAGTGACTGTGTCTTGGGTAACATGTCCAAAACGACTCCACTAGACTGTCTAGGAGAACCCGATGACTCAGTTCGCCAGCTACATTGACCTTCTCAATGCCATCACGGATGAAAACGGACGTGAGATCCTCAACCCCGCGACCGGTGAGGTCGTAGGCCGCGCTCCGCAAAACACCGTGGAGGACCTTAACGCTGCAGTTGAGAAGGCACGTGCAGCACAGAAGGACTTTGCCAAGCTGAGCGACGCAGAGCGTTGCGAACTGCTCACCAAGGCTGCCGCCGCCATCGACGCCAATGCAGAGGCACTCGTGGAGCTACTCTCCCGCGAACAGGGCAAGCCGCTCAACGGGCCGAACGCCCGCTTCGAAGTGGGCGCATGCTCCGGGTGGCTCAACGCCACGGCATCCTTCGAGCACCCGAACTACACTGCCGTCGATGATGACATCACTGCCACCGTCAACTACCGCCCGCTCGGCGTTGTCGGTGCGATTGGTCCGTGGAACTGGCCGATGATGATCACCATCTGGCAGATTGCGCCGGCGCTGCGTATGGGCAACGCAGTCGTCGTCAAGCCTTCCGAGTACACCCCGCTGTCCGTGCTGGGTCTGCTCAAGGTAGTCAACTCCGTGCTGCCGGAGGGTGTCCTCCAGGTTGTCAGCGGTGATGGCGAGGTCGGTGCCGCGCTGACTACGCATGAGGGCATCGAGAAGATCATGTTCACCGGTTCCACCGTCACCGGTAAGAAGATTGTGGAGGCCAGCGCCGATAACCTCACCCGCCTCACGCTGGAGCTCGGAGGCAACGACGCCGGCATCGTGCTGGATGATGCCGACCCGAAGGAAATCGCCGGTGATCTCTTCTGGGGTGCCTTCATCAACACCGGCCAGACCTGTGCTGCGATGAAGCGCGTGTACGTGCCGGAGTCGCTGTACGACGCTGTCTGCGAGGCCCTCGTCGAGGTGGCCAAGGCCTCCCCGATGGGCGTGGGCTTGGAAGAAGAAAACGTGCTCGGCCCGCTGCAGAACAAGCAGCAGTTCGACATCGTGGACAAGCTTGTCAAGGCTGCCAAGGATTCCGGCGCCCGCGTACTGCTGGGCGGCGACCCAGACTACGACGCGCCGGGCTACTTCTACCCCACCACTCTGGTGGCAGACATTGATCCGGACAACCCGCTGGTCGTCGAGGAGCAGTTCGGCCCCGCGCTGCCGATTGTGAAGTACACGGACCTGGAGTGGGCCATCGAGCAGGCCAACAAGCTCGATGTGGGCTTGGGTTCCTCCGTGTGGTCCTCCAACCGCGAGCGCGCTTTGGAAGTTGCCGCACAGCTGGAGGCTGGCACCACCTGGATCAATGGTCACGGTGCTGTGGATCCACGCGTGCCTTTCGGCGGCATCAAGTCCTCCGGCTACGGCGTGGAGTTCGGTACCGAGGGCCTCAAGGGCCTGGCCTACCCGCAGATCATCAACGGCTAAAACCGGCCTGGCGCTGCTATTCTTAGCGCCATGAGCACCGCCAACGTCCCGGAGATCGAGTACGCAGCCTTCGACGCCATGAAGGAGGTTGCGTCCTCACTGAAAGCGGCCTATTTTCGCCAACAGCTCGCGACCGACAGCGCGCTGGAGATTGAATATTGGACTGCACAAGAGAATTTTGTCCAGCGCACTGTAAGCAGTGTCGATAACACCAACCTTGAAGAGATTCGTGCCGCAGCGGAATTCTTTGCTCGGCTCCTCGATGAGCTTGAGACCCGCGCAAAGGTGGCGTGACAGTGCTTAAGGCTGCGGATTTTCCGGTCGATGATGCTTTTAAACGCCGCGTCCTCGAGCGGCGTATCGCTTATCTTTTTCGCCAGCAGTCCGCTGAACCAGAGGTCATCTACGTAGCAGGACAACCAGCATCGGGAAAGTCTTCGGTGATTGAGACGCTTACGCACGACCATGTTGTCCTAGATTCGGATGAATTGCGTAAGTATCACCCCGCTCTCGATGAGATCATGGAGCGTGACCCCTTGCGCATGGACGTGCTCACCAATGGTCCGGTCCCCTTTTGGATGTCTTCGCTCATTGAATATGGCCGGCAGCATGGGCACTCGCTCATCATTGAGAACACGTTGTCCAACCCGGAGTTCATCGCGGATGAGATAGCCAAGTTTCGCTCCGCGGGTTTCCGCGTGAAGGTCGTGGGCCTGGCGGTGGCGCAGGAGGTCTCCAGGCTGGGCGTCGTCCAGCGCTACCTGGAGGCGCAGCGCGTGAGCCGCTACCCGCGCTGGACCAATGAGGTTTCCCATACGTCGGGCTTTAAGGCCATCGTCCCAGGGCTCAAGGCTGTTGCGCCGCTTGTCGACGACCTCGAGATCCGCACCCGCGACGGCCGCACCTTGAGCGGCATCGAGGATATTGAGGTTGAGCGCGCAACCTGGTTCGACTCCCCCGCCATTCGCGCTGATTGGCTGGCCCGCTTCGATAGCTGCGATTTGAGTGGCCTTGAAGCGGAGAAGCTCACGCAAAACCTCGTGGCTGATGCAGAGCGTATCCGCAAACTTTAAGGCTGTGCCCGTGGAACTGCGCGCCCGGTAGGCGGTGAGAGCTTCGTGTCAAAGCGGCTGCTGGCGAGCTGGCGTTCTGCGAGGTCGAGCAGGCTGAGGATGTCGTTTGCGTTGAATTTAAGTTCAATGTGTAGGTTAGCCGAATAAGTAGCTCTGGCAGATGGTGGGGTAATCCTGCTCTGACATCTGAATCTAGCTTGGATGCGCTGGGATTAAGACTGGTCACGTGTGAGAAGGTTTCGTGTATATCTAATGACATGAACTTTTTATTGCTCGGTGGTACCGGTTTCCTTGGAGGACACATTGCGGCTGCAGCAGTCGAGCGAGGACATCAAGTTACTTGCCTTGCACGAGGTAACGGGAAGGTTCCCAACGGAGCTGAGTTTGTGAGTTCGGACCGTGACCGTGACAGTGCGTACGACGAGATTGCGGGGAAAACTTGGGACACCATTGTGGATTTGACGAGTCAGCCCAAGCATGCGCGAGATGCGGCGGTGAAACTCCAGGCCAAGCATCGTATATTTGTGTCTTCGAGCAGCGTATATGAGGACCAGGGAAGTATTTCTTCCGAGTCTGATTCCGTAGTCGCTCCGCTTGAAATTGACTACATGGAGAACATGGGGCAGTACCCAGCCGCAAAGTCTGCTTGCGAAACGATATATCGCAGCACAAATCGGTCGGTAATGGTAGTTCGCCCCGGTCTGATCGCCGGCTACGGCGACGAAACAGGGCGCAGTGGTTACTACCCGTATCGCTTCGCGCATCCCACGGGTGAGAACGTTATCGTCCCAGACCCAGCGTTTCCCGTCGCTATGATTGATGTGAAAGACCTTGCAGGCTGGATAGTTGAATCTGCAGAAGTTGGGACTTTCGGAACCTTTAACGCTACGGGGTTTGCTACTTCCTTGTCTGATGTGTTCAAGATTTCGCGTGAGTTAACCGCATCGGAGGCTACGGAGCGACCTTGCTCTGATGAACTGCTTCTCGCTAATGATGTAACCCCGTGGATGGGTCCAAAATCCTTGCCGTTGTGGGTACCAGGTGAACAGTTTCGCAACATCGCGCTACTCGATTGCGCCGCAGCCTACGAAGCTGGCCTGCGGATTCGTCCGTTGAAGGAAACATTGGCGGATGCGCTGCGATTCGAAGAAGAACAGCAGGGTGAAAGACTTGCTGGACTCAGCGATGAAGAGGAAGTCGTGCTTCGCCAGCGGTTAGAAGATGGTATTTAGCTTCGGAGGAACAGTTTTAGTTGCAGTCGGGACCGTGCTGAGTTGTCCTTGTTCCGCGACTGACTGTGAGAATGAGTCCGAATCTGACTGAGGGCAACTTCGGCGGTGCTAGCTCTTCGTGACGGGGAGCGATCTTGTCTTCTTTCGCCTCTCCGTGGAGTTCTGTTTCGTCATATAACCTCTGGTGTATGTGAAAGGTCGCGAGCAGACCTATTGCAGCAACCCCCTGACACCGTGCAATGGGTAAGCTGAATGAGCAAACGGTTAGAGCGATCGTGGGGAGGAGCCTCGGCATGAGTCTGAAAGATGAGCTGGAGGAGTACGTCCAGAAGACCGTCGATGAACAGTGGGAACGTCGCGCAGGCCAGAAGGTGCCCGACGCCGATGACCTTCCGCTGAAGAACCTTGCTGTCGAGCTCGACGCAACTGTCCTCTACGCGGATCTTGCGTCGTCGACGAAGATGGTCAAGGGGTACAAGGACTGGTTCGCTGCGGAGGTCTACAAGAGCTATCTCTATTGTGCAGCTAAGATTATTCGAGCGCGAGGCGGTATCATCACGGCCTACGACGGGGACCGCGTCATGGGCGTGTTTATCGGAGACTCGAAGAACACCGCCGCCGCAAAATGCGGGCTCCAGATCAACTGGGCGTCGAAGAATATCGTGGCAGCGAAAGTCGCTGAGAAGTACCCGAAGAGCACCTTCGTGCTCAAGCAGCGGGTCGGCATCGATACCTCGAAGCTTTTCGTCGCCCGAACAGGCATCCGAGGCAGCAATGACTTGGTGTGGGTTGGGAACGCAGCAAACAATGCGGCGAAGTTGGCTGCGCTCGATCCTCGCTACCCGACCTACATCACCGCCGACGTCTACAACAGGCTGAATGAGACCTCGAAGCTAGGGGGTAACCCGAAGCAGAACATGTGGACTGACCTGGGGACCTCCGACATGGGCTATCGGATCTATGGGTCGACGTTCTGGTGGTCTGTCTGACGGGAGATGTCAACTGAGGGAGCTGATCCACTCGTCCATCTGCGGGATGATGGGATTTCCCTGGTACACGGTTCCGATGCCGGGCATCCCCTGCGGTCGGAGTAGGCCTTGGTTGTGATCGTTCAGGTTCGAGTAGAAGACGCCTCCGACGACAACCGGGCTCGATCCCCAACCGCGTCCCGCCAGGTGCGCTAGATGGGCTGCTCTGTTGACGACGTCGCCCATGTACACGACGTCGTTGATCGTGCTGCCGCTGTACCCCGCCTTGATCATGAGAACCCGCCCGTACTCAACGCCTATGCCAATGCTGAGCTGGGTGATCCCTGCCTTTTCGTAGTGGTGGTTGAGGAGTTTCAAGAGAGTATTGGCCTGCGCTGCGGTAGCGAACACATCGTCGATGTGGTTGACCTGCGTCGTCTTGTAGGAGGCCCACACGCAGTCGCCGACGATATTCACCTCACGCACATAGGCGTCTGAGTTTAGGACTGCCACCATTTCCGAGATGAACGACCGGTAGATCTTCGCAAGAACGGGTCTCTTGTGCTTCGATGTCAGGCCGGACGAGTCTCGGATGTCAATGAAGATCGCCGAGCACATGCCGTAGAAGCCGTTGGAGAACGTGAGCTTGTCTCGGTCAGGGAGTCCGTCTACCTCCTCATACGCTCCTGCCGGCTGGTCCAGGATCGCTTGGATCCGGGCCGAGCTGGCCTTCCAGTCATACGGTCTGTAGTTGCCGTCCATTTGCGTCCTAACTGTTCGTGATACCGACAACGAGGGACAGGACTGCGATAGCGGCTCCTGCAGCGAGAGCGTACCGGATGGCCCACTTTGCGGCGGATGCTTTTACCGTGGCAATCCGAGCATTGACATGTATCTGGTCAGCGAGATCTTTCGTCAGCTCAACAGGGTTAGAGGTCAGTACATGGAGCACCTCGCTGTACTCATGTCTCTTGCCCCTGAAATTCCGATCGATGCTTCCAAAAAACAGTCTGTTGATCGCGTCTCGATCTGCATCCTTGTCCTTGACTCTCGGGGTCAGTGTCCATCCGCACCAAGCGCCGGTAATAAAAAGCAACAAGCAGGTCAACCCAACGAGAGTGTCGAACAATACAGTCCGGGAAGTAACGTCCTTTGCGAGGTTGTATGTCATTGTTGCCATCACCCCGGTGAAGGCAAGTGTCACGCTGGCCTTCGCATCTGAGTGGCGAATCCACTCGTTCACCAATGCGAGTGTCTTCCATGCGTGATCTGGGTTAGGTTCGGGTGAGCTGGCGAGCGTGGTCGCGTCGTGCGGATGGCCCTCGGTGGTCCGTCGTCCACCGCGCCGAAACGGCATTCGAAACATAGCTCTAGAGTACAAAGGTTTACATAGATACTTCAGGAACGTCCATTACACGCGAGTCTCAAATGGGGACCACGAGCTGGCAGTCACGGGTAGAGCTTGAAGATGGTTTACTCTCCTTCCCCCGCAGCTGCCAGGGCTACTGCGGCGGACGCGCCACCTATCGATTCAGAGGTTACCCTGTACTGAAACGTGGTCGAGTTCAAGTTCAACGTGTAACGCGAGGCGTTAATGACGTTTCGCGCTATTGGGATAGGTTGAAGAGCGCTGTCTCTAACTCCGGTTTTCGTTCGGCCTCGGTCCATTCCGTTACCTCGTGTGAAGAATCTGCAAGCGGTATCGGGCCGTTGAAATCTTAGGTTCACCCACAGTTCCCGTGCCTGCACGCATCGAGAAGGACCAGGTGGTGAACTCGAATGACTCGCCTGGTCCAACGTGTGTGTGCGCTCGGCGCGTGGTTTAACCCTTATAAGACTTGCCGGTCACAGCCTCAGCGTTTCGCTCGTGCAGCCCGCAGGCCGTTCAAGATCACGATGACTTCGGCTACTTCGTGTACCAAGACGACGGCGGCCAGGCCCAGTACACCGCTGATCGCCAGTGGCATCAACACGATGATGATGGCCAGAGACAGCACGATGT
>OJLL01000036.1_pt1 | contig 45397 bp, 39 predicted proteins | sample 1596941 | NCBI WGS metagenome assembly OJLL01 (sample SAMEA3904689, study PRJEB24821) | metagenome | biome: Builtin; feature: hospital; material: surface | place: USA | collected 2013-08-13 | reverse complement strand
CAGCACCCTCCAGCGCGCCGCGCGTTGCGCCCCACGCCTGGCGGGTGCGGTGCGTCACGGAGTCTCCGGCCGCGGCGGCGCGCTGCTGGGCCGCACTGGCGGCCTCGCGCGCCGTGGCGGTGAGCTCGCGTGCGGCCTCGACGGGGCGGACGGGGGCTAGGTCCTCGATGCCCTCGAGGGGCAGGTCGGCCGCGTGCGTCCAGGCTCGCAGCTGGGCAAAGAAGCGGTTGACCTCCTCGACGGCGCGTGGGGAATTCCAGTCCACGGCTCGGCGGAGCGTGGAGAAGCTGCCTAAGTCATGGGCGTTGTCGGCGATGGTGGACAGGCTGGCGGTAAGCCGCTGCGCGCGCTTATCCCGCGCGACGGCAACGGCCTCAGCAAAGGCCCCGGCCACTTCTCCTTCCACCGCGTCGACACGGCCCAGCTGCAGCACGTACATCTGGTTCTGCAGCTGCACGGTCCGGGCGAGCTGGTAGAGCCAGAATTGGGCCTCGGAATTGGCTTTCTGGAAGGTTTCTTTGACCTTGCCGGGGGACGTCTTCGACCGCGCCAGGGTATCCGCCACCGCGCCGAGGTAGCGCAGCACGCGGCCCTGTAGCTTGGCTACCTCCGTGGCCAGGCCCTGCACGGTGCTCCACTGCGTATCGGTCACCGTCCCGGTGCCCTCGAGCACGAGGTGTGCTTCCGCTAGGGCCTCCGCCACTCCGTCGATATCGCCGGCCAGGGAATCCTGCTGGAAGCGCAGTACCTTGTCCAGCTTCTCGTCGATGCGCTCTAAGTAGTCCTGCATCTGCGCCATCTGTTTTTCCACGGCCGCCTGTTGCAGCGCCGAGGCCGCCAGCATCGGCGCTGCAGGCGTGAGCAAGCCGGCCTTCTCAAAGCTTAAGTGCTTGAGCACACTCCCACGGTGGGGGAGTGTGGTACCCCGCGGCAGGTCCTTGACGCGAACCACGCCGGAGCGGATCTCGCCGGGTTTTACCCCCAGGCGCTTGAGATAGTCGGCCGACTCAGCGTCGAGCTTGAGCCAGCGCCCGGACTCCGCGCGGGCCTTGGCCGCCGAGCCCAGGGCCTGGCTGGCGCGGCGAAGTGCTGTGGGCGACACGGCGCGCGGCGCGGCCGCGGACTCGGTATCGCTGAGCTGCGCGAGGGCGGATTCCGGTCCGACAAGAAGCGCACCCTCGTCGCTGACGAGAAGCTCCAGCGCGTTGTCCTTGGGGTCCTTGGGGTTCTCGGGCTGGCCCACTAGCCCAGCCCCGGGATCTGCAGGACAGGCACCTCGAAGCCGCCGAAGGGGGCGATGGCCTGACCGTTCATCACCATGTAGCCGCCGACCACAACGACGGCCAACGCCAGCATGCCGCCGAGGACTGCGGCACCCGTCGAGGAGCTGCGCTCCTGGGTGGTCTGGCCTGGGATGGTCAGCTCCGGCACCGGCTGGATGCCCTCCTTCGCACCGTGCGCACGCAGGTCTTGCGCGCACTGCTCGAAGGCCCCGGCCTGCGCGGCGTTAAAGGCGTTCACCGCGGTGGGGTCCTCGTTGTTCTCCAGCGCCTGGCGGAGCTGGGGGCTGAACTGCGTGCCGCTGGAGAGCAACGGCGCGGGCCCGTCCTCGGCGCGCGCCAGGACGGCGTTGAGGGAGTACTCGCGTCCCTCCGGGACGAGCACGTCTTCGTCTTGCACTAGGGCCTCCGGCGCCGTCGCGCCGACCAGGATGATGAGCATGTCCGCGCTGGTGTAGCCGGCCTTGCTCAGCGCGGCTACCGTCGCCGTGTAGCCCGGCACCTTGCGCACGTCCCGCGAGGTGAACCCGGAGAAGTCCAGCTTCGGGAACTGCGCCTGCACCTGCTGCGAGGTGGCGCGCACGGTGTCGATGTAGCTCTCGCGCACCTCGCGCGCCAGGGCGCGGTCGGAGGCGGAGGGCTCCACCGTGCACAGCCACTGGCCGTGGGCGGATTCCCGCACGGAAGTATCGGCTGCCTGCGCCGCGGGCGCGCAGAGAGCGCCGCACACGACGGCAACGGAGGTAACAAGGGACGTCATGCGGGTGCGCACAGGCAAAACTCCTCGGGGACCGGGGATAGGGAGGTGTCTGGATGCAGTGTAGACGGGGCTAGGATGGATGTCATGCGTCCAGAACTTTCTTCCTACACCCACATCGCCTCCGGCAAGGTGCGTGACATCTACGACATCGATGACAACACCCTGCTCATGGTGGCCTCCGACCGCATTTCCGCCTTCGATTTCGCCCTCGATCCCGCCATCCCCGACAAGGGCCGCGTGCTCACCGCTACCTCGAAGTTCTTCTTCGACGCCATCGACTTCCCCAACCACCTCGCCGGGCCGCTCGATGATGAGCGCATCCCCGAGGAGGTCCTCGGCCGCGCCATGGTGGTGCGCAAGCTCGATATGCTGCCCTTCGAGTGCGTCGCCCGCGGCTACCTGACGGGTTCGGGACTGCGGGAGTATGAGGCGTCGTCAAGCGTATGCGGCGTGGCGCTGCCTGAGGGGCTGGTTGAGGCCTCCCGCCTGCCCGAGCCCATCTTTACCCCGGCCACCAAGGCGGAGCAGGGCGAGCACGACGAGAACGTGTCCTTCGACGTCGTCGTGGACAAGCTCGGCCGCGAGCGCGCCGAGGAGCTGCGCGCCGCCACCCTGCGCATCTATTCGGAAGCCGCCGCCATCGCTAAGGCGAAGGGGATTATTTTGGCGGATACGAAGTTCGAGTTTGGCGTCGATAAGAATGGCACCCTCGTCCTAGCCGATGAAGTCCTCACCCCCGACTCCTCCCGCTACTGGCCCGCCGACTCCTACGAGGAGGGCAAGGTCCAGCCCTCCTTTGACAAGCAGTATGTGCGTAACTGGCTGACCTCCACCGACTGGGACAAGGAGTCCACCCCGCCGCGCCTGCCGGACGACGTCGTCGCCGCCACCCGCGCCCGCTACATCGAGGCCTACGAGCGCCTGTCTGGAGGGACGCTGTAGATGACCCCACCCATCGCCGCCCAGCGCCCCGTCACCCGTGAGTTCCACGGCCGCAGCTTCGTGGACAATTACGAGTGGCTGCGCGACAAGGACGCCCCGGAGACCCGCGAGTACCTCGAGGCGGAGAACGCGTACACGGCCGAGCGCACCGCGCACCTGGAGACGTTGACGGACAACATCTTCACCGAGGTCAAGTCCCGCATCAAGCAGACGGACATGTCGGTGCCCCAGCGCCGCGGAAAGTACTGGTACTACGGGCGCACCGAGGAGGGCCAGGAGTACGGCTACAGCTGCCGCATCCCCGTGTCCGAAGGTTCTGATCCGTGGACCCCGCCCACCATCCCGGAGGACGGCGCTCCCGACGGGGAGCAGGTGCTTCTCGACGTCAACTCCCTCGCCGAAGGCCACGACTTCTTCGCCCTTGGCGCCTCCACCGTAAGCGACTCCGGCGATTTGCTGGCGTACTCGGTGGACGTGGCCGGTGATGAGCGCTTTGAGTTGTTTATCAAGGATCTGCGTACGGGCGAGCTGCTGGAGGACCGCCTCGAGGGCATCTTCTACGGTGCCGTGTGGGCAGGGGAGGAGTTCATCTTCTACACCACCGTCGACGACGCGTGGCGCCCGGATACCGTGTGGCGCCACCGCGTGGGAACCCCGCAGTCGGAGGACGTGGTGGTCATGCGCGAAGAGGACGGGCGCTTCGGCCTGGGAATCGGGACCACGCGCAGCGATAAGTACCTCATGATTGTCTCTGGGTCGAAGACGACGAGTGAGGCGTGGGTCTTGGAACAAGCGGACCCGACTGGCAAGTTCCGCCTTTTGTGGGAACGCGAGACCGGCGTGGACTATGACGTCGACCATGCGGTGGTTGGCGGCACCGACTATTGGGTGGTCACCCACAACGTCACCGGCCCCAATTTTGAGCTGGGCTATTGCGCTGTTTCCGACGACCTGCCGGCGCTGCGCGACCTCACGGTACTCATGCCGCACGACGACACCGTGCGCATCGAGGGCGTGGATTGCTACCGCGACCAGATCGTCGTGGGCTACCGCCGCGGTGGCATCGGCCGCGCGGCGGTGATGGACGTGCGCGAGGGGTGGGAGCGCTTTAGCGAGCTTCACTTCAACGAGGAGCTCTATACCGTCGGCGTGGCCGGCAACCCCGAGTGGGACGCGCCCGTGTTGCGGGTGAGCTACACCTCCTTTATCCAGCCGGCGCAGCTGTTTGACTACCGCGTGGCCACCGGCGAGTACACACTGCTTAAGGAGCAGGAGGTCCCAGGCGGCTACGACAAAGACTCCTACGTGGCCTACCGCGTGTGGTCCGAGGCGCCGGATGGAACGCAGGTGCCGGTGTCCATCGTGCACCGCGCGGACCTGGACCGCACGCAGCCGAACCCGACGCTGCTCTACGGCTATGGCTCCTACGAGGCCAACATGGACCCGTACTTCTCGGTCTTCCGCTTGTCCCTCATGGACCGCGGCATGATTTTTGCCATGGCGCACGTACGCGGCGGCGGGGAGATGGGCCGCACCTGGTACGACGACGGCAAGATGCTGGCGAAGAAGAACACGTTTACGGACTTCATCGCTGTGGCTGACGATCTCATCGCGCGCAACGTGACCACACCTTCACAGCTCGTGGCTGAGGGCGGCTCGGCCGGTGGCCTGCTTATGGGCGCGGTGGCGAACATGGCGCCGGATCGCTTCAAGGCCATCGAGGCTAACGTGCCTTTCGTGGACCCGCTGACCTCAATTCTGATGCCGGAGCTGCCGCTCACCGTGGTGGAGTGGGAGGAATGGGGCGACCCGTTCCACGACCCGGAGGTCTACGACTACATGGCCTCCTACTCGCCGTACGAGAACGTCTCCGCCCAGGAGTATCCGAATATTCTGGCGCTGACCTCACTGAACGACACTCGCGTGCTCTACGTGGAGCCGGCGAAGTGGGTGGCGCAGCTGCGCAGCACCGCCACCGGCGGCGAGTTCCTGCTCAAGACGGAGATGGCCGCTGGGCACGGCGGTGTGTCGGGGCGCTACGCCAAGTGGCGGCAGAGCGCGTTTGAATACGCGTGGCTCATCAACCAGGCCACGGGCAAGGAAGAATAGCCGCCCCCTCAGCGCGCGCCGTGGCCGTGGCTGTGCGATAATTTTCCTTATGCATGGCCACCTTCTGGTTTCCGTTTCCAGTATTTTCGATGACACTCGGAAGCAGGCCGCGCGCCTGCTCAAGCAGTTCGATAGTGCTGGGATTCCGGTGTCGCTATTGGTGGCGCCGCACATCGACGGCAACTGGCACTTGGCCAAGGATGCGTCCACGCAGGCGTGGCTGCGCGACCAAGCCGATGCTGGACGGGTCCTTATCTTGAACGGCTTCGATCAAGCGGTGCAGGGGCGCCGCGCGGAGTTTGCGAACCTGGATGCCTACGAGGCGCGCCTGCGCCTCAAGGGCGCCACGCGGCAGATGGCCAAGATCGGCTTTGAGCCGACGATTTTCGCGGCACCGCGCTGGCGCATGTCGGAGGGCACGCTCGAGATCCTTCCGGAATTCGACTTTGATTTCGCCGCCTCCACCCGCGGTATCTATGACCTGCGCAGCGGGGAGCTGCACCAAGCGCGCAACCTGTCCTTTGGCGAGGGCTTCGGTTCGGCTAAGTGGTGGCGCCGCAATATCATCCGCGCCGCGGAGCGCTCCGCTCAGCGCGGCAATACCGTGCGCCTGTCCATCTCCGGGCGCAACTTGGAGGACCGCAAGGTGGTCGCGGACTTCCTCAAGGCCGCCGACCGCGCCGCTGCGGCGGGCGCGCGCCCTGCTGACTACTTCGTCTTCTCACAGGACTAGGGCGCAAATCTAATGAGTTGTTTGTCGCAGTCAACATTGGCTTTGGCAGGAACACGAAATTGATCCTGAAGTATCGTCACTCAACTTCGATGACCACCCAAAGCGTCAACAAGACGGTAGCTTTTGTGGCAGATATTTCCATGAAGTAGCGGGTAAGAACGGACAATGTTCAAAGCTAAAGCCGGAGCAACTCTGTACGAGATGAATTCACGTCTGGTTGAATGCTTAACCCGAGAGTACATCAAGCTATTAGTAATTTTGGAAGCAAGCGTGGTCATTTACGAAGATGCAGTTGTTTTGATTCTGCGTTTCTACTGGCCGAGGTCTACGCGATCCCTAGCTCCGGCTCGACCAAACCAGGACAGGTGAGAAAAATGATCCTAAAGTTGAGAGAGTGTTCCTTTCATCTTTGCGTACTCGACCTCGCATAGTATTTGTCAGTTTTATTATGGTAATCATTGCCATTTTAGCATTGGTAGGCGGCTTCAAACCGAGTGAGAAGATGGCTGTTCCCATTTTCTACTTGCAGAACAATCTCTCTATTGAGGGGGAAGGTGTGGCATATGTTTTTGGAGGCGTCGAAACGCGCGAGCAGACTATTGAACCAAAAAACTTTGCGGTCATTCAGGTGGAAGTGACCAATAAGCTGGACAGCACTATTTATCCTAATGAAACTATCAAACATAATCCCGACCTTGTTTCTTCAGAAGCACCACCTGGAAAAATTAGAATCAGTCGCGCGGGAGGTATCGGAGTCTCCAACGGTTTAGGGTCTGGGCTCAGTGCCAATTTTGAAATCGAGAAGTCGGGCGAGAGAAAATTCTATCTATTCGACGTGCAGCCAACTCCGGCATATCGCGGCTTTGTGAACGCTAACCTCCCTGAAGGGCCTATAGCGGAAGTACGGTTCTAATGAAACTAACGCGAACTCGAATTCTGCAAAAAATCGTCTGGGGCTTAGCGATAGTAGCTGTGATTGTGGCAAGCGCCTATTTTCAGAATTTCTCCCGTAAGGTACGGGTAAGTGAACATCGAGTCGAAATTCAAGGTGGTGTAGGTGATCTTGTTTCGCTTGAAGAGGTCGGTGAATTTCGGCTGGAAGGTATAGAGCCATTCGCGCAGGTGGATGATGTGCGGACACAGGAAATCTTTGTGCAGTTGGAGATTGCACAAAAGTTAACACTAAAGGGTCCTGGTAGCGTGATCTATGGCTTGGTGGATCAGCAGGGCAGGGTGTTCTATCGTTTGGGGCATACGGGACATTGTGATCTGAGCGTTAACTATATTCTCACTGATTGCCGCCCCTTTTTCGAAGTGCCAAAGGATAGTCTGGAGGGGCTGGAGTTGGGGATCCAGGTTGAAAGAGGGTGGGGGAAGTTTAATTTTGTTGAACCACATATCAACATCCCTTTGGAGATTGATGCAAAGGATGCTGAAAGGCTAGTAGAGGATGCAACGGGCGAGGTTCTCACGCTTCCCGAATTCGACGAAAGAATGAAAATTTGAAGACGCGCGTTACGCTCCTGCTATCTGCTTTCTTTGTTTTGATGCTGTCAACTGGTGTTCCGCTGTACCTCTTTTTCAGTCCGCACAGAGAACAACCGGTCGACGAGGTTGTTCGTATAGGCGAATTAGCCTCCCTTGATCCCTCGTTTAGAAGCTCTTCGGGGGAGTTGCCGAAGATCGGGGTGAAATCTTCTTACTTTCTGGAGCCGGGCTATGCAGTGGATAGTTTCGGAAATAAGTACAGGGTATTGGCCGTAGAGATAGCTTGGAACGATGCTGCCGTCGAGTCAGATTTCTGGTGCAATGTGTCGTATCGTGATGAGCAAAATCAACAAGAGTGGAGTTTTAAGAGAAGCTCCTATGTTGTGGATTTCAAAGGGAATGTAGAAATTCCGGAGACCTTTGTTTCTCCAGGTGAGCCTTGGCATCCTGTTAAGGAGGATGCATGCGGAATTCTGGCCGATCAGATGAACGATTCGAAGCCCCAAGAAAACGGAGGCCTCAGTTCACGAGCGGAGCAAGACCCGCGACGCAGTATTACGGAGTTCATACCGGTTCCCGAATCGGTGCAAATTGACCATGTCCTGATTACTGCGCACAAGAGGCTGTACGGTGACTCATCGGAAAATGTACAACAGCGCGATGATTTTACAATCAAGGTTGATGTTCTTTAAGGGGATTGCCTACCCCGAAGTCTATTGAGCATATTTCCTTGGCTGCGGTCTGCAATGACGCAGCTTAGAGTCGTTACGATTAAAAGTGCTGCTACTTTTCCAAAGGGGAGAAGAGAGCTCTTTAAGTAAAATTCGGCACCAGGTTCCGTAATTGGACCAAAGGCAACGTCGAGTAACCAGCGCCAGACATTTTCCGGAACCCAAAATAGATTGAAATAAAAGCACACGAGAGTTGTGGCCACCGGTCCGAGTGCCATCAAGAGAAGCACCGTTTCATTAAACAGTTGAGTAAAGGAAATCGCTCTAAGGCGTATCGATTGTGGTGACGACCATTCGTGCATTGTTCTAGGTAATGGTGAGTTTTCTTCGAGATTGATGACTTTTTGTAGAACTAGCTGGACAAACATAATCCAGGCGACGGGCAGCAGGAGGACGGTGGAGAAAATGAAGGCAATTCCAGCTTTTATTGGTTCTATTACTGAGAGTAGTTCTTTGCTGGATTCCCACCAGTCCCAGAAGCGGAATCTTTGTGACCATTTTGTTCCGGCCGATACGACATTCGTAAACCACTGCGCGACAGAAAACATCCATAGGGCTTCGCAGTACGCCAGTACCCAAGCGTAGAGTGCGTGTTTACGGGAAGCTCCCGACCATTTCAATACGAAGCGAAAGAAAATTGCGGCGCAGAAGACAAAAATCGTCCAGCCTTCGTTAGGGGTCGGTTCGAGCTGCAGAGGGGCTGATCGGAGATAATTGTCTGTCTGTAGTTCTAGCAGAGGTATCCGCCGATCCAAATAGTCATCCGCAAACCAACCAGTTGTCGTGTATATACCAACGAAGGGGAGTATTAGAGCCCCTGAAGAATGGAGAAGGTGATTGAATCGATTTTTGTATGGTTCCTCAAAATTTAAATAAACAAGATCTTTTTCGATGATCCAGATTGCTGCAATAACTCCCGCCATGATCGAAAGAGCAGCAAACGGAAAAATGAGAGCACTGAAAATGGGGTGTACAAACGAAAGTGCTACCGAAAGCCACACAAAAATTCTGTTCAGTGCGAGAGCAATGATTAATGTGCAGAGTAGCGATACCCAATTTATTCTAAGGATACGAAGTAGGTCGCGAGGAACGAAACGGAGTTCATCGGTGCTCCGTCTAAAGTCGGAAGCAAGGCCTTGGATAAAGTTCATTGGCAAGCGGTTTGCAGAGAGACGTTTTGTTAAATGATGGCATGTTGAGGGTAGCGCGTTTCTGCATTATGCGAGTGCGAAAGAGTCTCTGTTTATCCGGTTGGACTCATAGTATCGGAAATTGATGCTACGGCTTGGCTGTCACGAACGGCGATTTGTTGCGTGCCTTTCGTTTGCTACCCATTAGACGAATGAGGCCGCAAATCTACGGATGAGTAATAGTGCGGGTGCACTTCCCTGACTAAAACATTTTGTTTCCGTCAGTATTCTTGTAGGGCGGTGTGCTGAAGCGTCAAGCCCCTCCGGAGAGGGGCTTGAGCAGGGCAAATTAGCGGGCTACTTGGAGTTGCTCGGCGCGCACGCAGCCGCGATGATGCCCAACGCAGCCACTAGGCCGATTCCGCCGGCGGCGTACTGCGCCTCGCGCGGAATGTTCAGGTTGGCCACCATGGCAGAAATCTGCTTCTGAATCGGCTCCAGGCCCGGGATGTTGAACTGAGCACCCGCGGTGCCCAGGAAGGCGAGCGGGGCGGCGATGGCAGCGGGGATGCTGACGCCGAGGACCGCCGGCAGGCAGCGCGGGCTGAGTGAGGAGCCGCCCTTCGGGGCGGCCGGCTTCTCGCCGACACGGACGGTTTCAGAGGTGCCGTCGGTGTACTTCACCACCAGGTTTCCTCGGGAATCCGTCGACACGGACTCGATTCCACGGCCGTCCTCGCCGTCCTTGCCGTCAGCGCCATCGCGCCCATCAGCACCGTCCTGGCCAGGGGCGCCCGTATCGCCCTTCTCGGCGTTGAGGGTTCCAAGGACGTCGGTGGTGCCGTCGGAGTACTTCACCACGACCTCGCCCTTGTCGTTAGTGGTCACGGAGTCAATGCCGCGGCCATCCTTTCCATCCTTGCCGTCCTTACCAGGGGTACCGTCGGCGCCGTCGGCACCGTCCTTGCCGTTGTCGCCATCCTTACCGTCGTTTCCGTCCTTGCCAGCGGCACCGGCGACGGGGCCGACGTTCTGCTCGACGCCGTCGCTAAACGTGACGATGAGCTCGCCGGCGTCGTTGATGCGGACCGAGTCGATGCTGCGGCCGTCCTCGCCGTCATTGCCTGCGGCACCGTCAGCGCCGTCCTTGCCGTCTTCACCCTTCGGGCCCTGCGCGCCGTCGGAACCGTCAGAACCATCGGCGCCCGGGGTGCCAGCAGCGCCATCCTCGCCGACGACCTTGCCGGCATCCTCCGTGGTGCCGTCGGTGTAGGTGATGATGAGGTGACCGTTGTCGTCGATGGTGGTGGAGGTGATGCCGCGGGCGTCGTCAGTCGGCGTCGGGTCGTCGCCAGGCGCCGGCTCCTCGCAGTCCGGGTCCTGGTCCACGGTGGCGAGGTTGAAGCCCACCTTGACCGGGTCGTGGTCGGAGGAGCGGTACGGGTTGTCGGCCTCGAAGACGTCGCCGCCGGTGTAGTTGCGGCGGGAGTACTCCATGGCAATCGGCTCGTCGGCGTTGATGTTCCAGGTCTGCGCGGCCACGGCCTCAACATTTTTGTTGGCCAGGATGTGGTCCAGCGAACCCAGGCGGCCATCGAACTGGTAGGAAGCCACGTCCTGCCAATCTTTATCCCCGTTGAGGTCCTCGACCGGGATGCCGTAGCCGGCGTTGCGGAAGATGGAGATGGCGTCTTCCTTGGAGTAGGAGTTGAGATCACCCATGACGAAGGTGGCCTTCTCCTGCCACTGTGGCTGCTTGGACAAACCATCGAGGACAGCCTGGGCGTGGGCATTGCGCACGTTGGGGTTGTTGCCCTGGCCGTCGCCGGTGTCCTCGTCGCCCTTGGCCACCGAACCCTTGGACTTGAAATGGTTGGTGACAACAACGAAGGAATCCGGACCCTTAGCAGCGCACTTGTCCTGCACCGGCACGAACTCCGCAGCGAGCGGGGTACGTGCGGTGCCCTTGAAACGCTCGTCCTCCAGCAAGGTGGCCTCACCTACTGGCTGAACACGGTGCTTCTTGTAGATGATCGCAGTGCGGATAACATCCGTGTCCGCGGCGGAGTTCGCCGGGGCCTTGACGTAATCCCACACCTCGGAACCTGCACGGGCGTTGAGCTCGACCACGAGGTACTTCACGGCGTCATCGTAGGAACCGCCCACGGTGTTGGCGGCGTTCTCAATCTCAGACAGGCCGATGACATCGGCGTCGAGTCCCTCCAAGGCGGTGAGGATCTTGCCCTTCTGGTCGTTGAACGCGGACTCGGACCATGCACCGCGGAAGGTACCGCTGTTGGAGCCAACGCCGTTGCCAAAGCGGTCCTTATAGGACTTCGCACCGTTGTCCTCACCTAGGTTGATGAAGAAGTTGAGGACGTTAAACGCAGCAACGGTGTAATCACCGGCCACCTGCGGGGCTTCTGGGCGGGCTGGGTCCCAGGTAATGGGCAGGTCTGCGGTGGCGGAGTCACCGGTAATCAGAGACGTGGGCTGGAAGCGCCACTGGTTGTGGCCGTAGCCCAAGATAACGCCAGAGTCGGCAAACTCCACCTGATTGGTGGTCCGGATGGTCTTCACATCCGAGCCGTTCTGCATGATGTACGGCAACTTGGTGGAGGCGCCGTCGCGGGTGAAGTCACGGGTGGAACCGTCATCCAGAATGACGTACTTCGCCGCGTTGGACTCCTCAAGGGCGTGCATGTCGTCGGTGCCCGGCTCGTACTTATCGGTGGGCTGGCGCAGTGCCTCAGTGCCCGGGGCCAGGCCCAACTCGCCGTAGCGGTTGAGGCCGTAGTTATCGGTCACCGTGTGCACGCCCGGCTTGAGGAGCATGGACTCGAGCTTCTCGCGGGCCTCATCGCCCTCGGGCAGGGCATCGATGGCAAGCGGGGTGACGGGGTCGAGCGCAGTCTCGAGGACGGAGCCCGAGTTAAGGACCACCTGGGTCTTGCCGTAGTACTCCGCTACCGTGCCGGTGACCTCGACCGAATCGCCCACGGCCGGGTAGAAGCCGGTGCCGCCGGTGTAGACAAAGATCGCCTCGGAGGCCTCGGCCGGGGTCTCGCCGCCCGTGCCGGGGGTCTGGATGGTGAAGCCGTTGAGGGACTTTTCGCCCTGCCACACGGCGGTGACCACGCCCTGGGTGGTGACGTTCTGGCCCTTGAGCGGGGACTCCGCGTCGGTGCCCTGGATCTCTGGAATGGTCACGGTCGCGCCCGGCTCGACCGGAGCTGGGGCCGGATCTGGATCCGGTGCTGGGGCGGTCGCCTCACCCCCGGTAGACGCTGGCGTCGGGGCACCCGTGCTGAAGTCAGCGGAGTTGTCGTCGGTGTCCGCGCCGGCTGCGTTGCGCTGTGCGGAGGTCGTGTTGCTCAGGGCGGGGGTGGGAGAGCCTTCGCTTATCGACGCCGCACCGTACCCCACCACGTCAACCTCGGCCCCAGAGGCGTCGTACAGCTTGACTGAGCCCTTGGAGCCGGACATGTTTAGGCTGCCCTCGGCATCCGGGGTCGGCAGCGGTTCACCGGTGCCACCGCCACCGCCCTGGATCAGGTAGTTGCCGCTGGCGGGGAGGGAGCCGTTAAGCGTGATCTTTCCACCGGACTTGCCCTTGGAGGAGAAATACTCCACGGACCAGCCGGTGAGGTCGATGTCGGCATCGGAGGGGTTGTAGAGCTCGATGAAGTCGTTGGTGAAGGGGGCGCCCTTGTTGCCGCCGCCGCCGTAGACCTCGGAGATGACGGCCGCGGAGCCGTCGGGAGCGGCCGTGGCCTGTGGGGCGATAACGGTGGTGGACACGAGCGCCGCGATGGCGAGCGCGCCGATTCGTTGAGTACGCATGAGGAGATCCTTGAGAGTAGTGAGCGGATAACGCATCTTTTTCTACCGGCAAACCTGCCCGCGCGATACCGGAATGCTGAGAGCGAGCTGGGGGTTAAGCTGAGATTGTCCAAGAATTCTCCCTGCGTTTAGTGCCTGTTTACCCCCTGGGGATTCCGACTCTGTCCCGCCCACGGGATACACTGGCGGGGCACCCATACTCACGCACAGTAAGGCAAAATTTTCATGGCTCGTGTAGTTGTCAATGTCATGCCCAAGGCCGAGATTTTGGATCCGCAGGGTCAGGCCGTCGTTCGCGCGCTGGGGCGCCTGGGGGTTGCTGGGGTCAGCGACGTTCGCCAGGGCAAGCGTTTCGAAATCGAGGTCGATGATTCCGTGAGCGCCGAGGAGCTGGAGAAGGTCGCTTCCACGCTGCTGGCGAACACTGTCATCGAGGACTACGAGGTCATCCAGTAATGAAGATCGGCGTTATTACCTTCCCGGGCACGCTTGACGACGTCGACGCGGCCCGCGCCGCCCGCACCGCTGGCGCCGAGGTGGTCTCCCTCTGGCACGCGGACGCGGACCTGCGCGGCGTCGATGCGGTCGTGGTTCCCGGCGGCTTTTCTTACGGTGACTACCTGCGTTCCGGCGCGATTTCGGCGCTGGCCCCGGTCATGCGCGCGGTGGTCGACGCAGCGAACCAGGGCATGCCGGTGCTCGGCATCTGCAACGGCTTCCAGATTTTGACTGAGGCCGGCCTGCTGCCCGGCGCTTTGACCCGTAACCAGGGCCTGCACTTCCACTGCGAGGACACCTACCTCGAAGTAGCCAACGCGGACACCGCGTGGACTCGCGAATTCGAGGCGGGTCAGCGCATCCTCATCCCGGCCAAGCACGGCGAGGGCCGCTTCCAGGCCGATGCGGAGACCGTGGAGCGCCTTGAGGAGGAGGGCCGCGTGGTCTTCCGCTACACCGATAACTTCAACGGCTCCGTCAATGGCATCGCCGGCATTACCAATGAGGCCGGCAACGTGGTGGGGCTGATGCCGCACCCGGAGCACGCCATCGATCTTCTTACCGGCCCGTCCACGGACGGGCTGGGCTTGTTTGTGTCCGCCCTCAAGGTCGGCGCGTAAAGAAGCGGCGACGGTAACAAGGAGAAACAATGACCGTACACAACGACACTGTTGAGCAGGCCACGACGCAGGCGGACCTGGAGCAGCCCTACCGCGAGCTGGGCCTCAAGGATGACGAGTACGCCCGCATCCGTGAGATCCTCGGCCGCCGTCCGACCGACGCCGAGCTGACCATGTACTCCGTCATGTGGTCGGAGCACTGCTCCTACAAGTCCTCCAAGACGCACCTGCGCTACTTTGGCGAGACCATGACGGAGGAAATGGGATCGAAGATCCTCGCCGGCATCGGTGAGAACGCCGGCGTGGTGGACATCGGAGACGGCAACGCCGTGACCTTCCGCGTGGAGTCCCACAACCACCCGTCCTACGTGGAGCCGCACCAGGGCGCGGCCACCGGCGTGGGCGGCATCGTTCGCGACATCATGGCCATGGGCGCGCGCCCGATTGCCGTGATGGACCAGCTGCGCTTCGGCCCGGCTGACGCCCCCGACACCAAGCGCGTCCTGCCGGGCGTGGTCGACGGCATCTCGCACTACGGCAACTGCTTGGGTCTGCCCAACATTGGCGGTGAAACCGTTTTCGACGCCTCCTATGCGGGTAACCCGCTGGTCAACGCGCTGTGTGTGGGCACGCTGAAGGTGGAGGACCTCAAGCTGGCCTTCGCCTCCGGTACCGGCAACAAGGTCATGCTCTTTGGCTCCCGCACCGGCCTAGACGGCATCGGCGGCGTGTCCGTGCTGGCGTCCGACACCTTCGAGGACGGCGCGGAGCGCAAGCTGCCGGCCGTGCAGGTGGGCGACCCGTTTGCAGAGAAGGTCCTCATCGAGTGCTGCCTGGACTTGTACAAGTCCGGCATCGTCGTGGGCATCCAGGACCTGGGTGGTGCGGGCCTGGCCTGTGCGACCTCTGAGCTGGCGGCCTCTGGCGACGGCGGCATGGAGATCAACCTGGACAACGTCCCGCTGCGCGCTCAGAACATGACTGCTGCGGAGATCCTGGCCTCCGAGTCCCAGGAGCGCATGTGTGCCGTGGTGACCCCGGAGAACGTGGAGAAGTTCCAGGAGATCTGCGCCCACTGGGACGTGGCCTGCGCCGAAATCGGCGAGGTCACCACCGGCAAGCACCTCATCATCCGCCACCAGGGCGAGGTAGTCGTTGACGCCCCGGCGCACACCATTGCCAACGAGGGCCCGGTTTACGACCGCCCGTACGCCCGCCCGGAGTGGCAGGACGGACTGCAGGAGTTCAAGGGCGTGGAGAAGCAGGACCTCATCGCGGCCCTGAAGAAGCTCGTGGCCTCCCCGGCGCTGTGCTCGCGTGACTTCATCACGGAGCAGTACGACCGCTACGTGCGCGGCAACACCGTGCAGTCCCACCACGCGGACGCGGGCGTGCTGCGCATCGACGAGGAGACGGGCCGCGGCGTGGCCGTCTCCGCTGATGCTTCCGGCCGCTACACCAAGCTGGATCCGAATATGGGCGCGCGCCTCGCACTGGCGGAGGCCTACCGCAACGTCGCCGTCACGGGTGCTCGCCCGGTCGCCATCACCAACTGCCTTAACTACGGCTCCCCGGAGAACCCGGACGTTATGTGGCAGTTCCGCGAGTCTGTGCATGGGCTTGCCGACGGCGCCGTGGAGCTCGGCATCCCCGTCTCCGGCGGCAACGTCTCCTTCTACAACCAGACCGGCGAGGAGCCGATCTTGCCCACGCCCGTCGTGGGTGTTCTGGGCGTTATCGACGACGTGCACCAGTCCATCGGCCACCACCTGGGCCGCGTGGAGGAGCCGGAGGTCCTCGTCCTGCTGGGTGAGACCAAGGACGAGTTCGGCGGCTCCATCTGGCAGCAGGTGAGCGCCGATGAGGCCAACATGGACAACCTGAACGGCCTGCCGCCGCAGGTCGACCTGGCCAACGAGAAGCGCCTCGCGGACTTCTTCGTGGGCAACGAGGGCCTGACCGCCGCGCACGACATCTCCGAGGGTGGCCTCGCGGTCACCGCGTTCGAGATGGCCAAGCGCACCGGCGTGGGCCTGAGCCTGGACCTCACCAAGGTGCACGAGGATGAGTTCGTGGCGGCCTTCTCCGAGTCCGCCTCCCGCGCGCTGGTGGCCACGACCGCAGACCGCGTCGACACGCTGCTGCACCGCGCCGAGGAGTGCGGCGTGCCGGCCGTCGTCGTCGGCCAGACCACCGACTCCGGCGAGCTGGAGCTTGGCGGCGAGTCTATTGCCGTCGCGGCCCTGCGCGAGGCGTGGGCTGCTACCTTGCCGCTCCTCTTCGGTCACGCCGTCGGCGCGAACTCCGTCGTGGAGTAACACACGCAGTTCCGCTCAGCAGCATTGACACTGCACCAGCCCGGCTTCGGCCGGGCTTTTCTCTTCTTTGGCTAAACCCCCCACTGAGGCCAACGCAACCTAGAGTGTTTCTTCGTCCCAATTGCTGGGAATACCGATACTGGCTTTTTCGACAAGTGGATTGGTGAGGAAGTGCTCGTCTAGTAAAGCCACTACTTTGTTGGGCCAGGTTGATCCGGGAGAGATTGTCCTCAGCAAATGCGCCATGATAAGCAAAGCGCCAAATAGCCTTTCACTCTGATTCTCTGGAAGCAGGAATAGGGTTCCGTTGTTCCGGATAACCTCAGTTGGAGCCGGAGCGAATGAACGATTCCATAGCCTTCCATGGTGCGCACACGTATTCCGAATGACAGTTAGCTGCTCGAGCCAACTCGCCAGCGGATGCTTCTTCGCAAGTCTTTGCTTCTGATTCCTATTCAAACTAGAGAAGTTGATTTCTAAATCCAGCGCTTCCGAAATCGATCGTTGATCGTTGGATCCTAAGCCTGCATAGAGCTTTGAAATGTCCGAAAAATCGAGAACTTCAGCCACAACCCACATGGGATACTGTCCACCGTATTCATCAATGTAGTGCTTCACGGCGTCGTTCTTCTTTGCCCTTGCAAGTCGTCCATACGCTGTACTCAGCCACGACACGTGGTCAAAGTTTGGCCGAAAGTCGTCTGAGCGGAGGTAGAAAGTAGGATCATTGGGGTGTCGAGTACACAGTAGTTCGACGAGCTTGGTTCGCATCGCTACTTCGATTCGTTCCATGCCGTCATGGATCAAGGTACGGAGTTTCCTATCGGCTTCATATAAGGAGATGACGTGCGCAAAGTCGGTACCATCGACGAATTGACTAGAACGACTAGTTCCGTCTTCATTGAATTGTCTGGCTGGATACCAATAGGCAGAAAGCCGGTAGTAGCTAACGTGTGAAAACCATTGTTCAGCTAAAGCTCTGTCGATCTTCATGCCACGGCTTTGCAGTCGAATAATATGCTCGTCAATGGTCGCTGCTGGCTTGAGCGATGAAGACATGGGAAGCCAATCTAGAGAGGGGAAGAGTTGTGGGGATCGGTTCGGCGAAACGGTGCGAATAGAGATCCAGCCCACTCCGAGTTTCCGAAGGGAAACCGGGCGGGCTGAACTATTAACCAGAATCTTACCGCAGGACCTTGACATGCGGCAATCCCATTTTGCAGGTAGACGTGCACGTTGAATGTCTAGTTGTTCATCCGAGGTTGTGGCAGCGCTGGGGAATCGCGCCCTTAGTGAAGTGGCAACCTGCTACTATTTAGGCGCCAATCGCGCGGGCGATGGTCTGGTCCCAGCTCAGCTTCATCTGGTGGGAGAAGAGGTTGAAGGTGTGCGAACCTTGGGGGCTGAAGTAGCGGTTCACGCGTACCCCGGCATTACGGGCGTTGCGGGTGAATTCCTCGGAGCACTGGTTGGCTACCGTCTCCACCGCGCGGGGCCCGAGCCACTGGACGGGGCTGGTGGTGCCGTCGATGGGGCCGGGTGTGCCGGAGGCGGAGCCTACGAAGACCTCGACGTCGCGCAGGCGACCGGGGTTGGCGTTGGGGTCGTGCTCGAACCACTGCGGGGAGCCTGGCAGGCCCCACGCGTTCAGTGAGGAGCCGCCGCCGTAGGCGATCATCGCGGTGGAGGTGGGGAAACCAATCGCGCCGGAGCGCACCGGGCAGCCGGAGTAGGAGGCCGCGGCCTTGTAGCGCTGCGGGGCGTGGCCGGCGATGTCGAGTGCAGCACCGCCGGTAGAAGAAATGCCGCCGATGGCATCGCGTCCGGTGCCGTGGAATTCGGCGTCGATAAGCGGGGGCAACTCAGTGGTCATGTAGGTGTTCCACTTGTTGACTCCCAGGATGGGGTCCTCGGCATTCCAATCGGTGTAGAGGGAGTACGCGCCGCCGAGTGGCATGACCACGTTGACGTTCTTGCCCACTGCCCACTGACCGATATCGGAATGGGTCATCCAGTTCATGCCCGCCTGGCCGCCCTCCACGCCGGGCAGCAGGTAGAAGGAGGGGCGCGGCTTATCGCCCGCGGGAAGCAGGACGTTATTGGACACCACCGCGCGGTTGGCCGGGGACCACACGTCCACCACCCAGTGGTTGCCGCCGATGTGGCGCTTGGAGGTGATGAAGGGCTGGTTGCCCAGCCAGGGTTGCGGGTTGGTCGCACGCGAGGAGACCTCACCGATGGTGCTGGATTGGGCGGCGGCAACGCCAGTGCTTGCCGACGCCACCCCCAACCCCACCAAGGCAGCCGCGAACAGTGCCGCGGCGCGGCGAGAACTTGAGGCAGAGGAAAACATAATGTGCGTAGTTTACGTTGTTCACGCCTGCGAACTGTAAAAATTGGTGGAAATCTCGTGGGAACTTTCGCGCGACCCTTGTCTGCTGCGGCGCGCAGCCGTATATTTACGGTTACGTAAGTTTTGGGGGTGAATGCGTTATGCGCATGACCCGCATCTCCGGCAAGGCAAGGCCCCTCACTATGAACGCACCCAGTATTCACATATCCTCCAGGCACGAACCTCCCGTTGTAGAAGCCCCTGTGCGTCAGGACAGCACTATGGAGCAGCTCATCCAGCGGAGCTATTGGATGGCGGACCGCGGCCCGCGCCCACTCACGCGCGGCTGGGGGCACTTCTTCGCGGCCATCCTGTCCGTGATTGCTTCCACCGTGCTCATTACTTTCGCGTGGATGACGCTGCCGTGGTGGCAGGGGCTCGCGGTGACGGTCTACGGCGTGGGCGTCGTGGGCCTCTTCGCGGTCTCAGCGCTGTACCACCGCTGGCCGTGGGTGACCATGCGCGCGGTGCAGTGGTGGCGCCGGGCGGACCACGCCACCATATCGGTCTTTATTGCCGCAACCTATACTCCGCTGTGCGCCATCGTGCTGGAGCCTAGCCAAGCGCTGTGGATGCTGACCGCTGCGTGGGTGGGCGCCATCATGGGCGTTGTCTTGAATTTGGTATGGATTAACCACCCGCGCTGGCTGGACGTGGTGGTCTACCTCGTCCTAGGCTGGCTCATCTTGCCGTTGCTGCCGAACCTGTGGCAATCCGCGGGACCAGCCGTGGTGTGGCTCCTGTTCGCAGGTGGGGTGGTGTACTCACTGGGTGCGTTGATGTACGGCTTTAAGTGGCCGGGGCGCAACGCGCGCTGGTATGGCTACCACGAGCACTTTCACGCCGCGACGATTGTCGCGGCGGTAGTGCACATGGTAGCTATTTGGATGGTTGTGGTCTAGGGGTGTAGAAGTCTTAACGCTACGAGCTGCGAGTTCTCATCCAAGTTATTGCGGCAGCACCCAATGTCGCCCACATGACGTGAACAAGAAGAAGAATTAGCAAGGCGGCGCTGACAGTATCCAACCATTCCACGTTCCACGACAGCGGAGCGCTCTGTGTGGACACGGCATGGCTACCGAGGCAACACGTGCCTACAGGAAAAGTACTGGCCCACCACGAGGGGTTGTAGGACATTGAAGTGCTACCCAAGACTGCCCCCCAGTGTTTGGTGATGGCATAAACCGCTAACGGGACGCCGAGGCTGAGCATCGCAGCGCCGTAGACCGCAGCTCGAAGGTGCCATTGATCACCAGTGAGCAATTTGTCACCAGCGAGTAGCTGCGCAGCTGCGGTGGACTGGCCGACCAAGCCGAGCGGGATCCAAGCAGTGGCGGCGAAGCTGGTGGGAAGCTTTGGAAAAGTGCGCAGGTAGACGAAGGTAAACGTGGGTACCGCGGTAGTCCAGGCCAGTACAAAGCAGGCCACACCGATACCGTGGACTACCGAAGCCCACTCGCCAGCATGTGGTGTCAATTGCGCTGAGGACGTGGCGGCCACCATGGGTGCTACGAGGGGTAATCCCCAGGTAAATGCCGGCCCAGAGGGGCGTGTGACGATAAGGAAATGGAGAAATCGAAGGCAGGTAACGACGCCAAGGACAGTTCCTACTCCCCAGCACAGCGCATGGATTGTCCAAGCAGTGAAAACACTGGAGTAGGCGCTCCCCAAGGCGAGGATGCCCATTGAAGCCATACCCCACGCTGGCATGTCAGTGGAGTCAAATCCAGGAACGCGGTTTCTCAAGAAACCGATCAAGAGCGCTAGGGCTAGAGAGGTTGCAATCCCAAGCATGAATGCGGCGGGCAGCCTACCCACAACTGGCGTCAGATGAATGTTGATAAGGGTCGATGAGATCGATAGGCCCATGAGTGAACCAGCCCAGGCAGGGCCTAGAGGTGGGAGTTTTATCTCATCGTGAATTTTTAACATGGGTTTCAGGCTAGGCACTGCCTCGGCGAAGCGGGAGAGCGCAGAAACCTATCGGGGTTACAATAAAAAAATGTACCCCACGCCAAATAACCGTAGCGATGAAATTTTTCCAGTCCCACGCGGTTACGTACCCGACGCGCTTACAGTTGATGCAGTGCTTGCCGTAGTTCGGTACGGGGGGATGAATAAAGCCGCTCAACACTTGGGGGTCTCCCAGCAAGTGGTTAGTACGCGTATTTCAAAACTTGAAAAGCGATTGGGCCAACGGATTTTTTGGCGCGGAGCGGCGGGTAGCTTCACCACGGAGGCGGGGAGCCGGATCGTTCGCGTGCTCGAAGGTCTGCACGGTGCCCTAGACGAATGCGCGAGGGGTCTCGAAATTGCTGTAGGAGGAAGTCCCACCGAGGAAGTCAAATTGGTTGTTTCTCATACGATCGCCGAAGTGGACTATCCTCGCTGGGCTGCGGCCTATCAGCGTGCTTACCCGCATACCCATTTGCACATGCGTCAGCTCAACAGCCGGGAGGCGCAGAATCATGTTGTTCAAGGACATGCGGAACTAGCCATTGTTGAAGGCAACTGGGTAGCGCACGAGCTGCATCAGCGTGTGGTCGGGCATGATGAGTTGGTCGTGGTTGTCCCTGCAGCGCACCGTTGGGCTGAAACGAATAGTCCGCGACAACCAGGCGGTAATGCAGTTTCCCCAACAGTTCCTGAGGTAGCGGCGGTGACTAAAGAGGAGTTGCAATCCACACCTCTGGTATTGCGTGAGCAGGGAAGTGGTACGCGTGAAGTTGTAGCGGATGTTCTGGGGACGCTTGCCCCGCCCGCGGGGGAGTTTGGATCGTTGGGCGCACAGCGTACCGCGATAGGAGCTTTGGGAGCTCCCGGGGTAATTGCACGACGGGCGGTGGTGTCTCAGCTGGAGACAGGTGAGTATGCAGAAATACCGGTGGCCGGTGTTAGTTTTGACCGGCCGCTACGCGTCGTGTGGAGCTCGCAGAACCGACTTTCCGATCCCGCTCATCAGTTCCTGCGCTTTCTCGTGGACTATGCGGAAGGGGCGAGGGCATAGCCTAGGGGAACTCGAAGTCAGGCCAGGATAGGTAAAACCAGGGAAGACACCCCGCCAGCGGGGTGCCTTCTGAAAGGTGGGAAAGTTACTTACGCGTGGAGCGGATCCACGCCGGCCTCGGTGAGCATTGGGATGTTGTGCGCCTCGGTGGGAACACCGAAGGCGTCGACCAACACGACGGACCACGGGGCCAGCGAATCGACGAGGTCGTTGATGGCGGCACGGGCGGCCTTGATGCGGCCGGCTGGAATGAGGTTGTGCTCCTGGTACCAACCGGCGTGCTGCACGATGGTGTCGAAGACGAAGAGGTGGCGCAGCTGCTCGAAGACCTGGCGTGCCAGCGAGCCTTCCTCCAGGCGCTCCTCCGCCTCAATCATGGCTTGCACCAGCAGGGTGTCCACGCGGGCCCAGCCGGCGGCGATGAGGTGGTCCTGGCACTGGTCCACGATGGCGGCTGCCTGCACCTTGTCTGCCTTGCGGGCCGGCTGGATGCGGCGCACGAGGGAGTAGAGGACGGACTGCGCGCGGTCGTCGATAAGCTTGGCCTGGTAAGTGGCATCGAACAGCGATGCTTCTGACGGGTTCACGCGATCCACCAGGCCCTGCAGTCGGGTGGTGAAGCCGTAGCGGCGGCGCACCACGTCGGTGGCGGTCGTCGCCGCGTACTTCACGGTGTCCCATGGGCTCATGTCATTCATCTCACGGCCATAGGCGGTGAGCAGGTTCTTGCCCACCATCTGGATGAGGACGGTGTTGTCGCCCTCGAAGGTGGCGAAGACATCCGAGTCAGCGCGGTACGTGGTCAGGCGGTTTTCAGACATGTATCCGGCGCCGCCACACGCTTCACGGCACTCCTGGATGGTGCGGGTTGCATGCTGGGTCTGTGCGGACTTAATAGCCGCGGCCAGGGATTCCATCTCGCGGGAGGCGAACTTCTGCTCCTCGGTCGGCTCCGTGACGGACCACGTGCCGGCCTCGTGCTGGTCGTTCTGCTCCTGGTAGCGCTCCAGAATTTGGTTGTACAGCAGGTGCAGTGCGTAGGTGCGGGCCAGCGGGATGAGAAGGCGGCGGCGGTGCTGGCGGTGGTCGATGAGACGCTTCTCCGCGCCGGTTGCGCCCTCGAACTGGCGGCGGCGGTTGGCGTAGCGGATGGCGATGTCGAGGGAAGCCTCGGTGGCAGCACCAGCGGCGCCGGAGACGCCGATGCGGCCGCGGATGAGGGTGCCCAGCATGGTGAAGAAGCGGGCGTTCTTGGACTCGATGGGGGAGGAGTACTTGCCGTTCTCATCGACGTCTGCGAAGCGGTTGAGCAGGTTCTCACGCGGGACGCGGACGTGGTCGAAGCGAAGGGTGCCATTGTCGACGCCTACGAGGCCGCCCTTGTGGCCGTGGTCGCCCAAGGTCACGCCCGGTAGCTCGTTGCCGTTCTCATCGCGGATGGGCACGATGATGGCGTGGACGCCGTGAGAGCGGCCCTCGTTGCCCGGGGTGATCAGCTGGGTGAAGACGACGGCGGCGCGGCCATCTTTGGCGGCGTTGCCGATGTAGTTCTTCACCGCGGTATCCGAGGGGGTGTTAATGACGAACTCGTCGGTCTCCGGATCGTAGGTGGCCGTGGTCTCCAGGGATTGCACATCGGAGCCGTGGCCGCGCTCGGTCATGGCGAAGCAGCCGGGGAGCTCCAGGTTTGCGGCCTTCTTGACCCACTCAATGTGGCGCTCGGTGCCGAGCTGGTCCAGGGCGCCACCCCACAGGCCCCACTGCACGCCGGACTTGATGGCCAGTGAGCCATCAACCCAGGCCAGTCCCTCGAGCGTGAAGGTGGCCAGGTTCGGCTTGCCCTCGCCGCCGTGGGCGCGGCGCAGGCCGTAAGTGAAACCGCCGAAGTCACGGACCTTGGTCAGGTTGTTGAAGGTGTGCTCGCGCTGCTGCTCCAGGGACAGCTCTGGGCGCGGGAAGAGCTCCGGGTTGTTGAGGAAGGAGCGCAGGTCGTCGCGGAAGGAGGCATTGGGGCCGTCGAGAAGCGCGCCCAGCTCCGTCGCCACGCCGGGCTTCGCTGTGGTGGGCAGGCGGCGGGGACTGCGGGCTTCAGCTTTGGGAGCCTTGGGAGACTCTGCCTCGCGGGTGGTGTCGAAAGACTTGGAGAGTGCCATGGTGGTTTCCTTTTTCGTTGCGTTCTGGGGAGTTCTGTCGAGTGAGGTCTGCTTAGCGCTCGACGATGGCCGCGACGCCTTGGCCGCCGGCGGCGCAGATGGAGATGAGGGCGCGGCCACCGCCGTTTTCTTCGAGGATCTTGGCGGCGGTGGCCAGGATGCGCGTGCCAGTTGCGGCAAACGGGTGTCCGGCGGCAAGCGAGGAGCCCTTGACGTTGAGCTTGGAGCGGTCGATGGGGCCGAGCGCGCCGGGCAGGCCCAGGCGCTCGCGGCAGTAGGTCTCGTCCTCCCAGGCGGACAGGGTGGCCACGACCTGGGAGGCGAAAGCCTCGTGAATCTCGTAGAAGTCGAAGTCCTGCAGGGAGAGGTGGTTGCGCTCCAGCAGGCGCGGGACGGCGTAGGTCGGTGCCATGAGCAGGCCGTCCGGGCCGTGGACGAAGTCGACAGCGGCGGTCTCGGAGTCCACGAGGAAAGCACGCGGCTCGAGGTTGTGTTCGGCGGCCCACTCCTCGGAGCCGAGGAGGGCGACCGAGGCGCCGTCGGTCAGCGGCGTGGAGTTGCCTGCCGTCATGGTGGCCTGGGCGCCGTGCTGCTCCGCGTCGCGCTTGCCGAAGACCGGCTTGAGCTTGGCCAGGGACTCCAGGGAGGAGTCCGGGCGCAGGTTGGTATCGCGGTTGACGCCGAGGAAGCCGGTGGTCAGGTCGGTGAAGAAGCCCTCCTCCCAGGCCTTGTGGAGGTTCTGGTGGGAGGCCAAGGCGAGCTCGTCTTGGGCCTCGCGCGACACGCGCATCTCGCGCGCGGTGATCGCGGCGTGCTCACCCATGGACAGGCCGGTGCGCGGCTCGCCGTTCTGCGGCTGCTCCGGGGCCAGCTGGGAGGGACGGATGGAGCCGATGAGCTGTGCGCGCTGTGCAGCGGTCTTCGCGCGGGCCAGGCCCAGCAGGGTGCGGCGCAGGGTGTCGTTGACGGCCAGCGGAGCATCGGACGTGGTGTCCGTGCCGCCGGCGATACCAGCGGAGATGCGGCCCTGTGCAATGGCATCGCCCACGTGGATGGCGGCGGCCAGTGAGGTGCAGCAGGCCTGCTGTACATCGAGTGCCGGGGTGCGGGAGTCCAGTGCGGAGCCGAGGACGGTTTCACGAGTGAGGTTGAAGTCGCGCGAGTGCTTGAGCACTGCGCCGGCCGCCACGAGGCCGAGGCGTTCGTCGTGCAACCCGTAGCGCGCGACCAAGCCGTCGAGCGCGCTGGTGAGCATGTCCTGGTTGGACGCGTGCGCGTACTGCTTGTTGGAGCGGGCAAACGGGATTCGGTTGCCGCCCAGAATGGCTACGCGGTGCTGGGGGGTGGTCATTAAGGCTCCTTCGCAAGTGGTTCAGCGCGAATCGTCTCGGTGGGAGGGGGTAGTGAACCCCGCTGAGCGTTTCGCATCACAATTAAAGTGATAGTGTTAGTTCTATCACTCAATTAACTAACCTTGCAACCAGGGCAACAAAGCTCGCAAGGTTGTGAAGATTCAAGAAAGGATTGCGACCACACATGCCGCACGTCACCCTCGCTGAGAAGCTCATCAATTCCCCGCTTGCCGCCAAAGCGGGTGTGCCGCAGGGCTACCCCCTCCGCCGTCACCAGGCGGGCGAACCGGCGCTTGACGGCCCCATCGTCATCGGCGGTGTCGGCACCGCCCGCGTGGCCGAGTACCTGCGCTCCCAGCTGGCCGTGGACTACCAGATCATCGACACCACAGCGGAGGCCAAGCGCGCCGCCCTGGTCTTCGACGCCACCGGTCTGGAGACCCCGGAGCAGCTGCGCGAGCTCTATGACTTCTTCCACCCGCAGCTGCGCAGCCTCCTGCCGTGCGCACGCATCGTCGTGGTGGGAACCACCCCCGAGGCTGCCGAGACTATCGACGCCCGCATCGCCGCCCGCGCCCTCGAAGGCTTCACCCGCTCGCTGGCGAAGGAAATGCGCAAGGGTGGCACCGTGAACCTGGTGTGGGCGGACCCGGCCGCCACCGCGGAGGTGGAATCCACCCTGCGCTTCTTCCTCTCCGGCAAGTCGGCGTTCGTCGACGGTCAGGTGGTCCGCGTTGCCGCCCACGCGCAGGCGCCTGAAGTTGCCAACTGGGAGAAGCCGCTCGAGGGCCGCCTCGCCGTCGTCACCGGCGCTGCCCGCGGTATTGGCGCGACCATTGCGGAGGTGCTCTCCCGCGACGGCGCAGACGTCATTTGTATCGACGTCCCGCAGGCCAGCGAGCACCTGGCCAAGACCGCCAACCAGGTCAAGGGCACCGCGCTGCCACTCGACGTCACCGACCCGCAGGCTGCCGGCAAGATTGCGCAGCACGCGCAGGAGCGCCACGGGCGTGCTATCGACGTCGTCGTGCACAACGCCGGCATTACCCGCGATAAGCTGCTGGCCAACATGAATGAGGGGCAGTGGGACGCCGTCCTGGCCGTCAACTTGCTGGCCCCTGTGCGCATCACTGAGAACCTCCTCGAATCTGGTTCCCTCGCGCCGGGTGCAGCCGTCATTGGTGTGTCTTCCATGGCTGGCATTTCCGGCAATCGCGGTCAGACGAACTACGCCACCACCAAGGCGGGCATCATCGGCCTGGTAGATGCCCTCCGTGACGAGCTGGCAGATAACGGCTCCACCGTTAATGCCGTGGCTCCGGGCTTCATCGAGACCGCGATGACCGCTGCGATGCCAACCGGCCCGCGCGAGATTGGCCGCCGCCTCAACTCCCTGCAGCAGGGTGGCCAGCCGGTGGACGTGGCCGAGACTGTCGCCTTCTTCGCTGCCCCCGCCTCCGCCGCGGTCACCGGCAACACCGTCCGCGTCTGCGGCCAGAACCTCATGGGAGCCTAAATGAACTACACCACCCTCAACGAGATTCCTGACCTGTCCGCCCTCTACCGCACGCTCATGGTGGGTGCGGTCCCGGTGCCGGGGCTGGGTGCGGGAAAGCGCACCACCGCAGATCCGCAGACCGCCTTCCGAGTCGACGGCGTGCGCGTGGACGCAGAGCACCTCGCGCGCTACTGCCAGGCCACCGGTCTGCGCCTGGGCAACGAGCTGCCCGCGACCTACCCGTACGCCCTGGCCTTCCCGTTGGCCATCAAGGTCATGGCGGCGAAGGACTTCCCCTTCCCGGCGCTAGGGGTTGTGCATCTATCCAACCGCATCGAGCAGACGCGCCCGCTGCGCGTCGATGATGTCGTGGACATTACAGTCCACGCGGAAAACCTTCGCCCGCACCGCAAGGGCTTGGTCATCGATATGGTGACCACCTACAGCGCGGGCGGCGAAGAGATCTGGCGCCAGACCTCTGCCTTTCTGGGCCAGGGCGCGAAGTTCACCAAGGACACTCCGCAGGAGCTCACCACTCGCCCGGAGGCGGAGCGCTTCCTCGAGTTCCCGGCGGAACCGGAGGCCGGGGTAGCCCCGACTGCGACGCTGCGGTTTAGCCCCGAGAGCACGCGCGTCTACGCCGAGGCCTCCGGGGATAAGAACCCCATTCACGTCTCGAAGGTGGGTGCCAAGCTCTTCGGTTTCCCGGCCACCATCGCGCACGGCATGTACACCCACGCGCGGATGCTGTCTGTGCTGGAGGGCGTGACGGCGGGCGCGTGCCGCATCACCGCGGATTTCTACAAGCCCGTCATCCTGCCGGCCACTGCGGGCGTGTACGTGGCGCCGGCCGGTGCTAGCGGTGCCGCGGCTAGCTCCACGGGGGCGCGGGAGATGACGCTGCGGAAGGCCAAGGACCCCAGCGCGCTGCACGTGGCTGCCCGCGTGGAGCCTGTAGCCTAGCAGCTCATTAGTCCAGGTGTTGGTGCTTCGGCGCCACCACCAGGGGCTTCGGCGAGTACTTGCCGCGCAGCCCGCGAAGAATACCGGCGTGCTCCCACAGGCGCTTATCCTCCTCGGTGCGGGGGATGAACTGGCGGGCGGACATCGGCTGCCAGTCGGCGTCCATAGCCATGTAGGAGACTGTGGCGTGGATGGCGGTCTTGAGGTGTTCGCGGCCGCCGCGGGGGTTGCCGGAGCGCACGTGCACCGACATCTGCATCGAGCGAGCGTCGGTGCGCATCATGCGGGCGTCGACCTCGATGAGGTCACCGATGTGGATGGGCTGGTAGAAGCGGATGCCGCCCGCGTACACCGCCACGGTGTGCTCGCCCGACCACTCCATCGTGCAGGCAGAAGCCGCCTCATCGATCCACTCCATGGCCGTGCCGCCGTGGACGTTGCCGCCCCAGTTGACGTCGGTGGGCTTGGCCAGGAAACGGTTGATCATGCGCGGGGCGTCGGAGGGGCCGTCATAAGTCTGCTTTTCCATCTCTTCTTCGATGGCCTTGCGCAGCTCAATGCGGGACTGCGCAGCTTCCCACACGCGCTGATGCTCCGTGGACTCCGGGGTGAGGGCCGGCACCGGCACGGACTTGCCCGTTTCGGTGTCCTTGGCCACGAAGATAACCAGGCAGTCGCAGGCGCGGGTAAAGATGCCGTCGCGCGGGTCGGCGGAGAGCACCTCATTGACGATGTGCATGGAGGAGCGCCCCGTCATCGCGATGCGGGAGCGCACCTCCACGAGGTGGCCGGAGGGGATCGGGCGCGTGAAGTGAATGTGGCCCACGTAGGCTGTCACACAGTAGGTCCCTGACCACTGCACCGCGCAGGCATACGCCGCCTTATCGATCCACTCCAGGACGCGCCCGCCGCCAATGCCTTGGGCGCCGGCGATGGTGAGGTCGGTGGGGGCGGCCATAAAGCGCAGAGTGATGGCCGGGGACTTCCCGGTAGGGACAGTATTCTTTTCTTCCGAAAGGCTTGGTGACATGGATAACAAACTAGCAGGGGGAGTGGTCTAACTATGAAGAAGGCTGTAGACGCCGCCACCACCCGCGCCGCCGTCGAGGCGATTGTGGAGTGGATTCAGCGCCCCGAAGATACAGAAAAACCAGGTCGCGCCGCCCTCGCCCTTGCCACGCGCAGCACCGCCCGCACCCTGGAGGCGGACGCGCCGGGCCACTCGGTGGAGCTGCGGGTCCCCCCATTTGTGGCAGTACAGTGCATCGAGGGGCCGCGCCATACCCGAGGTACCCCACCAAATGTGGTGGAAATGGACCCCCTGACGTGGCTCCAGCTGGCCACGGGGGTACTGGGCTGGGAAGACGCGCTGGCGCGTCCGGGCGTGGAGGTCTCCGGCTCCCGTTCCCAGGAGATCGCCGGGTGGTTGCCCATCATTCCGTTAGTTTTCGCAGACCGGAACCGCTAGGATAAGCGCCGTGGTAGCTGAACACGACCCCAACAAGAGCACACCCCTGTCCACGGATCCCACCCAGGATCCGGAGCCCCGCGAAGAGTGTGGCGTTTTCGGAGTCTGGGCCCCGGGGGAGGAAGTGTCCAAGCTGACGTACTTCGGACTGTTCGCCCTGCAGCACCGTGGTCAGGAGGCCGCGGGTATTGCGGTGGGCGATGAGGACCGCATCGTCGTTTTTAAGGACATGGGGCTGGTCTCCAATGTCTTCGACGAGTCCATCCTGAGCTCGCTTCACGGAAACGTGGCGGTGGGCCACACCCGCTATTCCACCGCGGGCGGCAAGGAATGGTCCAACGTGCAGCCGATGTTTGGCACGTCCCCCAGCGGCGTCGACATTGCCTTGGGGCACAACGGCAACCTGGTGAACTACCTGGAGCTGCGTGCGGAAGCCGTCGAGCGCGGGCTCATCCAACCGCACGAGGAGTCCGTGTCAGACTCGATGTGCCTGTCCATGCTGCTGGCCGACGGCGTCTCGGAGGACACCACCGTCTTCGACTCGGCCCTGCAGTTGCTTCCCGACGTCAAAGGGGCGTTCTGCCTGACCTTTACGGACGGGCACACCCTGTACGCCGCGCGCGACCCGCACGGCGTGCGGCCGCTGTCGCTGGGCCGCCTGAGCACCGGCTGGGTCGTGGCCAGCGAGACTTGCGCGCTCGACATCGTGGGCGCGCAATTCATCCGCGAAATCGAGCCCGGTGAACTCGTCGCCATCGATGAGACCGGTATTCGCTCCGAGCGCTTCGCGGAACCGACCCGCCACGGCTGCGTCTTCGAGTACGTGTACCTGGCCCGCCCGGATACGGACATCAAGGGCCGGTCGGTCAATGCGACGCGAGTGGAGATTGGGCGTCGTCTAGCGCGGCAGTACCCGGCACCAGACGCGGACATGGTGATCCCCGTCCCGGAGTCCGGCAATCCCGCCGCCGTGGGCTACGCCCGCGAGTCCGGCCTGACCTTCGCGCATGGCCTGGTGAAGAACGCCTACGTAGGCCGTACCTTCATCCAGCCCACCCAATCCCAGCGTCAGATGGGCATCCGCCTTAAGCTCAACCCGTTGCGCGAGGTCATCGACGGAAAATCCATCGTGGTGGTGGATGATTCCATCGTCCGCGGCAATACGCAGCGCGCGCTCATCCGCATGCTGCGCGAGGCTGGTGCTGCCGAGGTGCACGTGCGCATCGCCTCGCCGCCGGTGAAGTGGCCGTGCTTCTACGGCATCGACTTTGCCTCCCCCGGCGAACTCATCGCCAACGCCAATCCCTCCGACGACCCGGAGGAGGTGGCGCAGACTATCTGCACCGCCATCGGCGCGGACTCCCTGGGGTTTGTGTCCATCGACGAGTTGGTGGCCGCCACCGAGCAGCCGCGCGCCGAGCTGTGCTGCGCCTGCTTCGACGGCAAGTACCCGCTCGGCCTGCCTGCCGGCAACCCCAACGCGGAGGCCGTGCGCACCCTGCAGGGCTCCACTACCCACTAGTTCCCACCCGGATTTACACACCAGAAGGACCGTGTCACACATGAGCGAAAACACCTACGCAGCAGCAGGCGTCAACATCGAAGAAGGCGACCGCGCCGTAGAGCTAATTACCCCGCACGCCAAGCGTGCCTCCCGCCCGGAGGTCATGGGCGGCCTCGGCGGATTCGCCGGCCTGTTCAAGCTGGGGGAGTACAAGGAGCCGGTGCTGGCCGCCGGTTCTGACGGTGTGGGTACCAAGCTGGCCGTGGCCCAGGCGATGGACAAGCACGACACGATTGGCATCGACCTCGTTGCCATGTGCGTCGACGACCTCGTGGTGTGCGGCGCGGAGCCGCTCTTCCTGCAGGACTACATCGCCGTGGGCGAGGTCGTGCCGGAGAAGGTCGCAGACATTGTCAAGGGCATCGCGGAGGGCTGCGTCCAGGCCGGGGCGGCCCTGCTGGGCGGCGAGACCGCCGAGCACCCCGGTGTGATGGGCAAGGACGAGTACGACGTGTCCGCGACCGCGGTGGGCGTTGTCGAGGCCGACGAGCTGCTGGGGCCGGACAAGGTGAGCGAGGGTGACGTCCTCATTGCCATGCAGTCCTCCGGCCTGCACTCCAACGGCTACTCCCTGGCGCGCTACGTGCTGCTGGAGCAGGCAGGGCTGCCGCTCGACGGCTACATGGAGGACCTCGGCCGCACGCTGGGAGAGGAACTGCTGGAGCCGACGCGCATCTACGCCAAGGACTGCCTGGCACTGACCGCTGAGTGCGCGGTGTCGACCTTCTGCCACGTCACTGGCGGCGGCTTGGCCGGCAACCTCGAGCGCGTGATTCCGGAGGGCCTGACCGCAGAGGTGAACCGCTCCACCTGGACGCCGGGCCAGATTTTCAAGACCATTTCCTCCGTGGGCAAGGTGGCGCTGGAGGAGATGGAGAAGACCTTCAACATGGGCGTGGGCATGATTGCCGTTGTGGCTCCGGAGGACCGCGAGCGCGCGCTGGCCATGATGGCCGCCCGCCACGTCGAGGCCTGGGAGCTGGGCACAGTCTGCGAGTCCGCCGAGGGCGAGTCCCGCGTCCTCATGACCGGTGAGCACCCCGGCTTCTAAGCGCTAGCGCTCACGCGATGGCATCCCCTGCCACTACGCCACAGGCCGGCAGCCACTCCCTGAAAGGGGAGAAAGGCTGCCGGCCTGTGTGATGAACGCTCGGAGCGTAGAGCCGTGAGGGCCTAGCGCTCGTCGTCCTCGTCCCACTCGTCCGAATCCCACTTATCGGCGTAGTCTGCGTACTCCGAATACGGGTCTTCGTCCTCATCGTGGGAGCGATTCGCTCCCCGGGAATTCTGCGAGGCCAGCTCACGCTGGAGGGAATCCAGATCCATCTCGGGCGAGTTGTACTTCAGCTGGCGTGCAACTTTGGTCTGCTTTGCCTTCGCGCGTCCGCGTCCCATGTGCATGACCCCCTTGAGGTGTGTAGGGCGGACCAGGGATTCTTGGCCGCCCCATCGTCTTAATCAGATATGTGTATGTTCCTGTAAGACACAATAGCCTGTGTGACGAAAAAATTCCGAACTACCCCCTGCAATGGGAGCAAATAGTGCTATACCCCGCGGCGATGGGGGCATGTGCGATTTACCACTACCGGCCGCGCAGGCGGTCCTGAGCGGCGCGCCCGGCCTTCGGGCCTTCATCGACCGGAATCGATTCCGGCTCCACCGACGCCGCCACCGGACCAATGCTCAGATCTCCCTGTCCCAGCGCACTGCGTTTGACCAGACCAAGTGCTATGGGCCCGAAGTCGCAGTCTTCCACGACCGTGCCCAGACGGCCCACGCGCCGCCCGCCGAGGGTGATGTCGGCGCCGGACTCCGGGGCCTCAGGAGCCGAGCCGTCCAGATAGAGCAGCACCAGAAGCCGCGGCGAGCGGCCCAGGTTTTCCACGCGGGCCACGGTTTCCTGGCCGCGGTAGCAGCCCTTGTCCAGGTGCACGAAGGCGGGGTGCTCGGCGCTGCGCCGGATCCAGTGCGGCACCTCGTGCGCGATGGCCTTTTCATCCAGGTCCGCGGCCAGCTCCGGCTCGCGGGCCTTGACGCGTTCGGCGGTGTAGGCCATGAGCCCTGCCAGGGTGCCGCCCTGGGCTTCGAGTTCGTCCACGGTCGCCTCGAGCTTTGCGCGCGGCACGCCGAAGTCCTGGCGCGGGCAGCCCGGCCACTCGACGGTGCGCTGGAATATGGCCCCAGTGGGTGCCTGCAGCGGCGCGCCCAGCACGGTGACAATGGCAATATCGGCTTCTTCCACCGTTACCTCGGACCAGAAGATCATCCGGGTGAGGAACGTCAGGAGTGACTCGAACTGCGCTACGGGGACGTCGAGGTAGAAGGTGTCACCCGTGAAGGTTAGGTCCATCTGATGCAGCACGCGGCCCTGCACGTCCAGGTCGAGGGCGCCGGCGCTGAACCCCGCGGGGACGTCGTCCAGCTTCTGGCTGAGCAGGTTGTTGAGGAAGCTAGCCGCGTCCGGCCCGGAGACCGCAATGACGCGGCGGTGGGAGCGGTCCACGATGGCGGAGGAGGACTCCACGGCGCGCTGCTCTACCAGGGGGTTTCCGTAGTGCCAGGGGACCGATGAGACGTCGACAAGCGTGGCGCCCTGAAACTCAGCGGCGCCCGGGCGGGAAAGTAGCGGCGAAGAATAACTCACGGCTACCGATGGTAGGGCATAATCGGGTACATGAGCTTTCAGCGCAGGAAAGAGCCGGTCATCTACGTGGTGGAGCCCTTTGGGGGATCGGTGCGCAGACACATGCCGAACCTGCCGCTGGTCTACTGGGACGACGCCGCCGTAACACGCGGAGATGGCATCTTTGAATCCCTTCTGGTGCGCAACGGCAAGGCCGCCAACCTGGAGCGCCACGCTGAGCGCTTCGCGCAGTCTGCCCGCGCACTAGACCTGCCGGAGCCGCCGCTGCACAAGTGGCGGGAGGCGACCGAGCTGGCCATCGCGGACTTCTTCGCCGGCTCGGAGGCAGACGGAGACGCGCGGGCGGAAGCCAAGTGTACGTGGACGTACACCCGGGGGCGCGCGGCCACCGGCGTGCCCACCGCCTGGGTTGCGGTGCAGGAGATCCCCGCAGACGTCGTGGCGCAGCGAAAATCCGGCGTCAAGGTTATGAGCACGCCGCGTCTGTGGCAGGTGGCGGAAGAACTGCCGGCAAAGACCCTCAACTACGCGGCGACGATGGCCACGCTGCGCCTGGCCCGCGAGCGCGGTTTTGAGGACGTCATCTTTACTGACCCGAAGACCGGCCAGGTGCTGGAAGGGGCCACTTCCACGGTGGTGGCGGTCAAAGGCTCGAAGCTGCGGACCCCGGCAGGCAAGGGAATCCTGCCCGGCACCACGCAGGCGGCGCTCTTTGAATACGCCGCGGAGCAGGGCTTTCGTTGTAAGGCCAAGGAGCTGACCGTGGAGTACCTGCAGGGCGCGGACTCCGTGTGGTTGGTCTCCTCCGTGCGCACGGCGGTGCGCGTTACCCGCCTAGACGGCGTGAAACTGAAGGCGCCGGGCAACGCCGAGGAGATTCGCGCGCTGATCGACGCCGCACTGGCCCGCTAAATACCCCTTCCGAAGAAGTGGGCTAGCCCGCGACGCGGGAGAGCTCGGCGGACATGTAGGGGCGCATTTCGCCGTCGACCAGCCGCTCGTCCACCCAGCCCAGGTTGTTGTTCGGCATCAGACCGTACATGCGCTTGCCCGGGCCCAGGTTGGCCGGGCCGGTCTCGGTGACCATGGTGGAGGCGGATTCGAGCTGCCAGGCGCGCTCGTTAAAGAGGGAGCCGTAGAAGATCTCGTTGATGCCGTTGGAGGAGGTGTAGGTCATCTCGATCTCGTCCTTGGGGGAGATGCGCCAGAAGCCATTCTCCCGCACGTCCGGGCCGGCCGGGTTGCCCTCGGAGTCGATCTTCCACGTACGGGATGAGTAGGTGAGGTAGTTCTCGCCATCGTGGGCGATGATGAGCTGCTGGCCAAAGGAGTACTGCTCGCCGTCGGTGCTGTGGGCCTGGCCCTCGCCCTGCCAAACGCCCACGAGGGGGAGGAGTCCCAAGAGGCCGTCATGCAGCGACGGGCCCTGGCGCAGGTTGGCCGTCTCATCCGGGAGGGGATTCTCCGCTACCTCCACGGTCGGGATATTGCGGGAAGCAGCGTCCTTCCACGCCTCGGCGGCCTGGTTGACGGCCTCGTTGCCGTCGATCTTGGTGTTTTCTGGGTGGTTTTCATTAGCAGTCTGTTCGCTCATGCTGTCCCAGCGTAGTCGGGGAGAGGCCACGGAAACCACCTCGGTTCCAGTACTCTGGGTGCCTATGCGAGTCCTGCTTGTTTCTAACCCGAACTCCACGAGCCAAAACGCGGCCCTGTTTCGTCAGGTGCTGCCCGTTATCCGCGACGTGGAGGGGCTCCGCCTGCTGACTCAGTTCACGCACTACCCCGGTCACGCCGAGGATATGGTCCGTGGCATGACCCGCGAGGACTTCGACGTCATCCTGGTATTCGGCGGTGACGGCACCATCAATGAAGTTGTCAACGGCCTACTTGGCCCGGCCAACGCTGAGTTGCGCCCCGCGCCGCAGGACATCCCGGCGTTGGCAGTCATCCCGACTGGTTCCGCAAACGTCTTCGTGCGCGCGCTCGGCTTCCCCAATACTCCGGTCGAGGCCGCCCACGTGCTGGCCCGCATACTGGAGCGCGATATTCGCCGCGAGGTGTTCCTGGGAACGTGGAACGACCGCTGGTTCGCCGTCAACGCGGGGTTCGGGCTGGACGCCGACGTGCTGGCCCGCGTCGACCGCGCCCGCGAAAAGGGCTTTTCGGCCACGCCGTTGCGTTACCTGGCCGTGGCTTTCCAGGCCCTGCAGCGCGCCCGCGTCCACCCGCCGCGGATCTCCGTGCGTGCGGTGTCGCGCTCCGGGGAAACGTTCGAGGCGGAGAACGTGCCGGTCATGTTCACCTCCAACACCAATCCGTGGACCTTCCTGGGCCCACTTCCGGTGGTGACCAATCCGCGCAATTCCTTCGAGCAAGGCTTAGGTCTCTTCGGCGTTTCGGACCTCACTGGTCTCGACGGCCTCGTGGGGGTTCTGCACCTGTTTGGCGTGGATCATCGCCACTGGCTCAACAAGGTGGCGGACGCGCGGACCTTGCACTTTGAGGACGCCGCGGAAGTGGACCTGACCTGCCCCAAGCCGCACCGCTTCCAGGCGGATGGAGAATCGGAGGGAAAGTTCACGGACATCCACTTGGAGTCCGTCCCGCAGGCCCTGGAGGTCTTCGCGCCCATTGATCCGCACCCGGCCTCCGAGCGCAGCTTCCGCGCCGTACTGCGAGACTTGGTCCGTATTAAGTAGGACCGCCAGTTAACGTGGCAGAGCAGGCGCCGCGTTGGCTAATTTTGCTGTCGGTTCTGCTTCCAGCTCGGTGGCGTGGTGGGGGCGCTGCCGACCTCGTTGGCGGTGTCCTGTGCCTTTTGCTCGGCATCCAGGACCGCCTGTTCCTCCGAGCCGTCGATTTCCAGCGGGGAGAGCTGGGTGGTCTTGAGAGTGATGTTGCGGCGCTGCACCTCGAAGGAGATGGAACCGCCGAGCAATTTCACGGAGGTGGCCTGGGAGGGCAGCGGCAGCGAGCGGGTGTCGAGCACGAGTCCGAAGGCTTTCTTGAGCCGCTCGTCGTCGGTGCCGTAGACGCTCATCCGGAACTCTGGGCCCACTAGGCGCAGCGTCACTGTCGCGGTGGACTTGTGGGTGTCTCCCGGCAGCGTGCCGGTCAGTTCTGCCTCCGCGGAGGGGCCGCCGGCAGGAGACATGTCATCGGGGTTGGCAATGGACAGGTCCGTAATGCCCAACAGGCGCCCCAGCGCCACGCCATCGAGGCTGATGCTGCGCGTATACGTCGAGACTGGGGCGCCTTCGAGGTCGCCGCTAAAGAGCTGCTCTGGCTCGATCGTGATATCGCGCAGCGTGGTGGAGGCGTTGACCATGCCCAGCCGCGGTACCTCCACGTCGGAGGAGTTCACCTCGAGGTAGGGGATTTCCTTGCGCAGCGCTGCGGCAGTGAACGGCACGCCGCCGACGTAGACGTTCGGGGTGGTTTCCAGGCGGGAGGATTCCTTCGCCTCCTGCGCCACGCTGTGCTCGGTATGCATCGCCACCGCGGAATCCGCCAGCCATGCGGTAAGAAGCACGCCCGCGACGGCGGCGAGGCGGAGGGCGTTGCGGCTGAGATGGATGACGGTCACCCCTCTATTTCTACCGCACGTACTGTGGGAAGCATGAATAATGAGATTGAGACACTCGCATTGCCGTCGAACCCCGCGCTGGCGCAGCGCGCGGAGGACCTCGCCCGGGCAGCGGCGGGGCAGGATGGGATCGATCCGCTCTCGGAGCAGTTCCTCCTGGGGCTGCGTGATGAGCGCCTGGGCCACCGCCACTTCTTGGCCGTGGAGGACGGCGCGGTGCGCGGCGTTGCCGCCGTGGATGGCGATCAGGTGGAGCTAGTCGTAGACCCGGGCCACCGCCGGAAAGGAGTAGGGCAGGCGCTTGTCGACGTCGCAGTGGACACCCTCCCCACGCCCGCGCAGCTGTGGGCGCATGGCAACCTTCCCGCAGCCCAAGCGCTGGCGAAGCGCAACAATCTGGAGGTGGTCCGCCGCCTGCTCGTGATGTCTATCGAGGGCGAGGCTCTGCGTAATGCGGCCGGGCAGGGTGCGCTGGACGGCGCGCTGCGGATAGAGAACTACTCCGATTCTGTTGCCGCCTGGGGCCGCGAGCACGTCGAATCCGAGTGGGTACGCGTGAATAATGAGGCCTTTTCCTGGCACCCGGAGCAGGGCGGCTGGGACTTCGAGCGCCTGCACCGCGGCATGGAGGCGGAGTGGTTTGACCCCGCCGACGTGCTCTTGCTGTGGGATACCGCGCAGGGAGGCGATCCCGTGCTGGCGGGCTTCCACTGGCTGAAATGGCATACCGAGACCGAAGCCGAGGGCAAGCCACCTTTCGGCGAGGTGTACGTCGTGGGGCTGGCGCAGGACTACCGCGGGCGCCGCCTGGGCGGGCCCCTGCTATCCGCAGGTTTGCAGCGCATGCTGGACAAGGGTGAGGGCAAAGACGCAGCTCAGGTTATCCTTTACGTGGAGGCAGACAACGAGCCAGCGGTGAAGGCTTACGAGCGCTTGGGCTTCACGGTGGCTGAAGAGCATTGCGTGTGGGCCCGCCCTACCGTTGGGAGTGATTAGTCTCACGCACTTTTGGTACATGTTTACCGAGTGTTCATCTTTTGATCCCTGTGTGGTTAACCCGGCGTGGATAGCTTTACTACCCGTGAGTTAATCGTGCTCGACTTGTGAGGCGATTTCCTCGGACAATCATTCTCTTGTATCCGCACCGGAAAGGTTTCCCGTGATTCGCAACTTCAAGCGCACCGCCGCTATCTTCGGCATCGTCGCCGCTACCTCTACCGCTCTCGTCGCCTGCTCCGAGTCCAACGATTCTGGCTCCTCCTCCGAGGGTGGCGCTGACGCTCAGGACGTCGCCGGTGACCTCTCCGGTGAGGGCGCTTCCTCTCAGAAGTCCGCTATGTCCGTCTTCGAGAAGGCCTTCCTCGAGGCTTACCCGGACGCTAACTTCTCCTACACCTCCTCCGGCTCCGGCGCCGGCGTCAAGGCCTTCAACGGTGAGACCGTGGACTTCGCTGGCTCTGACTCCGCTCTGAAGGAGGACAAGGGCGAGGTTGAGGCTGCCAAGGAGCGTTGCGGCGGCAACGATGCATGGCACCTGCCGACCACCATCGGCCCGGTCGCTATCGCTTACAACCTGGGTGACACCGAGGTCAACCTCTCCACCGACACCCTGGCCAAGATCTTCAAGGGTGAGATCACCAAGTGGAACGACGACGCCATTAAGGCTGAGAACGAGGGCACCGACCTTCCGGAGAAGGACATCACCGTCATCTTCCGTTCCGACGAGTCCGGTACCTCCGACAACTTCCAGAAGTTCCTGAAGTCCGCTACCGGCAACTGGGACTCCGAGGGCAAGCAGTTCCCGGACGCTGTCGGTGAGGGAGCTAACGGCTCCTCCGGTGTTGCTGACCAGGTTGCTTCCATCGACGGTGCTATCACCTACGTGGAGTCTGGCTACGCAAAGCAGAAGGAAGGCGACGGCGTCAAGGTCGCCAAGATCGACTTCGGTAACGGCCCGGTTGAGCTGTCCACCGAGTCTGTCGGCGTTGCCCTGGACCACCTGGCCTTCAAGGAGACCGGCTCCGAGCACAACATGGTCGTTGACTCCGAGAAGCTCTTCGCTTCCGACGACGAGGGTGCTTACCCGCTCATCCTGACCACCTACAACATCGTCTGCTCCGCTGGCTACGATGAGGAGACCTCCGCTCTGGTCAAGGCCTTCTTCAACACCGTTCTGGACAACCAGAACGAGGACCTGGAGAACGCCGGCTTCATCCCGGTCTCCGGCGACCACCTGGAGCGCCTGAAGGCTGCTGTTGACGCTATCCAGTAAGAGCGCTTAGCGCGTGATAGCTGCCGCTAGGCGCACTGCCTAGCACCGCTTTCGCCCCCAATCCGCCCGTTACGAGCGCTTTGGGGGCGCTGGCATGTCACATATTTTTAATTGCTTCCGTTGAAAAGGATTTCGTAGTCTCATGGCAGACAACAATCTCACTACGGCGTCGTCAGCCGAGGAGGACGTTATCGCAACGTCCCAGCCGGCAGTGTCGAAGAACGATGCCAACGTAGCAACCGAACCCGCTGTGAAGTCCGGCGTTAAGCGCCCGGGCGACCGCGTATTCGAGTTCCTCTCCACCGCTTCCGCGACGCTGATTACGGTGATGATCGCTGCCATCGCAGCCTTCCTGATCCTGCAGGCAGTGCCGTCCCTCGCCGTCAACGAGGGCGGCCTGTGGGGCTTCTTCACCTACGGTGAGCGCTGGGAGACCACCAACACCGACGCCATGAAGTTCGGTATCCCGACAATGTTCGGCTCCACCGTTCTCATCTCCGTGGTGGCGCTCATCATCGCGATGCCGGTTGCACTTGGTATCGCCATCTTCCTGTCCAACTACGCCCCGGCCAAGCTGGTCAAGCCGCTCGGCTTCCTGGTGGACATGCTCGCCGCTGTGCCGTCCATCGTGTACGGCCTCTGGGGCTGGCAGGTGCTCGGCCCGGCACTGTCCGGCCTGTACACCTGGATCCACTCCTGGGCTGGCGGATTCTTCCTGTTCAAGGTCTACGACAACTCCCCGAACTTTGCGACTGGCCGCAACATCCTGACCGGTGGCATCGTGCTGGCCGTGATGATCCTGCCGATCATCGCCGCCACCGCCCGCGAGGTCTTCGTGCAGACCCCTCCCGGCCAGGTCGAGTCCGCGCTGGCGCTGGGCGCTACCCGCTGGGAAGTTATCCGCATGACCGTCCTGCCGTTCGGTATGTCCGGCTACATCGCCGGCTCCATGCTGGGTCTGGGCCGTGCGCTGGGTGAGACCATGGCTCTCTACATGGTCGTCTCCCCGCTGGTGGACTTCCGCTTCTCCCTGTTCGACGGTGGTACGACCTTCGCTACCGCCATCGCCCTGGCAGCCGCCGAGTTTGGTAATGAGATGCGCGCCGGTGCCTACATCGCCGCAGGCCTCATGCTGTTCCTGCTGACCTTCCTGGTCAACGCCATTGCCCGCTCCATCGTGAAGAGCAAGTAAGGAGGGACGAAGAATGACTACGACTACGACTACCAATTCCGTCCCGGCCTCCTCCGGCCCGACCTTCCTGGATATCTCCGCCGGCCGCAAGGCCACCAACAACGTCGCCACGGTGCTGGTGTGGGTGACCATGATCATCGCCATGATCCCGCTGCTGTGGGTTCTCTATGAGCTCATCGCCCGCGGCGCCGGTGCAGTCATCTCGCCGGAGTGGTGGACCAGCTCCCAGCGCGGCATTCTCGATACCGAGGCTGGCGGCGGTGCCGCCCACGCCATCATCGGTACCTTCGTGCAGACCATCATCGCCACCATCATCTCGGTGCCGATCGGTATTTTCACCGCCATCTACCTGGTGGAGTACTCCAAGGGCGGCCTCCTGAGCCGTCTGACCACCTTCATGGTGGACATCCTCTCCGGTGTCCCGTCCATCGTTGCGGCGCTGTTCATCTTCGCCATGTGGATTACCATCTTTGGCTTCAAGCGCTCCGGCATGGCCGTGGCCCTGTCGCTGGTGCTGCTCATGATCCCGATTGTTGTCCGCAACACCGAGGAGATGCTCCGCGTGGTCCCGATGGACCTGCGCGAGGCGTCCTACGCGCTGGGCGTTCCCAAGTGGAAGACCATCGCCCGCATCGTTCTGCCGACCGCCCTGTCCGGCATCGTCACCGGCATCATGCTGGCCGTGGCCCGCATCATGGGTGAGTCCGCACCGGTCCTGGTGTTGGTCGGTTCCACGTCTTCCATCCACTGGGACCCGTTCAAGGGCGCACAGTCCTCCCTGCCGCTGATGATGCTGGACATGTACAAGTCTGGTGCACAGCCTGCCGTGCTGGACAAGCTGTGGGGTGCCGCGCTGACGCTGGTTATCCTCATCGCCGTCCTCAACATTGCCGCGCGCATCGTTTCGGCGAAGTTCTCGGTCAAGAAGTAACCGTAACCACTCTCTACTTACACACTAGGAGCATTACTCATGTCCAAGCTTGAGCTCAATGACGTGAACATCTACTACGGTGACTTCCACGCCGTACAGAACGTCAACATGCAGATCCCAGCGAAGGCCGTCACCGCGTTCATTGGCCCGTCCGGCTGCGGTAAGTCCACCGTGCTGCGCACCATCAACCGCATGCACGAGGTCATTCCGGGTGCTTACGTGAAGGGCCAGATTCTTCTGGACGGCCAGGATATCTACGGTCCCAAGGTGGACCCGGTGTCTGTTCGCAACACCATCGGCATGGTCTTCCAGAAGGCTAACCCGTTCCCGACCATGTCCATCGAGGACAACGTCGTTGCCGGCCTGAAGCTGTCCGGCGAGAAGAACAAGAAGAAGCTCAAGGAAGTTGCCGAGAAGTCCCTGCGCGGCGCTAACCTCTGGGACGAGGTCAAGGACCGCCTGGATAAGCCGGGCGGCGGCCTCTCCGGTGGTCAGCAGCAGCGTCTGTGCATCGCCCGCGCGATTGCCGTGGAGCCGGAAGTCCTCCTCATGGACGAGCCCTGCTCCGCGCTGGACCCGATTTCCACCCTGGCCGTGGAGGACCTCATCCACGAGCTGAAGGAGAACTTCACCATCGTTATCGTGACCCACAACATGCAGCAGGCAGCCCGTGTGTCCGATAAGACCGGCTTCTTCTCCCTGGAGGCCACCGGCAAGCCGGGCCACCTCGTGGAGTTCGATGACACCACCAAGATCTTCGAGAACCCGTCCAAGAAGGACACCGAGGATTACATCTCCGGCCGCTTCGGCTAAGCCCGACAGGCGCGGCGCGGATACGTAAAAAGCCAGCCCCTCCGGACCGTAAATGGTCTAGGAGGGGCTGGCTCTTTTTACGCCGTAGAAGGCGAGGGGGAGTGCTCGTGCCTAGTGGCGGAACTGGCGCTCGAGTTCCGCCATGCGGGACTCGAACTCGGCGTCGCGCTGCTCTTCGTCGCGCTTGGCAATGTACTCTTCGGGGGCCAAGCCGGTGGCCAGGTAGATGATGCGCTTGGCGGCGGACACGCAGTGGTCTGCGAAGCGCTCGTAGTAGCGTGACAGCTGGGAGGTTTCCACGGCTTCGCGCACTGAGGCATCCCACTCGCGCTGCGTGAGCAGGCGTAGGAGGTGGTGGTTGATATCGTCCACCGCGTCGTCGTCGGTAGTCAGGCGCAGCGCCAGCTCCGGGTCGCTGGTGACGAGGAGCTCCCGCAAGGTGGTGGACATCTCCAGAACCAGGCGCACATACTCCTCGAAGTAGCCCAGGATCTCATTCGGCACCACGGGCTCGGGGTGGCGGCGCCGGGCGCTTTCGGCAATGTGCTGTGCCAAGCGGCCCATGCGATAGTAGTCCTCCACGATGTAGATAGAGGAGATGACCTGGCGCAAGTCCTTGGCCATCGGGTTCTCCAGTGCCAAGAGGGAGACGGCGCGGTCTTCACAGCGAGCGCGCAGCTCATCCAGCTCATCACGCATGGAGAGCGCCTCCTCGGCAGGCTGCAAGGCAGACTCCACCAGGGCCTGGGATGCCAGGGTCATCAGGGAGTGAACGTTATCGCTCATGATGATGAGGTCATGAGAGAAATTATCCATTTGTTCGCGGTAAGCGGCTCGCATGGCCGTTAGGATAGCGCATTTTTTGGTCTAGCGCGCGTCGAGGTAATTTTTAACCGCCAGAGTGCATAATCTCGGCGCCCTCCGGTACGGTGGCATCCTCCGGATCGTCCAGCCAGCCGTCGGGCAGGACCACCTTGGCGGGGGAGCCTTGGCGGCCACGGGCGCCATCGGCGTCGTCGGCAAGCGCCGGCGAATCCGCCCACGGAGCGAGCAGCTCCCGGAGATCGGCGAGGGAGTTCACGCGGGACAGTCCCGCGCGCACCTGACCGCCGACGGGGAAGCCGCGCAGGTACCAGCCGATGTGCTTGCGGATGTCGCGGCTGGCCTGGTCTTCGCCGTCGTGCTCCGCCAGCAGTTCCGCGTGACGGATCATGATGCGCGTGACTTCGCCCAGGGTGGGCTCGGCCGGGACGGGCTCGCCGCGCAGGTGCGCCGAGAGCTCCGCAAAGAGCCACGGGCGGCCCAAGCAGCCGCGGCCGACGACGACACCATCGCAGCCGGTCTGCTCCATCATGGCGTGGGCATCGGTGGCCTTAAAAATATCGCCATTGCCCAACACTGGGATGCCGGTATCAGCCAGGTGTTCCTTGAGGCGGGCAATCTCGTTCCAGTCCGCGTGACCGGAATAGCGTTGTGCCGCGGTGCGGCCGTGGAGCGCGACTGCCGACGCCCCCTCTTGCACCGCAATGCGTCCGGCGTCGAGGTGCGTGTGGTGCTCGTCATCGATGCCCACGCGCATCTTCACGGTGACGGGAATGTCGGTGCCCTCCGTGGCCTTAACAGCCGCGGCCACGATGTTGCCGAACAGGCGGCGCTTGTAGGGCAGCGCGGAGCCGCCGCCACGGCGCGTCACCTTCGGCACCGGGCAACCAAAGTTCATATCGATGTGGTCCGCCAGGTTCTCATCCACGATCATCTTCGCGGCCTTGTACGTGTACTCCGGATCGACGGTGTACAGCTGCAGCGAGCGCGGGCTCTCCTGCGGATCGAAGGTGGTCATGTGCATGGTCTTGGGGTTGCGCTCCACTAGGGCGCGCGCGGTGACCATTTCGCACACATAAAGGCCGGAAACGGTTCCGGTCTTCTCAATCTCTTGCTCGCGGCACAGCACGCGGAACGCCACGTTGGTCACGCCGGCCATGGGGGCGAGGACAACGGGCGAGTTGAGCTGAATATTTCCGATTGCAAGAGTCACGCCGCCAATTGTGCGCGGTAAGTGGGTGGGGTGGCAAATTGGGGTGCCGGCGAGCGTGACGCGCATATCGCGCCGCGCGGGAAGTGTGGGGAATGGGGATAGAGAGGGGGTGCACACTATTGCGAAGATTGCGGTAAATTCTCCGCACATTCGCTACTGTGGTGCATGTAACTAACAGGGAAGGACCGTAATATAGGTCCTTTCCGTGCATAAAGGAGGATTACATGTCTGAGAGAATCGCGTACGCACCGTTTGCAAAGCTCGTAATGAATGCCGAGGACGCTGCAAAGTTTGTCAATCACGGCGACCGCGTAGGCATCTCCGGCTTTACCGGCGCGGGTTACCCCAAGGCGCTGCCGACGGCCATTGCGGAGAAGGCTAAGGCTGCGCACGAGGCGGGCGAGGAGTTCAAGATTGACGTCTTCTCCGGCGCCTCCACCGCTCCGGACTGCGACGGCGTGCTGGCGGAGGCGAACGCCATCCGCTTCCGCTCCCCGTACAACTCCGATCCGACTCTGCGCGGCCGCTTTAACGACGGCTCCGCTCTGTATCAGGACATGCACCTGTCCCACTCGGGCCAGCAGGTAGAAGAGGGCTTCTACGGCGACTTCCAGGTGGCCATCATTGAGGCCGTGCGCATTGATGAGAAGGGCAACATCGTCCCTTCCTCGGCCGTGGGCAACAACCTGGAGTACATCGAGGCGGCGGACAAGATCATCATCGAGATCAATGAGTGGCAGTCCGAGAACCTCGAGGGCATGCACGATATCTACCGCATTGAGAAGCTGCCGAACCGCCAGCCCATCCCGATTACCTCCCCGGGCGACCGCATTGGCACCACGTACATCGAGATCCCGGAGGAGAAGGTTGTCGCAGTAGTCAAGACCAACGCCCCGGACCGCAACGCCCCGTTTAAGGCACCGGATGAGGTATCGGAGAAGATTGCCGCCAACTTCATCGAGTTCCTCGAGGGTGAGGTGGCTGCCGGCCGCCTCGAGTACGACAAGTTCATCATGCAGTCCGGTGTGGGCAACGTTCCCAACGCCGTGATGGCGGGCCTGCTGGACTCCAAGTT